>Ga0265330_10000915_pt1 | contig 18207 bp, 14 predicted proteins | sample 41919metaG_FD_202083 | JGI IMG/M metagenome (GOLD analysis project Ga0265330, IMG submission 202083) | Rhizosphere microbial communities from Carex aquatilis grown in University of Washington, Seatle, WA, United States - 4-19-19 metaG | ecosystem: Host-associated > Plants > Roots > Rhizosphere... | reverse complement strand
TCGTCGAGTGAGCCGCGTTACCTTGTGGATCAACACCTCGATTCAATACACGCCGGCCACGCTGGCCCTGGTCTATTGAGCCGGTGCGCCCAGCACTTGCAGGAGATGGGCAAAACTAGGGAATGAGGTCGCAATGTCTCGGCTCGGTACCTCGGTCGCTTCCGCGGCCACCAGACCCAGGATGGCGCATGCCATGGCAATACGATGATCGCCGTCGGGCCGCACGCGGCCGCCCTGAAAGACTCCTTCCGTGGTGCCCTCGACCGAAAGCCCGTCGGGAGCCTCGCGCACTGTCACGCCGGCCCGCCGCAACTCGCGCGAGATGCAGGCGATGCGATCCGACTCCTTCACGCGCAGCTCTCTCAGATCGCGGAAGTCGGTGGTGCCGTCAGCCCGCGCTGCGGCCACCGCCAGCGCCGGGATCTCGTCGATGGATCGAAGAGCCAGCTCTCCCGCCACCGTGATGCCGCGCAGCCGTCTTTCGGTCCAGCGCGCGCGCACCTTCCCGACGGGCTCGCCCATCGCCTGACCTGTGACCTCGGCCTCCAGGTCAGCCCCCATCGCGAGAAGGGCATCCAGCACGCCGGTGCGAGTGGGGTTGAGCCCCACGTTCTCCACCGTCACGTCGCTCCCCGGGACTATCAGCGCCGCGACAAGGAGAAAGGCCGCAGAAGACAGGTCGCCGGGCACGCTCACCGGTCCTGCGCGCAGCCGGCCATTCCATCCCGTCGGGTCCACCACCACGCGCCGGCGCGCCGGCTCGGCGCTCACCGGCGCGCCGAGAAAGCGCAACATGCGCTCGCTGTGGTCGCGCGACAGGCCTGGCTCGCCGATCGCGGTTCGGCCGCGGGCCTGCAAGCCAGCCAGAATCAGGGCGGTCTTGATCTGCGCGCTCGCCACCGGGAGATCATATTCGATTCCCTGCAACGCCCCTCCGCGCACGGTGAGCGGCGGGAACATGTCGTCCGGCCGAACTGCCTCCTGCCGACCGTCGATGACCGCGCCCATGCGTCGCAGGGGCGTCGCCACCCGGGCCATGGGCCGGCGGGATAGCGACGCATCGCCGGTCAGTGTAGAGACGAAGGGTCGGCCCGCCAGGAGCCCGCAGAAGAGGCGCATGGTTGTGCCCGAGTTTCCGCAATCGAGCGCACAAGCTGCCTCGTGCAGCCCATCCAGGCCAACTCCCTCCACGCGCGCGTCGGTACCTGCCTGCTGGATGGGGACACCCAGCGCCCGCAAGGCCACCATCGTGCTGGCATTGTCGCCGCCCAGGCCCAGACCACCGATTTCGACCGGACCGTCGGCCAGCGCCCCGAACAGCAGGGCTCGGTGCGAGATCGACTTGTCCCCGGGCACACACACTTTGCCCCGAAGCGCAGGACTGCGACTGACACGCAGCAGGGGCTCCGAACTCGGATCCGTCGAGTTCACGGGACTGCTCCTTCAGGGTGGTGCCCGCTCTTGCCTGTCATGTCCGCCCCACGACGTGCAAGTTGCTCGGCAACCAGGGCCATCCGATCGGCGATCTCCGCACGCCGATCCTCGGGAATGCTCAACCTTCCCTCCACTCGGTTCTCGCGGGCGGCAAGCTGGACAGCGTCCAGAATGGGCTGCAGACCGAGGATGAAGACAAGCGGCCGGTCGCGCTGGGCGCGCAGCGCCGCGGATAGGCGCGCGGCGAGGTCCAGCGCCTTCTGGTGGGTTGACACCAGCCCGACCACGGCCACGCCCAGGTCGCGGCCGAGGTCGAGTCGCGCCCCAACTTGTTCCAGGGTTCCGCCCTCGCCCATCTCGGCGGCGAGTTGCGTGCGCATGGTGGATGTGACCCGCACCGCTGCAGCCACCGCCGGCATGTGGGACGACGGACCTCGGCCCTCGCGCAACACAGCTTGCAGTGCAGACAGCCACGACTCGCGGGCCACGCTGCGGGCTAGGCCAAAACCACAGTCGATGGTGGCACGAACCGCCACCATCGGACCGGACACGACTGTCCGCTTGGTGAGAAAGGCAATCGCTTCCTCAGCCTCGGCTAGCATCCCCACGCCCCGGTAGTCGGACGCCGTCGTCTGGGGGTGCTGGCGCCGAAAGGCGGCACTCAAACGCTCGCGATCCATGCGCCCTTGCGCGACCAGAATGCTCGCGCCCTCGCGCAAAGGGGGAACCGTCGCATAAAGCAGGCGGTCCACGTCGTCCACTTCGTCAAAGCCGCGCGCGGCGGCCCGAGCGGCGCGCTCTTCGGGAGCCGTCTTGTACAATGCCGCCTTGGTCCAGGCTGATTCGCGGAGTTGGGCCATGTCGGCCCAAACCAAAAGTTCCGCCTCGGCGGGTACCAGCGCCCAGAGATCGTCATCGTCAACTGCGGTACGCGCGACCACCGGCTCCGCCGACAACCCTGACGAAGCCGGGGTGGCGCAGGATACACCCAGCAAGGCGCCCATCGCGCCCAGCCAGAAAACTCTGGAACCCGCGAGAGTCACCCTCACTTCACCAGCCGCTGGCGACAGGCCTGTCCGAGGGTCAGCGCAGCCTCCAGCGCCGCCGCATCCCCGGCCGCCATGGCCGCCCCGAGGGTGCTCACCCTATGCTCCAATTCGCGTACCAGTGGCAACAGATACTCGCGGTTCGCGAGCAGAATGTCCCGCCATACCTGGGGGCTCGACGCGGCGATGCGAATCGTGTCGCGCAAGCTGGTGGTGGGCCTGCCCGCCAGGGCATTCGATTCGACCAACGGGAGTGCATCGCTCAGGCTGGCTGCCAGGGCAAAGGCGGCCACGTGGGGCAAGTGGCTGACCGCCGCCATCAGGCGGTCGTGCAACGACGCCTCGATGGACGCCACCTGGCAGCCAAGGCCCCGCCAGAACTGTTCCGCCGCTCTGACCGCCTCGGCGCTGGTTCGATCGCTCGGACAGAGGAAACACATCCGGCCCACAAAGATCTCAGGGTCGGCGGCGGCGACACCCCCATGTTCGGCACCGGCCATGGGGTGGCAGCCCACGAATCGTCCATCGGGCAAGGCTGCGTCGGCTTCCAGTCCGACTGGCTGCTTGACGCTACCCACGTCGATGACCGTTGCCGTGGGCGCCAACCTTCCGGCGATGCGACGGACCAGGCTGGCCAGGCTCTGCACCGGCGTGGCGAGAAGGACCAACGATGCCCCCGCAGCCGCGTCCTCGGCACTGCCCGCCATCTCGTCAACCACACCGCGCGCAAGAGCCAGCGACCCGGCCTGGGGCGCGACATCGTAGCCGGTCACCCCGCCGACCAGTCCGGCCCGTCGCGCGGCCAGGGCGGCAGAGCCCCCGATGTAGCCGACACCGATGAGAGCCAATCGGGAAAATGGAGGGTCAGAATCCACGCGACAAGAACACTACCAGGTTATGCGGCAGAAGTCGGACTAGGTCGGATCACCCAACAGCGCCTCCAGTCGAGTCCGGTCGAATCCAACCAGCAGGCGACCGCGCACGTCGAGGATGGGAACGCGATCCGCCGGAATCCCCAAGCGTGCGGCCTTGCCTTGCAGCTCGCGCGCGGCGGATGGGTCGTTCTCGATGTCTTTGTAGGCGAAGGGGATGTGCTTCGAGCTCAGGTACTGGCGCGCCGCCTTGCAGGCGCCACACCAGGGTGTCCCGTACAGGATGACGACCGGCGGACCGCCAGCCGACGCTTGGCCGGCCATCCCGGCATCCGTGTTCGCTGGCTCGGGCTCCTCGGGCAGAGACGGGCCGTGCGGCCCAGCCAATGCGCTGGAAGCCCCCGGCGGCAACTGCGCCAGCGCGCCAGTCTCGAAGGCCTCGCGGGACATGGCCCGTGCCCGCGCCTTGCCGTTGGCCAGCAACTCGCGCAGGTCGACGACATAGACGCTGGACGTGTCTCTCCGCTCGGCCACGCCCTTGGCTGGGTCGATGACCCGCACCAGGCGCTGGGCAACCTCGGGTACCGAATCGGCCTTGTCTGTGGTGGCGAAGTTCCCGCTGGGCTCAACGTGGGTAAAGAGCAGCGCCGAATCCTTGCTCACCTCGAATGGCGGTAGCTCGGCCTGGGCACTGGGTGGCGGAGTCGGCGGTACGCCCTTCTTGCAAGCGCCGACCAGAACGAGAAACGCGAAGAAGGTGTGGGCTCGGGAGCCCAGGCGATTGGGCCACATGGGTGCCCCATATTACATGGGAACCATGAGAGGTCTCGCTTCGCCCTTCGACCCCGCATGCGAACTACTTGGACTTGGGTTTCTTGCCTTTGCGGCGCGGTGAATCCGGCAGCTTGGCGGTGGTCATCTTGTCTACCGCGGTGCTGACCGCCTGCTTGAGAGCTGTCGCGACAGCGGTCTTCGTCATGTTCTCCACATCGCTTTCCATGCGGCGCTCCGCAAACTCGCCCACCAGCGAAGCCTCGCCGTCGCCGGTGAAGTTGAGCTTGCCTCCGGGGTAGGTCGTGCCGTAAACGCCCAGCTTGACCTGGATAGCCATCTGCCGGTCGCGCCGGCCGGGCGCCGGCGGCTTGATCTCCTTCTTCAAGCTCATGATGCGCAGGTTCACCTGAAAACCCTGCAGCCCTCGCTTGCGCATCTCTGCGGCCGCAGCGGCCTCGCCTTCAGCGCCACCGAGGTCCTGGGTGAACTCGGATCGGGTCGAGATCTCCTTGGCAAGGAGTTCCTTGGCCATGGGAATAACTTCTTTATCTTCAGATGTTACATTGCTTATGGTGAAGTAATACTTTGGCTTCGTCCCCTCCCCGTTTGCGCGACCGGCGTAGCCGATCGCCACGGTCACCATTCCGGCCAAAGCAGCGACTCTTGAGATCTGCATGATCGCGGTCTCCATCTAGGCAGTTGATAGTTGCGTCCGTTGTGGGCTGCCTGCCATTCCACCACAGAGCGGGCCGAGGCGATAGTCACCAGTGCCACCACGACCCAAGTGGACAAGGGACGTTTTTTTGCTTAGCGTGATCCCATGCTGATCCTGACGCTGGCCGAGAAAGGTGGAGACTCCAAGGATCTCAGCTTCGACAAGACTGAAATCCGCGTGGGACGGGTCCGAGACAACGACATCGTGCTGCCCAAGGGCAACGTGTCCAAGCACCACTGTCGCATGCTGCTGCAGAGCGGCCAACTGCTTGTCGAGGACATGGGCAGCACCAACGGGACCTATGTGAACGGTCGCAAGATCACCGAAGCCACTTCGCTTGGCACTACCGACAAGGTTTTCGTAGGGGATTTCATCATTCGCGTCAGCAGCGGCGTGCGCACGGCCGAATCACAACCCGGGGTTCCGCCGCCACCGCCGTTCACAGCTTCGGTTCCCGAAGCAGGCTCGCTGGGCGCCGCTTTGGCCCGCCGGCCGCCGCCGCCGCCGCCACCGCCGCGCCCGTCCGCCTTCCACGGATCCGATGAGGGCTCGGGGCCCATGCCCGCGCGTGGGTCCTCGCCCCATATCCCGCCACTGCCCTCCAAGCGAGAGAGCAGACCAATTCCCGTGCCCGTCGAGCCACCTCTCGCGCCTCCGCTGCCCACGGAAATAAGCCTGGACGACGACGACAGCGGGGCCAGCCCTGCGCCGCACCTGAATCTCCCTCCCCTCCGGCCGCCGGTCCCGGTTTTGTCACCATCGCCCGACGAGCCGCTGACTTCACCCCGGGGCGCGACCGCGCCCCAACCTGTCCCGGAAGTGAACGAGATGGAGCGACCCACGGTGGCAGCGCCACATTCGGCGCCTCTGCCCTCGGCCGCGTATCCACCCCCACCCCCGCCCATGCCGCCCATGCCTCCGCCGGCGCCCGCTCAGCTTAGCGGAGACTATCCGTCCTGGTTGAGTCGCTTGCTGGACAGCGACGGCGCAACCGCTGCCTTCTTTGTCGGAACGCAGTCGGTGGAGGTGGAGCGGAACGGTCATCGAGAGGGGGCGGTGGTAGCGTCCGGCGATCTGGCGTCGTTGCCGGACCATATTCGCAGGTTGGCGGCCAAGGGCATGCCGCGACCAGAGCCCGATGCGCCGGTCGTCGACACAACCCTGGCCGATGGCACACGTATCACGGCCCTTTTTCCCCCCCTGTGCGACCGCCTGCACGCCTCGATCCGACGGCCGAACGTCGGTCGCAAGACACTGGAGGAACTGGTTTCCGACGGCGGCATCTCGCCCGAGATGCAGCAAGTCCTCGAAGCATGCGTCAGCACGCGACAGAACCTGCTTGTCACGGGCGACCGTCCGGCCTGCGATCTGCTGCTGGGCACATTGGCCTGGTCTCTCGAGCGGGTGGCCCGCGTCGTGATCCTGGCCGAGACCATCAACCCGCCTGCCAGCGCAACCGCCTGGTTGAAGCTGCCGGTCGCTTCCCGCACACCCGACCTGGTCACCGCCGCGGTGGCGCTCAGGCCTGATTATGTTGTCGCCGACACAGCGGCCTCCCTGCTGCTCGCCGATCTTCTGCGAGAATGCGCCCGGGGACAGAACGGCGCCCTCGCCGCACTCATCGCCCGCTCGCCGAACGACGCCCTTTACCGACTGCGGGTGATGGGCACGGCCGCTGGGCCATCCTCGACGCCCAACGACCTGCTCGGATCGAGTCTCGATGTACTGGTCCATGTGGTCACGCAGACTGACGGAAGCATCCGGATCCTGGAGATCGCGGAACCCACTTTGGGATCTGGTGGCGAACTGCGCTCCGAGACCCTCTTGGCCTGGCAGAGCAAGGGCAAAAGCAAAGGTCGATTCATCGCGACCCGCACGCCTTCACGACTCGCTGGCAAGCTGGAAGCCGGCGGCGCGAGCGTGTCAGACGCCGTGTTGCAGCGCTAGCTTGCATAGGGGAGCCCGTCCCGGGCTCCCCCATCCACGTTTCCGGCATAACGCCCGCTGGCCGAGACGGCCATATTCGTGGTACAGGGACGCGACACCACCCTGAGGCCGGGCCGGAACTGCGACAGCGCGACCTCTTCTCCCGTTGGTGTCAACGCCGCCCCCCCATGAGCACCTTGGATCTCAACCAAATCATCCTCATTGTCGTGGTGGTGGCCGCTGCCCTTGTCTTCGACTTCATCAACGGGTTTCACGACGCGGCCAACTCCATAGCCACCGTCGTCTCGACCCGCGTTCTGACGCCATTTCGCGCGGTGCTGTGGGCGGCATTCTTCAACTTCATCGCCTTCGCTCTCTTCAAACACCAGGTGGCCGGCACCATCGGCAAAGGGATCATCGACCCCGGTGTGGTCGACATTGCCGTGATCGTCGGCGCCTTGGGTGGGGCCATCGCCTGGAACCTGCTCACCTGGTTGTGGGGCCTGCCGTCCAGTTCGTCTCACGCACTGGTGGGCGGCCTGATCGGCGCGGGCGTATCGAAGGCGGGGTTCGGCATCCTGGGCTGGCAGAAGATTGGCAGCACCGCTGCCTTCATCTTCCTATCGCCCATCATCGGTTTTTTTGCTTCGTACCTGCTGGCAGTCACCACTTCTTGGCTGTTCCGCAAGTCAACCCCCGGACGAGTGGACAAGTGGTTCCGGCGCCTGCAGCTCCTGTCCGCCGCTGCGTTCAGCCTCAATCATGGTGGCAACGATGCGCAGAAGACCATGGGGATCATCGCTGTGCTGCTCTACTCGCAGGGCCTGCTGGGCGAGGAATTCCACACTGCCGGCCACATTCCAACCTGGATCGTGCTTTCGTGCTATCTGGCCATGGGGCTGGGCACCATGGCTGGGGGCTGGCGCATCGTGAAGACATTGGGAATGCGGCTGACCAAGTTGCGTCCCTTCGGCGGGTTCTGCGCCGAAACCGGCGGCTCGCTCGCCATCTTCATCGCTACCTCTTTCGGGATTCCCGTGTCGACCACGCACACCATTACCGGGGCCATCCTGGGTGTGGGCTCCGTGTCCAATCCGGGCCGCGTCCGCTGGGGCGTGGCCAGTCGCATCCTGTGGGCCTGGATCTTCACCATCCCGGCCTCGGCCACGATCGCGGCGGTGACCTATTTCGTGGCCCGTGCTTTGGGCGTCAACCGCTAGCGGCGACAGTAGCGGTTGAGGCCCTCCACAGCAGGCAGCTCGACGTATCCCAGGGCCGTGACGGCCGGCACGAAGGTCATGCGGTACTGGCTCCGCGGCCCCTCGGTGACACGGAACAGGTAGCACGCCGGGGTGGTCCCGTGCTCGCGGATCACGCCCTGGACGTAGGCGGGCTCCAGGTGGTCGTTGCCGCCAGACGCCCACCCGGTGCCCTTCATCGTGGCCAGGACGAGGTTGCGGTCTTTGCGCGCGTAGTACGCGAGGAATTGCCCGTCGTAGCCGGTATCGAAGAAGACCACCTTCAATCCCGGAATGGCGGCCAGGCCGGCGCTGGTGCGGCGCCAGCCCTGGTCGGGCACCGGCGCCGCGACCGACGCGCGGAAATCACCCCAATAGGTCAGGGCGAGCAGCACGAGAACCGCCAGCGCGACCTTGAAGGCGTGGCGGCTGGCTCCTTCGGTCAGGTGGTGAACTCCCAGCGCAACCAGAAAACAGAAGGCAGGAAAGGCGGGGGTCATGTAGTGGTAGAAAACCGTCGTCCGTCCGAGGAGAAATCCATAGGCGAATCCAATGTGTCCGCCCGCGACCAGGAGCCAAACAAGGACCGTGGGTCGCCGGGCCGTGAGCTCGAGGACAACCGCCAGCAGAATCAGGCCGAGCAGCGTCTGGGGAAAGGGCGAGCCCAGGAGCGAGAAAGCTCCAAAGATATCCAGGAAATTCTGCCAGTTCAGAACGGCGTGAAGGGTCCGGTCCAGGCCCAGTCCCGGCCTGAGCTGGTAGTGAACAGCCATCAGGAAATACGGAAGGTACAGAAGACCGGTTGCGACCATTGTCGCGGCCACCAGCCGATAGCGAGCGATCGTCGCCCGAAGACCGTGACGTCCCAGATGCACGCCGACCATCGCCAACGCAAAGAAGATCTGGGAGGCAAACGTCCAGACCGCGAGCGGCGTCAGGTAGAGCATGACGGTCGTCGCACCCAGGTAGGCAATCGCCCGTTTCCGCGAAGGCTCTGGGAAGAAACGAACAAAGAACACCAACGAGAGAAACCCCGCCAGCGCGGCCATCGCGTAGGGCCGCACGTTGCCAGAGATCCAGCCCGTCAGACCGTTGAAGACGAAGAGCACCGCCAGAACGACGCGGGACAGCCGGTTGACCTCGCGTAGTCCGAAGATCGCAAACCCCGCCACGCCGAGGCAGAAGAGCCAGGACGTTGCGCGCATGAACAGTTCGGATTCGCCCAGTTTCACAAGGAAGTGCAGGCAAAGGTAGTAAAGCGGTGGTTGCGAATGGAATTCCGTGGGCAACGTGAAGTTCCGCCAGAGAGACTGGACCGCGATTCCCCAGGTGCCCGCCTCGTCGCGGCTGAGTTCCCTCAGGGCTAGCCCTTGCCCGTTCTTGAAGAGATGGACGAGCGCCACCAGCACGAACGCGATGACCAGGCCCATAGACGGGGAGTCGAGACGTCGCCAGAGATTCCGAAGCCAATTCATGGCGGTGGAACCTATCAGGTCTCGTTCAGGGAGGTCCACACCAGCGATGCCGATCGCGGGTCTCGCAGGCGGCGGTCTCGGTCTCCCTCACGGCAACGTGACTTCGCCGGCAGCCACGAATGGTCCGCCGGCGTCGCGCCCGCGCAGCACCGCAGCCAGCTTCTTGGCCCCGGCAGGCAGGTCGACCGCGATCTCTTCGCCCGGCGCCAGGGTCGCGGCAACGCCGGGCAGCTCGCGCCGACGTCCGGCTCCGTCCTCGGCGAACACGCGCAGAGCCCCGCCCTGCTTGACCTCACCGCCGAGACGCACCGTCACCTTGTTTTCCCTCACCGCCATCTCCAGGCTTGCACGCAACAGATGGTCGAGCAGGCCGGCGGCGTAGCCGGCTATCTCAGGCAGAAGCGCCCGCGCCATGTCCGCGTACACAGCGTCGTCGAGAAGGAAGTGCACCTGCGACCCGCTGTTCTCGTAGGCAAGAACGCGGCGGCCTTCCAAGGCCAGGTAGCGTCGGTGTTGCGTCGGTCTCAGCACCAGTCTGGATAGCGTGGGCGAGGGAAAGACCAACGACGCGCGCGCCCGGCGAACCACGTCGGTCGCCTTGCTGTCCCGATCGATCGAGACATCGGTCGGGATGGTGCCCTCGGAAAAAAAGTACCGCTGGGTACGATTGGCGAGTCCCTTGCCGTCCGCGGACGCGAAGAAGCTGGCAATGTCGGGTCGGGACACCAGTGCGGCCGCCGCCGGAAGCCCGGTACGGCCGTACTGCTCCGCCACGAAATGCTCGTACGCCGAACCCTCGTTCCCCTGCAGGAACTCACCCCGGAAATCGTTGCGCACGAAGGCCGGCTGCCCGGCGTCCTCGAGCACCGCCACCACCCCACCCAGGGCCAGCAGTGCCCGCACCAGGGCCGATTCGCGTTCGCGCGGTTCGGCTAGGGTCACGGCACGCTCCCAGTTGTCGACGAAGACGGGAACACTCAGGTCGTTGGCGGGAGACTCGATCCAATCCAGCGCGGACTTGCCATCCAGGGTGAAAGCCGTGCCGGCGGCAATTCCACGCACGCTGGTGCCGCCGTCAAACAGCAGACGCACGCTGTGCACAACACCTGACAGCCCCGGATCGTCGGAGAGGCCCTTCCCGCTTGCAGGATCCAGGAAGTGATTCGCACCGCGCTCGGGTGGGGTTTTGGCCAGCACCGCGCCCGCCACCACCCAGTGGCCGGCGCCCGCCACGCCATCAGGCCCTGGCCGGTAGCCGCCCGCCGGATCGAGGGTGGCGAATCGGGCCTGCAAGACCCGCCGCTGGTTCTGGTCGAGAAGGTCGAGGCCTATGCGCAACGGCTCGAGAAGCCCGAGCGGCCGTCCCAGACGTGCGAGCGCGTGGTGCAGGCGAGATGCTTGCACTGCTCGCTCGGTTAGACCCGCGTGCGTGGTGGCCGGATCGTACGCCCGCGTGACCGGAGAGACCAACAGCACGCCGGCGCATGCGAGCGCAGTCAGGCTGACCCGCGCGCCGACGAGAAAAGTTGTGCGCTTCACTGCTTGCCCCCCGGAACGAACGACGGACTCGACGGGGGCAGCAACCCTGTGTTCTCGGGTGACGGAAGCTTGACCTCGGGCAGATGGCTTTCCGCCAGCTTGGCAAGCCGCAGGATCATCGACGGTTCGGAGCACTGGGCAAGGCCGCAACTCAGTTGCATCACGACCCCTTTCTCCCGCAGCAGGAAAGCGAACCCAGTCACGTCGCCTCCTCTGGCCCGCAGCGATGCATCGCCCATCTCCTCGGTGGCAACTGCGCTCGGCAGATCGCCGAGCAGTTTCCTGAATTGCGCCTCGGCGCCCTCCGTCCCGATGGCCCACACCCGCAGGCCGACGTCATGCGTTTCGGGCTTGTCCTTGGCCTTGAAGTGGCGGCTGTCGTAGACGTCGCTGCTGGCTCGGTCGGCCAACTTTCCCACCTCGAACTTTCCCGCGTACCCAGTCACGCCACGCACCTCATCCTCGGACAGAAGCGGCGAAATGTCGAGCGAAGCCGATAGGCCGGCTCGCCCCTCGTCCGCCGGGTTCTGCGAAGCGGCCGCTGGCGAGACACCGTCGAGTTCCAGCCCTGCTGGCTGCACCTCCCAGGCCGCCGCGGTTCGGATGGCAGGACCGCCGCCGAGAAAGATCAGGTGCCGATAGTGGGACTGGGCGGACTGCCATTTCTCCAGACGCACGCGGTTCCCCCGCTGGGCGAAGTCGTGTCGCGCCTCTCCCGTGGGGAAGCTGCTGTCGCTGCGCCAGCCCACGTACCCGCGCCGGTAGACGATCAGGGTGAATCGTCGGAGGCGGACCCCCTCGCCTCGCGGCAGATCCGCGGGAATGCTCAGTCGATAGCGTCCGTCTGCCGCGGTTTCGATAGCGGCTTCGAGCGCCGCGGCCGGCCCCTGCAGGCCGATGCCACGCTCGAATGCCCACGACCCGGCCACCACCGCCCCCGCCAGCGGCCGGTCGCTTTCGCCATCGACGACCACCCCGTCGAACGGGCCCAGAAGGTCGCCTGGCCGCAGGGTGTCCGGACGTGCCGAAAACGGCGCGTTCTCCACCACGGGGCCGCACGACGATGCGAAGGCGACCAGCAAGGTGGCCACGATCGACATCGCAAGATGTCCGCTTGGCGCGGATTTGACGCTCTCCGAAATCGTTGGTATTAGTTGCTGCACGGTGAATGGGTGGGTGTCATGCCCGTCTCGACAGTGAACGTCCCGCTCGCCTTCTAGTAGAGGATGGGCTGCCTTGCAACGTTCGCCGCCCCTTTCTAGCAACGACTAGGGAAGATGCTCATTAGTTGTCTCCAATGTGGCGGGGCGCTCGCCGATGGCGCTGGCTTCTGCCAGCGCTGCGGTGCCCCTGTGGGGAGGCCGCCTGCGGATGACTCGTCCCTGGTCTGCTCTGGATGCGGGAATCAGAACCCGATGGGGACCAACTTCTGCCACGCCTGCGGGCGCCGCCTCGGCCATACCACGCCGATGACCGCGGACGCGTCGGCTGCCCTGGCTGCGGCGGTGGCAGCCCGACCTTCGGTCGTGTCTTCCAGCCAGCCCGGCGGGCCCCGCCTGGTGGCCGTGCGACGCGACGGCAGCGACGGAGAGTCATACCCCCTGCCGGGCGAGCAGGTCGACATCGGGCGCAGTGAAGGCGATCTCCGCTTTGACGACCCCCACCTCGCTCCACGCCATGCCCGCATCAGCCTGCGAGCAGGCCAGTACGCGATCGTGCCGCTGGAAACCCGCAACGGCATCTACCGACGCATCAGCCAGCCGGTGGAACTGGCCGACGGCAGCCTGATCCTGGTCGGCAAGCAGGTCTTGCGGTTCGAGTTCCTGTCGGATGTCGAGAAGACCCTGCGCCCTGCAGTCGAGCACGGGGTGGTCCTGTTCGGCACACCGCTCAAGGCGCCCTGGGGGCGGCTGCGTCAGCTCACCTCGGCAGGGACGAGCCGCGATGTGTTCCACCTGACCCGAAGCGACCTCGTGCTCGGCCGCGAGCAGGGCGATATGGTGTTTTCCGACGATGAGTTCATGTCGCGTCGCCACGCGCTGCTTCAGTTTCGCAGTGGGGTTGCACTCATCTCCGACCTGGGCAGCTCGAACGGAACATTTATCCGCCTCACCGGGCAGCACGCCCTTGCGCCCGGGGAAATGATCCGACTCGGTGATGAACTCTTGCGCTTCGAGATGGGTTGAGGCGAAGCTTGTAGGCTGAGACGACACATCACGACCAGTCAGAACCCCTCGGATGGCAATCTCTCCCGAAATCAAGATTACGGTCTACGGCAAGACCGACGTCGGCCTGATGCGCGAGCATAACGAGGACAACTTCCTCGTGGTGGATTTCACCAGCACACAAAAGCCCTCGCCCGAAGCTCCCCTCGACTTTCCACTTGGGGAGAAGGGCGCTCTGTTCCTGGTGTGTGACGGCATGGGCGGCGCCGCTGCGGGTGAGGTCGCGTCGAACATGGCCGTCGAATCCATCTCGTCGGCTATCGGCGGCGCGGGACCTCTGTCGCGCGAACGCTTCGCCCGCCGCCTGCGTCGCGCCATCGAGGAGGCGAACGACGGCATCTACGCCCAGTCGCGTGACAACCAGAGCGAGCGCGGGATGGGGACGACCTGCACGGCGGTTGGGCTGGTCGATGCCACCTTGCTGATAGGGCAGATCGGGGACTCACGCTGCTACGTGCTGCGCGGCAGCCGCCTGAGCCAAACAACCAAGGACCAGTCACTGGCCTGGCAACTCATCGAGGCCGGTGCCATGACCCTGGAAGAGGCCAAAGGCTTCGAGCACGCCAACATCATTCTCCAGGCGTTGGGCGTCCAGGAGAAGGTCGAGGTGGTGCTGTCCCAAGTTGCGCTCCGACGGGACGACCTGGTTCTGGTTTGCTCGGACGGGTTGCACGGCCCGGTCACCGACGACGAAATCAAGCGGATCCTGCTCGATGAGCCTGACGTGAAGAAGGCCTGCGATCGACTCGTCGCATGCGCGAACGAGCACGATGGCCCCGACAACATCACGGTGGTCCTAGCCCGTTTCGACGGTCCGGGACTGCCCGAGCCGGGCGCCGACGACGAAGTGAACTTCCTCAACTTCGACCCGGGCCAGGATCCGGAAGACCCCGAGCCCGAGAAGCGCCCTCGCTCAACTGAAGAGGCGACCAGCCAAACGACCACGGCCCAAGACCTACGGTCAACGGTGTCCAACCTGACCGCGAACGACGAACTCACTGCCAAGACCGACCTCCTCGCGGCTCGATCCTCCGGCGTGTCCGCGTCGGCCACGCGGGAGGCGCGTTCTCTGCTCGCCTTTGTTCTCGTTACCCTGCTGGCGGCGCTGGCCGGAGCGCTGTTTCTGGTCTCTCAGCGCGGGAGGATACCGGACCGCACCTTCGAGCAAACCAGCCTCGCTTCGCGCAGCATGGTGGCTGCCCCGCCGACTGCGCCACCGTTGGCTGCCCATCCCCAGATGCTCGGGGCGCCCGAGCATCCGGCCGACGCCGGGAGAGAGCCCTAGTCGGGGGGAGCCATGGCGACCAGGCAATGCGCCCAGTGCAAGACCGCCGCCGAGCCGGACGCTCGCTTCTGTGGGGTTTGCGGTATGCCCATACCGGTTATCACCGGGAATTTCGAGCGTCCCCCCGAGCGAGGCATCGACCCTGCCCTGCCCCAGCCTCTGCGCGTGATGAGTCCCGCAGCCGGCGTTCCCGTGGGCAAAGCCAATCCGGGTCGATCTGGACCGGTTGCCGTGCGTCCGGCTACACCCCCTCCGATTGCCGCCACTCCCCGCCCGATCTCCGTGGACAGCCTGCTGGGCCGGGCGCTCAACAACCGTTACCGGGTCGAGCGTAAGATCGGCGAAGGAGGATTTGGCGCGGTTTTCGAGGGCAAGCAACTCGCCACCGGGCGGCCAGTGGCACTCAAGATCCTACATCCCCACAGCGTGGCCGATAGCACCGTGGTGGCCCGGTTCCGGCGCGAGGCCGAGGCCTGCTCGCAACTCCGCAGCCCGCACACCGTCACCATCTACGATTTCGACCAGACCGAGGACGGAGTGCTCTACCTGGCCATGGAGCTGGTGCGCGGCGAGAGCCTGCAGGAGATCCAGCATCGGGACGGCGCCATCGAACCAGGCCGCGCCCTGGGCATCCTGGACCAGGTGGCGGAGGCGTTGGGCGAGGCGCATGACAAGGGCATCGTCCACCGTGACATGAAGCCCGAGAACATCATGGTCGAGCGGCGCGACCAGGCGGATTTTGTCAAGGTACTGGATTTCGGAATCGCCAAGATCCTGTCGGGTGACGGGAACAAGGCCATACCGGCACTGACGGCCATCGGGCAGACGGTAGGAACCCTGGAATTCATGTCGCCCGAACAACTGCGCGGCAAGTCGCTCGACGGGCGCTCCGACATCTATGCGCTCGGCATGGTCGCCTACGAGATGCTCACCGGGCAGCTTCCGTTCAAGGGCGCCAAGAGCACCACCGAGGTCATCCAGTTCCACCTGCAGGACGCCGCCCCTGCCCCATCTAGCCTGCGACCCGACCTAGGGATCCCGGCCGCGGTGGATGAAGTGGTCCTGAAAATGGTGGCCAAGGGTCGGAACGACCGTCACGAAAGCGCTGCGGCCCTCCGCCAACACATCGCCGACGCCCTGGCAACCATGGATGCGGCGCCGGTGCGGCGGGAAGCCAAGCGGGTGGTGGCGGTTGTGGGGGCGATTCTGGTCGTGGTGGGGACGGCGATCTACCTGCTGTCGCGATAACTACCTGACCACGCTGAAGAACCGGCCCAGGCGAATCGAATTGAACCATTCGACTACACCCTCGGGCGACCACCCCCCGTACGCCGGATCGCGCGACCACCACACGATGAGAGCCCGCCCCTTCACGTTGTCGTACGGCACGAAGCCCCAGACCCGCGAATCGCGCGAGTTGTCGCGGTTGTCGCCCATGACGAAGACGCTGCGCGAGGGGACCAGCCGGGGCCCCCAGTCCTGGGGTGGCTGGTTCGGGTCCTGATAGACCTTGTGGGCCTTGCTACCCAGAAGCTCGATCCACAATTCGCAGTCACGCGCCTCCTCAGGATTGCGACCCTCGTTGTAGCGGCAAGTTCCCGTGGCACGCTCGCGCGGCATGGGCCGACCGTTGATGAAGACCTGGTTGTGGCGAAGCTCGACCGAGTCGCCGGGCAGACCCACCACGCGCTTGATGAAGTCCGTCGAAGGGTCGGGCGGGTAGCGGAAGACGATGATGTCGCCGCGCTGGGGATCGCCGAATTCCACCAGTTTCTTGTTGGTGAAAGGGACGCCGATGCCGTAGGAAAACTTCGACACGAAGATGTGGTCTCCGATCTCCAGCGTCGGAATCATCGACCCCGAGGGGATCTGGAAGGCCTCCACCACGAAGGCGCGCAGGAGCAGGGCCACCGCCAGGGCCACTCCGATCGACTCGGCGTATTCGCGCGCGGTCGATTTGCGCGCAAAGGCCAGGTGCTTGTCCATCCCTTCGTCGAGGGCTGCGATGGCCTCGCGCAGGAGATCGAAGTCGTCGCCCTTGGCGGCTGATTGCACGGCGGCTATCGCCGCCTCGATCTCCGCAGCCACTGTCTGCGGGATGCGATAGCTTCGCCGCTTCAGAATACGCCGCGACTCTTTGACCAGATGCTTGCCTTCGTCTTTGGCCCGACGCCAGTGCTGGTGCGTCCGCCATGCAGACCATAGGTTGCTCACCATGTTCATTCGACCTTGAGGATGGCCAGGAAGGCCTCTTGCGGGATTTCCACGTTTCCGACCTGCTTCATCCGCTTCTTACCTTCCTTCTGCTTCTCTAACAACTTGCGCTTGCGGGTAATGTCGCCGCCGTAGCACTTCGCGGTCACGTTCTTGCGCAGGGCCTTCACTACCGTCTTGGCAATCACGCGCGAGCCAAGCGCGGCCTGGATGGCCACCTCGAACTGCTGCATCGGGATCAGTTCCTTCATCTTGATGCACAGGTCGCGACCCTTGATGTACGAGGTCTCCCGGTGGATCACCGCGGACAGCGAATCCACCCGGTCGCCGTTGACCAGGAGGTCCAGGCGCACCAGATCCGCCGGCTGGTAGCCCTTGGGCTCGTAGTCGAGTGAGGCGTAACCGCGCGACACCGACTTCATGCGATCGTAGAAGCCGAACACGACTTCGGTCAACGGCAGGTCGTAGCGGATGATCACGCGCTTTTCGCCGGCGTAGCTGAGGCTGGTCTGGGTGCCCCGCCGCTCCTGGCACAGCTTGAGCAGCCCGCCCACGAATTCAGGGGGCGTATGAATGACAGCCGAAATCATCGGCTCTTCGATGTGATCGATATCGCCTTCCGAGGGGAACTTGGCTGGGTTGTCCAAATCGACGATGTCCCCGTTGCGCAGCACGATCCGGAAACGCACGGTGGGCGCGGTGGTCACCAGGTCCAGGTTGTACTCGCGCTCCAGACGCTCCTGCACAATCTCCATGTGAAGTAGGCCAAGGAAACCGCAGCGGAAGCCGAAGCCAAGAGCCGCCGAAACCTCGGGCTCGCGGCTGAACGAGGCGTCGTTCAACCGCAGCTTGTCGAGGGCGTCGCGCAGATCCTCGTAGCGCGCCGGATCGGTCGGGAAAATCCCCGCGAAAACCATGGGCTTGGCAGGCTGGAAGCCTGGCAGCGGCGTTTCGCAAGGCTTGCTCGCCTCGGTGATGGTGTCGCCCACACGCGCATCGGCCACTTCCTTGATGGCGGCGGTGATGAAGCCCACCTCGCCGGGGCCCAGTTCGCCCACGTCGGTGGCAAAGGGCGCGAACACGCCCAGGGTGACGGTCTCGTAGTCGCGTCCCGCCGCCAGAAGGCGAATCTTCTGCTTGGGCCGCAGGGTGCCGTCCACCACGCGGACCAGGAGGACCACGCCGCGGTAGCTGTCGTACCAGCTATCGAGGAGCAACACCTTGAGTGGCTTGCTGAGCGACCCTACGGGCGGGGGAATCCGCGCCACCACGGCTTCCAAGATTTCCGGGATACCACGCCCGTCTTTGGCCGAAGCGAGGATGGCGCCCGATGCGTCGATACCGATAACTTCTTCGATCTGGCGCTTGGCTCCTTCAGGGTCGGCAGAGGGTAGGTCAATCTTGTTGATCACCGGCACGATGGCCAGATTGTGCTCGGTCGCCAGGTAGACGTTGGCAAGAGTC
>Ga0265330_10000914_pt1 | contig 18223 bp, 17 predicted proteins | sample 41919metaG_FD_202083 | JGI IMG/M metagenome (GOLD analysis project Ga0265330, IMG submission 202083) | Rhizosphere microbial communities from Carex aquatilis grown in University of Washington, Seatle, WA, United States - 4-19-19 metaG | ecosystem: Host-associated > Plants > Roots > Rhizosphere... | reverse complement strand
AGCTTCTTGCCGGGCGTGGAATCGCTTCCCAGAGTATGCATGAAGGAATCGACATGGGCGGAAAGGCGGGAAATTTCCTCGCTGATCGTGTATTTCATCAAGGCCGAAGCTATTTCCGTGAGCACTCTCTGCTCGTCGACCGCATCGCCGAGCACTTCTTTGAATTTCGTTGAGAGCTGGCTCCTGATGGTTCTTTCCATCTCCGGGACTTGCTCCTTGATTAAGGACAAGCCGGATGCGACCCGATCGATCTGGGTTTCGATATCGGCGCGGGTCGCCCCACCCTCGGCAATTCTCGACGCGTCGTAGGCCGCGAAGCAAGTTTCCAGCTCCGGAAGGACTCGTTTCCAAAGATCCTCATCGTCGATCCGCCTGTCGAAGTCCACAACGCCCTCGAAGCCGACGATTTCCCGCAAGCTCAGTGGCGCCGCGATGTCGCAGGCTTCGGAAATCTGCCGGAGGACGCCGGCCACCGCCTTGGCCGCGGCGATATCTGCATTCGCCTCTACGGGGGCATCGAATTCACGCACTCGCAGCCATGCCTCGACTTTCCCATGGACGATTCGTTCCGCGAGGAAGGAGCGAATTCTCGGCTCCAGCTTGGAGAGGTAGGGAGGCAAGGAGACCGAAAGATCGAGATAGCGGTTGTTATACGATTTGATCTCGAGACTTCCGCGGAAGCCCCGCTGGACAATTTCCCGGTAGGCGAAGCCCGTCATGCTCCTTATCATCGCTTCTCCTTCTTCGGGCTCGCCTCTATGCCGCTTAGCCGGTCCGCAGAGCCGAGGAGCTCCTTGAGGGCGGCGCCCAGCTTCCAATTGTCGCCAGCCCCCATCGTGAGGAACAGGTCCCCCGGCTCGAGCGAAGCCGCGATTTCCGCGAGACTGCCGAGGACGGTTTCGCTGTAGTAGAGGGGACGCGCGCGTCCGGCCGACGAGTCGCGCCGCCGTACCTCTTCGAAAAGAGCCTTCCCCGTCACTTCGGGGTCGGCGATCTCGCGAGCCGAAGCGTAGATGCCGTGCATGACTAGCGCGTCGGCTCCGTCCAGGCCGGCGGCGAATTCGCCGAAGAGGGCCTTGGTCCGCGAATAGGTATGCGACATGAAATCGACTACGAGCCGGCGTCCCGGCCAAAACTCCTTGATTCCCCGTATGGTCTCGCGAACTGCGGTCGGGTGGTGACCATAGTCGTCCATGAAGAGGATCCCGCCCGCCTCGCCGAGAATCTCGGAGCGCCGTTTGGAGCCAGCAAAGAGAACGAGGGCCGTGCGCGCCCGCGCGTGGTCCTCGGCGCCGATACCCCCCCCCCTCGAGTCGCGAAGGAGGGAGAAAGCCAGCGCGATGGCGGCGGCGGTGTCGAGGGCGAGGTGCCGGCCCGGAATTCGAAGGATAAAATCGCCCTCGAAGCCTGCCAGCCTGAATCGGGCCTCTCCCGAGCCGCTGCGGTATTCCTCGACTCGGAAGTCCCCGGTCGCCGATTCTCCGTAGGGGGTCAGGAGAATGTCAGGACGCTCCGAGCCGATGTCGCGAGCGGCGCGAACGGCGCCTGCGTCGTCAGCGCAATAGATGAGCTCTCCGCCTTCGGGCAGGAGCCTGAGGTAGTCGAGGAAGGCCGAATATATATCCTCGAAAGTCGGATAATAATCTTGGTGATCGCTTTCGATGCTCGTGAGGACGATGCGCCGCGGCTTGAAGTTCAAAAAATGGCGCCTGTATTCGCAGGTCTCGGCGATTAGGTAGCGCCCTCCCGCGACCATCGTGGAGCGGCCTCCGAAGCTCGAAACCGCCGACCCCGCGAGGACGGTCGCGGGGATGCCCAAGGCCGAGGCGAGACTGCCGGCTAAGGCCGTCGTCGTCGTCTTGCCGTGGACGCCGGCGACGCCCGAGGAATCGTATCGTCGCGAGAGCGCGCCGAGCGCCTCGGGGTAGCTTAGGATAGCTAGCCCGCGCCTCGAGGCTTCGAGCAGCTCCGGATTGACGTCGCGCGCATAAGCCGCCGAATGCACGACGAGGGCGGCGTCCGCCGGTAGCAGCGAAGAGTCGAAGCCGACGTGCATCGAGACGCCCAGGGCTTCCAGGATCGCGTCGGTATAGAAGACGTCGGCGACATCGCTGCCCGACAGGAGAGCTCCGCGAGAAGTAAGTATCTCAGCGAGGGCCGCCATGCCGGTGCCCTTCGCTCCGACCATGTGAATTCGCAATCCCTCGAGCTTCTCGGGCATGACTGTATCAAGCATCATTTCAAGACCGTAGTTCCAGAGTCGCGGAGAAGCGGCGCGCGGAGTCGGCCGGTATCTCCAAGTCCCATCCGAGGAGGATGGCGCAACCTTGATAGGCGCAGTTCTCCCCCGATTCCGATTTTTCACCGAACGAGCTGTAGACGGGTACGTGGGACAGGGCGAATGGCATATCCGAGCGCAATTCGATCGTCTCGGCCTTGGAGAGATTGGTGAGCCTGAGGCCGTTGAGATCGCTCTCCGCGCTTTTTTTGCCCGTTGCGAGGCTCAGCTCGTCCCTCCCCCTGATGCCTGCGAGCCCTACGGTCTCGGCAGTGAAGCCGGCCGCGAGATTGAGCTCGACTCCCAGGCGAAGCGCCAGGGGAACCGATTCCTTATTGAAAAGCTCATAGTCGACGGATAGTCCGTCCTTACGGAAAGAATAGGTTTTCTTTATCGAGATGGAGCGCTTCTTGCCCCCGAGATCGGCCTGGCCTTCGCGGAAGAGCGAAGCGACGCTGGAAGGCCTCTCGGCTTCTATGAGGGCGTATCGGGCATTGGAGAACCCGCCCTTGTCGGCGCCGAAAGAGCCTTTTTCCGAGATGCGATCGCAGAAGCAGAGCTTACGGGGTCCGTCTCCGCTTGAGTCCAGCACGTTGACGTAATTGGTCCTCGTCTTGAATGAATCGAGCTCGGCGAGACAGGCGCCCCTGAGCTGCAGATAGGCGTTGATCTCGGCGCTTTGATAGATGATCTCTTTTACACCGTCGAAATCCATATCGGCCGAGATGATGCCTGGAGAGAAGGAACCTCGTTGCCTCGTGATTTTCTCGGCCTCAATGAGAGCCGCGTATGCCGCCGCGCGTACGGGAAGCCTCGCGATTCCTCCGGAGTAGCCGCGCCAATAGGCGCCTCCGCACTGACCCCGCCAAAGCTCTTCCTGAGCGGTCTTCTTGCGCGATTTATCACCCCGGAGTTGATTTACGAGAATTCGGACGTAGTGCATCTTCGCGTAGAGAGCAAGGCTCTCCTCGTGGCGCAGAAGGAGCCTGCGCGGACTTCCCGAAACTGCCGACGGCCCGTCCTCGGCCAGGGCCTTACCCCCGCGCGGCGCCTCCTCTTCCTTGGAGCCGCCCTTTTTAGCCTTCGCAATCCGGCCCGGAGTATTGACCGGCATGCTTCGCTCCATAAGGAGCGAAGACGCACAGCCTGGGAAATATGCCCTTCGGAAGTCGCGCGCGTTCTTGAGGTAGCGCATGGGCGTCGTCGTCTCGAACTGGAGGCTCTCGCGCTGCAGGGTCGCGAAGGAGCGCTCGAAGAAGAGGTCGGGCGACTCGAGCTTGGATAAGGCCCAGAGCTCTCGCGCCAATTCGCCGGGAAAGAATATCGTGTAGAGTCGCTGCTCCCCGATACGCGAGACGAGTTGAGAGAGCGAGTCCTCTATTGGCTTGAATGATGCAAAGCTCTCGAGAGCGTCGAACACCGGGAAAACGATGAGGCTGCGTCCTTGATCTTCGGTCATGACGGGGGAGCCGAGGTCCTCGGAATCGACGCCCGCTACCCGAAAATAGCGCTCGGGCAAGAAGCTGTAGTCGAAGCCGCAGGCCTGGAGCGACGAGGCGAGGCTGGGCTCCCACGCGTAGTCGGGAAGCCAGCACCCGAGGGGCCTCTTGCCGAAGGAGCGTCGGATGAACGTCGTCAGGAGCTCGGACTGGCCGACTCTATCGGGACCGGGTATCAGGGGCATGAGGGGCCCGAAGAAGCCTCCGCCCAGGAGCTCTATCTGCTTGCGGAGGACCATTTCCTCGAGGAGCATGAGGAATTCGGGGTGCCTCGACTCGAGCCAATGAAGCACGGTGCCGGAATAGTGGAGCACTGCCGAAAGGGAGGGAAAGCGGTACAGCACGGAAAGGAAGGGGCGCCAGCATATCTGATAGGTATCTTCGAAAATCGACTCTTCCGTCCCCTCGGGCAGGAGATTATAGGCACCTATTATTACGGAGCTTGTTTGCATTCAGCCATATTCCTTGGGATGATAAGCGACAAGTATATACTAGCGTCCGCCCTTACGGAAAGGGGAAGCTTTTTTACCGCCGAAGCCGAATCGGAGTATCGCCCCGGTCGGACAAGCCTCTGCGATTTCCGCCCAGCCGACGGAACTGATGTCGGAGTTCTCCCGCGCGATTCCGCGCTTAACGCGGAACTCGCCCCGCAAGGAACGAGAAGCGCATTCGCCGCAGGCTGTGCAGGCCGCGGAGCAGTCCCTCCCCCTCGTTTCCGGCTCCCGCCTCGAGGAACAGGCGACGTACCAGGCTTGCTCGCGCGGAAGGAGGGCTATGACCCCGGGCGGGCAGGCTTTTACGCAGAGCCCGCAACCAGTGCAGAGCTCCGGATTGACGACGGCAACGCCGGAATTCACCCGTATAGCCCCGAGAGGGCAGGCGGTTATACAGGAGCCCAATCCGAGGCAGCCGTCCTTGCAACGCTTGGGCCCGCCATAGAGCTCGACAGCCGAAGCGCAGCTGGGGCGACCGTCGTAGAGGAAATCAGCAACCGCGGCTTCCCTCGTACCTGCGCAACGCACGACGGCGCGGCGTGGGCTCGAGCGCGAGTCGCGAGGCCTCTCCGCGAGGATGGCGCGTAACTGCGATTCCAGTTTCGATCCTCCCGGACGGCAGAGGGCGGGATCGGCCCGCTCAGCGTCGACGGACCAGGCGTACGATCGGCAATCGGGCATTCCGCAGAGCCCGCAATCGAAACCGGGAAGCAGCATTTCGATTCGCTTCGCCTCGGCTTCTGCCTTGCCTCGTTTCTTCCATGCCGAGGAAAGGAAAGAAGCGCCGAAGAAGGAAAGTAGCGCGAACAGGACGGCGATCGATACGTTCAGCCACATCATTCGCGTCAGCTCACGAGGCCCTTGATGAAGGCGGCGTCGATGCCCATGAATGCCAGGGCCATGAGTCCGGTCGAAATCAGCATCGCGGGGGCGCCCCTGAAGGGATAGGGAAGGTCGCTCAATTCCAGGCGCTCACGCAGAGACTCGAGGAGGAACTCGACGAGCCAATAGCCTAGGCCCGAGGCGGCGCTCGCGACTACGGCTTCGGAAAGGGAATATCCGCTCCTCGAGGAAAGGAGGGCGATGCCGAATACGAGACTGCCGACGATGAGCTCCTCGGCCCGATTCCCCGTTCGAGCGAGGATGCGCGATTTGGATATCGAGGCGGTTCGCGCGACGAATTTGAGGAGAGGTACCGCGATCAGGGCGAAGAAGAGGATGTCGAGCGAATCCAAGCCCAAAGGCGCCAGGAGAAAGCCGTGGATCAACCAGAGGAGAGCCGACGCGAGGGTGTTGACGAAGGCGAGCGCTAGAGCCGAGGCGAAGGAGCCGGCATCCTCGAGATTGCCGCCCGGCATCGTCCCGAGGCCATAGGTCAACAGGGCATTGGAGACGAAGACAGAGGCCACTACGATGCCGATGTAGCTCATGTCCTTCTCCTTCGCGTAGCACGGATTATCGTTCTATACACCGCTACGAGGAAGCCGAGGAAGATGAATCCGCCCGCCGGCGATACCAGGATACGTAACGGCGCCCATTCGGTGAAGAAAAAACGCGCGGGGCTCGGGCCTTGGGTAGGAATGCTGAGAGTCCCTAGGCCGATCAACTCGCGAAGGCCGCCGACGACGGTCGCGGTAAGAAGGAACAGTAAGGCTTCCACGGCTATATCGACGAGTCGAGACCTTCCGTCGGTACCGAAGCGTCCCTTCGAGGAAGTCCGCCGAAGGACAAGAAGGCTGAGGCTGCTCACGGCGAGCAAGGGGATGTATATCCACAGCCCCGCCGCAATCGTCGGAGAATATAGACGCAGGGCGAAGGCGTAGCACAAGGCGAAAAAAGCCGAAAGGCAGAGGGTGGCGGGCGCCCTGAGCCTATCCGGAAGTCTATCCTTCAGCAGGGGGACCGATGCGCCGATAGCTAGGGCACACAAGGCGGTTCCCAAACCGTACATGACTCCCTCTGCCAGGCTATTGGCCGCCGCGATGAGGGGGCAGATGCCGACGAGACCGGAGAGGACGGGGTTGGGGACGAAGCTTTCCTGCGAATCGCTCACGAATCGGCCTCCGCCGCGGTAGCCGCCGCATTAGCCGCCCGAGACAGGGTAGCCTCCGAGCCTGTGAATGAATCAAGGGCATCCTTCGGATTCGTTGGCAAGCGAGAGCTGCAGGAGCCTAGAAGCATCAGCTCGCGAAGCTCTCCCTTCGGCGAGAATGTCGCGCCGAAAAGAGCTGAAGCTCTGCTGGACCTTTTGGAAAAAACCACCCCATACGAGCTGCCCGCGGATTCCCTAATCGCGTAGACCCGATCGAAATCGGGATCGTCGACGCGCCCCAGCGCTACTACCGAGGCGGCGGAAATCGCGAGGGCATCCTTCTCCCAGGCGATGGAACGGGAGTCGACGACTATAGAGAAGACGGCGATCAGGAGAGTGAGGAAGCCCAGCGCGGATCCAGCCGCCAGATTTTCCAGGATTTTCTCCCGCATCTTTTCAGACATATTTACTCCCCGACTCCGATAGCCTCGGAAGCAGCCCTGGCAGCCCGCCTGAGGCTCGTGGCCGCATCGAGCTTCGCGAGCGCGGGAACGCAGCAATTCATGAGAATCACGGCAAAGGCGCTTCCTTCGGCGGATGCGCCGAAGCTGCGCAGCACGAACACGAGAAGTCCGATGCCGAACCCATAGATCAACATTCCACTTCTCGAAGATGGGGAGGTCACGGGATCGGTAGCCATGAAAAAAGCGACGAGGAGGAAGGAGCCCGACAGCAAGGAAAAGAGGATGTCTCCGGAGAAGAAGTCCCGCCCGTAGGAGAGCCCTCCGAATATCCAGGTGAGGAGGGCGAAGGTTCCGATTATCGAGGCCGGTATCTCCCAGCGAATCATTTTGCGCGAGAGGATAAGGATCGACGACGCGAGGATGAGCAGGGCTGAAAGCTCGCCGAGCGAGCCCGGCTTGTTGCCGATGAAGAGATCGACGTATCCGCCAGGAAGATCGGCGCCGAGGCGGGAGAATAGACACTGATTGAGGAAATCGGTCATCGAGGAGTCGGTGTAGGTGAATTTCACGCCTGATGAAGTCAGGATGTCCATGGGGCCCGCGCCTCCCGATGCAGCTACTGCGTGGGCGCGGCAATATGCCAAGGGAGTCGCCCCGCTCAAGCCCGAGAGGTTTTCGAGATGGCGGGGAACCGACCAGGCCCCCATTTCCTCGGGCCAGTTGAGAAGCGAGAAGGCAATGCCGGCGAGGGCGGGATTCATCCAATTGGCGCCTAGCCCGCCGAAGGCTCCCTTGACGACCGAGACCGCAAAAAGGGAAGCCAATGCCGGAATATACGGCGACACGCCGGGCGGCATGGCCATGCCCACGAGGAGCCCGGTCAAAAAGGCGGAGCCGTCCAGAAGGGAAAAGCGCTTGCGGAGACCGCCGGCGACGGTCTCCCCGACTAGTGCACCGAGGATCGACGCAGCGATAGCGAAAAGGGCGCGAAGGCCGAAACAGTATAGGCCCCATGCCACTGCCGGGAGCAGCGCCGCCGAAGTGCCCCACATCAAGGATGAGCTCGTGCGTTTATCGAAGGCGAATGGAGCGTTGCCCATGCTTAGGGCTTTTCCGCGCTTCATCGTTTAGCTCCTGTAGGCTCGCTCAACGGCGCCTCGAGATTGCGCAACTCGGAGGAGAAGGCGGCTACGAGGGGTACTCGCGAGGGGCAGATATAGCCGCATGCGCCGCATGCGGTGCAGAGGCGCAAGCCTGTGGCGATGGCCCTGTCGATCATGCCGCGCTCGACGAATCGGAAAAGCATGTCGGGATCGAGCCGTTCCGGGCAAATCGATCGACAGCGCCCGCATCGGATGCAAGAGCTCCGACGCTGGGAGCCGACCTCTTCGGCTGCCAATGCGATGACGGATGAGCTGGTCTTGGTAATAGGAGTATCGAGATCGTAGACGGAATGCCCGCGCATGGCCCCTCGTAGGACGAGCCGTACCGGAGGATTCCGAAATCCGCCGCACTCCTCTATAAGGTCCCCGATGCGGGTGCCGATCCGAGCCTTTAGGACCATCGGGCGCTTGATGGCGCCTCCCCCCACCGACACATAGCGTTCGACCATGGGCATCGCGTGCGTGATCGCCTCGTACGCGGCATAGGCGGTCGAAGGCTTGATGATGGTAGCGTTATGCCCTTTTCGCCCATGAGCTCCGTCGATCGCGGCGAGAAGCTGAGCCGGCATATCCTGCGGATACTTGGGATCGAGGACTACATTCTCCACCGGCGAAAGACTCTCCTGCGACTCGACCAAGAGCGGTTGTCTGTCCCGACTTGTCGCGACCAACGTCCTCCTCGGCGTGAGGATTTTCTGAAGGATCGCGATCCCCTCCATCACTTCCGAAGCCCTGTCTCGAAGGATGCAAGATTCGGCCTTGAGATAGGGTTCGCATTCAACCGCGTTGATGATCAGAAGATCGATGTCGCGACTTTCACCGAGGAGGTCGAAGAGGGGAAACCCGGGAGCCTCGGTATCGACTACCCCCTTATCCCGAAGGGTGGCGAGTATCTCGTTTCTCCCCGAGGTCGTCCAGAGGTAGCGCTCCTCCCTGCGGCCCAGGCGATCGAAGGAGCCTTCGAGGGCTACGACGACCGCTTCCGCGTGTCCGCCCTCGGGCAAGGCGACGACGCGGATATCGCGAACTACGCCGGGTATCGAAGAATGCACATTGGCTGAAAGCGGGCCATCGGCCCTGCCGATCACCATGCCTTCCCTCACGTATTCGCCGCGCCGCACAACGCACCGAGCCTGCCTCCCCGCGTGCTGCTTGAGGAGAATGACCGCGCCGTTGGGAAGGAAAGCGTTCTCGACGCGCTCTCTTTGATCCCATTCCGAGATCGGATTGACGATTATGCCGCCGTGGCGGAATGTCCTCGAAGGTTTCATGCTTCCTGCCGTAGTTCACTCGATGGCGACTTCCTAGCGGGAGGAAGGCCGCCTAATAATCTCGCGAGAGACGGAACCAGTAGGAATATATACAGCAGGCACCGGATCGGCGCAAGCGGTCGTCCTCTCCCGGCTTTTACCGCATCCGTAGAAGAGCCGCCCGCTCGCCCGACCGTCGCTTGGCCCTGGGCCAGCAGCATACCCTCGATGCTTGCGGAGGGCAGCGTGGCATAGGACTTTCGCGCCCAGTTGTCGTCGAATGACATGACCTGCATCTTTCCGCCCGGCAGCGGAAGGTCCATCTCCGCGAAGGGAGAGGAACGCTCCTCGCCCAGCCGGGCGAAGGGCAAAGCTTCTTGGATAGCCTTGTGCGCGAGAAAGGAGGCCAGGCCGGGAAGATAAGCTCCCGATTCGACGCTGTTCCTTTTTTGGGCTTCGGCGATCGTAGGCCTCGCGCTACCTTCCAGGGCGATGGGAATCGGGTAATCGAATCCTACGTTGGCTGGCATCGGGGGCGTCGGAGAAAAAAAATCGCCGATACCCCAGGCGAGGACTACCATACAGGCGAGAAGTCCTTGAGCCTTCCTGGCCGCTAGGGCTTCCCGTCGCCGCAAAAAGCGGCCGATCGGTATCGGGACGTAGCGTTTCATCGTGGAGACGCCCGCCGAAACGCAGGCATATCCTACGGCAGCCGCAAAGGAGCCGAAGCAGGCGACGGCGACGGGACCGATCGAATCAGGCGCCAGTCCGAGGGCCAAGGACGCGCAAATGAGCATAGCAATCGGAAGGACCCCTTGGAACCTCAGGGAACCGAACGCCGAAACGCCTCCCCTGAGGCGGAATTCTTCCAGGGGGATATCGAGAGCATCAGCCAGTTCGACGAAGGCTATGGCCCAAAGGGAAGCGATGGCCGCGTTGCTTCGTCCGCCGAAAGCGAGGACTGCCCAGGGAAGGGCGAGGGATAGTCGAAGCGCAACGCTGTCTATGTTGAATCCGAAGTGCCTTCGAAATAAACCGGAGCGAAGGGACGAGGCATTCTTGCCGATGAGCGGAGTGGCGATCGCGGAAACGATCATGATGGCGAGGGCCAATGCGAACGGGAGGAATGTGCTTTCGCCGGAGAGGCCGGAGATTCCCTCGTCGGGGAGAAATGCCATGGTTTTATACGGCAGGATAGCCATTAAGAGCATGCCCCGAGAGGCCCTTCTTTCGATATAATACGCTCGGCATTCGGTTTTCCCGGCATGGGCCGAGAACCAAAGCCCAAGGCGTTGCATATAGGAATCGATCCGCGGATCGCCTGGAGCGATGCGCGCCTGCGCGTCGGCGAGACTCATCGATTCGAGCTTAGACCAGTCGGATACGAGCACTCCCTCGGTCGATCCGGAAATGACGCGAGTAATGCCTTTCCGTTCGAGGCTCGCCAGGACATCGGCCTCCGCTATCGCATTATCGACGAGAAGCACGCGATATCCCTTCCAGGTCGCGGGCGAGGGTTCGGAAGCTTGCAGCGTCATGGCAAGGATGCCGATGCCGATGGCCCCGGCCAAGAGGATCGCGCCGGCTATCTTCCTCAGGGCTTCATAGGGCGCTATTACTGTCATCGAGAACGGCCTTTATAGCGTACAGAAAGCGAGCGCTATGAAGAAACCGAGAAGGCTCCCGACGATGACTTCCGAGGGATTGTGCCCGTGGACTTCCTTGACCGGCCTGTAGGGAATGTCGATGCGGGCGCTCAGCTCTTTCCCGAGTTGGTTCAATGCCCTGGCCTGCAGTCCCGCCGCCCTCCTCACTCCCAGTGCATCGCGGATGACGACCAGCGAGAAGAACAGGGACAGGATGAATATGCTCGTATTTAGTCCCTCGCGGATGGCGATCGCCGTGGCGATGGATACGGCGAGGGCGCTATGGCTCGAGGGCATGCCTCCGGTCTTCCAGAAGAAGGTGACGAGCACTTCCCTGAAGCTGTGCGCCCTCGAGCGGAAGATATTCACGACCGATTTGAGGAACTGGGCGATGAGCAAGCTAAATACAGCCGACAGGAATATCGGGTTGGAGAAGAGCTCGATTCCTTCATGCCTTGTACCGACGTCCACCGCTTAAGTTTCCCGAGTACCGCAGGCCTTGTCAAGGCGCGAAAGTATTGACCCTGCGGCCCCGTGGCGCTTAGATTCGACCCGATGATATTTAAAGGCGAAGGCATGGAGCTGACCGCTGGCCCCGACGACTCGGGCCGGCGCCTCGATAGAGTCCTTCGGACCGTTCTCGGCGATATGTCCCTCTCCTCCATCTATGCAGCCATGAGGAGGGGGCGAATCAAGGTGAACGGCGCCAAAGCCGCCCCCGAACTCCGCCTCGCCGAAGGCGACACTATCTTTCTCCATTCTTCTCTCGATCTGTCCGGATTCAAGACCCCGCCTGCGGGGGCAGGGGCGGACGAAGAGAGCCTCGAAGCCATCGCCGACATCCTCGTCCTCGCGACTCAGGACCTGTTGTTCGTCAACAAGCCCCGGGGCGAGCTCTCCCAGGGCGCCGAGGCGGTCGAAGGAAGGATTCGAAGGGCCCTCGCCTTCCGCAGCGCGTCGTCGCTTTCCTTTTCCCCCGGACCTCTCCACAGGCTCGACAGGAACACTACGGGCCTGCTCGCCTTCCCGCGGAGCGCCGCGGGCGCAAGGGCCTTTACCTCGCTATTGCGTCGGCGGGCCCTCGTCAAGCGCTATATCGCCCTTGTCGACGGCGAGGCAGCGGCTCCGTCGGAGTGGAGGGATACGCTCGTCAGGGACGGAGATTCTAGACGCAGCTCGGTCGCAGCCGAGGGAGCGATGGCTCATGCTTCCATGCGGCCTATCGCTTCCGGCGGAGGGCACAGTCTTCTGCTCGTCGAGCTGCACACCGGACTGACGCACCAGATTCGAGTCCAGGCATCGGCGCGGGGGATGCCTCTTTCGGGCGACCCAAAATACGGCGGCTCGCCTTTTAAGGGCGGCTATATCCTCCATGCCCTCTCGATAGGATTTCCGGAGCCCCCCTTTCCCGACCTTCCCCGACTTGTGGCCGCCCCCCTACCCCCCTCCGCCCTCGCCCGCCTGGGCAGCATCTTCGGATCTTCCGCGATAGCCCGCGCCCTGGACGAACTCGTACTCAAATAAACTCCTGGGCTTGTTCTTTTTCCGCTCGTAATAGGTTATCCTTTCGGGTGGGAGGCGCCTATGGGAGATAGTTTCGGCCAGCAGATGCGAAACGTCGGAAAAAAGACGTCGCAGAACATAACGCCGGCGATCGCGCTGATAGCCATCGTAGTGATAGTGCTTCTCATCATCTTCTCGACCAGCTTCATCGTGGTCGACCAGACTGAGCGAGCGGTCATCACGACCTTCGGGAAATTCACCAGGGTCGCGGAGCCTGGACTCGCCTTCAAGTGGCCCTTCGGCATTCAAAAGGCCTATCACGTCAAGACCGAGATCGTCCAGACCGAGCAATTCGGCTTCAGGACCGACAAGGCCGGCGTCGTCACGCAGTACTCGCCCAAGGAATTCCCCGAGGAATCCACGATGCTCACCGGGGACCTCAACATCGTCAGCGTCGAATGGATCATCCAGTATCGCATCATCGATCCCAAGGCCTGGCTCTTCAACGTGAGCGACCGGCATAAGACGATCCGGGACATCTCGCAGTCGGTAGTCAACCTCCTCGTCGGGGATCGGACGATCCTCGGCGTCATCGGCCCCGAGCGCACCGCGATCCAAGAGACCGCCGTCCAGATGATGAACGAGAAGTTCAACGAATTCGGGCTGGGCATCAGGGTGACGCAGGTCCAGCTCCAGAACATCGTTCCGCCCAAAGGGGTCCAGGATGCCTTCGAGGACGTGAACAAGGCGATCCAGGATATGAACCGCCTCGTGAACGAGGGGAAGGAATCCTACAATTCCGAGATACCCAAGGCGCAGGGACAGGCCGAGCAGGTCAAGGAAGTAGCCCTGGGCTACGCGGCCGAGCGCGTGAACAAGGCCAAGGGCGACGTTGCCCGCTTCAATTCGGTCTATGACGAGTACAGGAAGGCGCCCGAAGTCACCAGGCAGCGCCTCTATTACGAGATGATCGAGGATGTCTTCAAGGGCGAGAAGGACGTGCAGCTCATCGACAAGCGCTTCTCCAACTTCCTTCCCATAAAGAGCCTCGACGCGGCTCAGTCGAAGGGGGCTCCTCAATGAAGCGCCTGGCAGTGATCTGCGGCATAGTCGTCGCCGCCTTAATCCTCATCCTCATAATCGGTCCCTTCTTCATCGTAAACGAGGGAGAGCAGGCTCTCGTCGTTCGTTTCGGCCAGATCATACACACTTACAATACGGCCGGCCTCAAGCTTCGCTCACCCTTCATAGACGGCGTCGTCAAGTATCCGAAGCAGGTCATGCCCTGGGACGGAGAGCCCCAGCGCATACAGACGAAGGAGAACCAGTTCATCTGGGTGGACACGACTGCGCGTTGGCGCATCTCCGACCCGGTTAAGTTCTACGAGTCCATCGGCACCCTCGAGAGCGCCTACGGCAAGCTCGGCGACATCCTCGACAGCGCCGTGCGCAACACCATCGCCACCAGCTATCTGCGCGAGGCGGTGCGCGACTCTAACAAAATCCTCAGCACCGCCGTCAAGGAAACTTTCCAGACGGGCGATGCCGCGGGCTCCGCCGCCCTGGAGAGCCTCACGCAGAGCCAGATGTCCTACGAGAAGATCGACAAGGGAAGGAGCGTCCTCTTCGCGGAGATGCTGGCGGCGGTGAAGCCCATCGTCCCGCAGTACGGCATCGAGGTCATAGATGTCATTCCCCGTCAGATCAAGTACTCCGACGAGCTCACCGAGAGCGTCTTCAATCGCATGATCAAGGAGCGCAATCAGATCGCCCAAGCTTTCCGCAGCTACGGCGAGGGTCAGAAAGCGAAGATCCTCGGCAAGCTGGAGAACGACAAACGGAGCATTCTGTCGGAGGCGTATACGGTCTCTGAATCGACCAAGGGCAAGGCGGACGCACTGGCTTCAAAAATCTACAGCGATACCTACGGCCGCGATGCTTCCTTCTTCGATTTCTGGAGGGCTATCGAGTCCTATCGCCAAACCATGCCTAATTTCACGAAAACCATGTCCACGGACTTGGACTACTTCAAGTACCTGTACGGGACGCGAGGCCGATAAAAGCCCCGGCCATGCGCAGCGATCCTTCGGCCCCTCGCGGAAACGCGCGGGGCCCTTTTTATCCGAACTGCCACTATCGCGTCAGGGCTCAGATCCCCGCCGTTGACCCGCGACGGGCACACCCGATACTATTTCGCTGGAGGAGACGTGCGCGAAATACGGAATCCCTTCGCGGGCATGCCCGGCTATCACTGCTTCGGCTGCTCTCCGGACAACGTCCAGGGCCTTAAGATGAGCTTCGCGGAAGAAGGCGACGAGCTCGTATGCAGCTGGACGCCCGACGCGCATTTTGCCGGCTACGGCGGCATACTCCACGGCGGCATCCAAGCGGCTCTTCACGACGAGGCGGCCTCGTGGATCGTATTCACGAAGATGCACACGGCCGGCGTCACGGAGCGTCTGGAAATTGACTATCGCAACCCCGTCCGAATGGATTTAGGCAATATCATCCTGCGTTCAAAGCTGGAAAATACCGAAGGCAACAAGGCCTACATCCGATCGCGCTTGTTCGACGGGAAGGGCAAGCTCGGCTCCGAGTCGCTCGCGATATTCTTCACGCTGCCCCAGCACATAGCGCGCAAAAGAATGTCCTTTCCCGAAGACCCATCGGCCTTTTTCAAGTAGGATTTTCGGTCGCCACGCCTTTCCTGAACAGCATCGTGACGCAGTCCTCGACGACGAGCCTATAGAGCCTGTCGCGGTCGCGGAGATGCGTCGACCAGGCGCGGGGGCAATCCGGCGGGCAGGAGCCCCTATGCACGTGGTGCTTGAGCGCGCAACCGAGGCTCTGAAAAAGAGGCGCTTCGAATCCGCTTCCGACGGGAACGATCCGCGAAGCCGATGTATCCTCGCCTTCGCTCCCGGCCTCATCCCCGGCCTCGATATAGCGATAGGCGAACTCGACGCGGGGCAGAAGCGACGAAAGGCGAGCGAAGGCGAGATCGTTGGCGACGTACAGGTTGATGTCCAGAAAAAAGCCGAGGCTATTGACCGAAGCGGGCGCTTCGGCCGCATCTCCGCCGGCTAGCTCGCGCCTGATCTCACGCGCGAGCGCGATGTGATGCAAGGCGCCAAGTCCGACGCATACGGAGTTATCCGAGTCGAGCTCTTTTCTCACTCGATCACGGACAAGGCGCTCGTATTCGCCTCGGTCGGCTACCAGGGGCGAGAGCGGGAGCCATAGGCGACCGCCCCAAGAGGGAAGAGCCGTTCCCGAGATAAGGTCGCGCCTCGTCGCGAAGGGCATGCCCGAAGGCAGACCAGGCCTCGGGAAAACGAGTTCCGCGCGTGGCGGCGCTTCGAAGCGCGTCCCGTCGGCTCGGGGCGCGGCTGTCTCGGCGAGAAGGCTATTGCGCATAGCCGCCGATTTCCGCGCGTACGCAGACTCGGCCTCGGCTACTATCTCGGCGGCTCGCGCGTAGATCCTTTTTTTTTCACGCTTGAGGATCGACGGGGGAAGGAAGGCATCGGCAAGCCCGCAGTTTTCTCCCGCCGATTCGACTCCGGGTTGCAGCTCGACGGTCAAACCCGGCTCGATTTCCGGAACGAGGCGAAAATCGGCCTCGCCCGACTCGGAAAAGAGAGAGAGGGCGCGTAAAAAGCTTCCGGCCGTCCTGGACCTGTCGAATGGCAACGCCTCGCCCGCTTCGATCGGAGTGAAGTTCCCCGATCCCGAGCGCCCTGATCTCATCCCAGAAAAACCCGGCAGCTCCAATTCGGCGCAAATTCTACTCGCCTCTACCTTTAGGCGCAGCTGCACTTCCTCTCGTTCGGCCTCGTACTCTTCGGGGCTCGGCGCGCGCCTGTCCATCTCTCGAGCCGAAATCCTGAAGAGCTGCTCCCTGGTCTTAAGGCGAAGGCTCCGCTCCTTGACGAGGGGAGCATCCAATTCGATCCGTTCGCCGGCCTTGGCCCTGATGAGCTCGCGACCGGTTCGGGGATCGCGCAGACCGATGGCGGAGAAACCTACGGGTCGGAAGGCATCGCCCTCCTCGAAACCCAGGAGGCCGTCGCGCAAGCCCAGGTCGGAGACGAGGTCGATGACGACGCGAGAGTCCGAGGCCGATCGTATAGTCCCCGCCACCGCGCCGCGATGACCCGGATACTCAGGATCGATGAGGGATGCTCCTCCCCGCTCATGGAGCCATCCCTCGGTGGGCGATCGCGAAAACGCGATTCTCGCCGCCCTCCGACGATCATCGATCTCGGATTCATCGGGGCCTGATCCATCGAGCCGATCGATAATTCCCCGGTAAAGACGAGCCACGGCATAGCAATACTCGGGAGCCTTCATCCGCCCTTCCACCTTTAGACTGCATATGCCCGCGGCCGCGAGCTCGCCGACCCTGTCGCTAAGATCGAGGTCGCGGCAGGAAAACCAGTAGCCCTTGCCCCCATGCGACGCCCGAATACCAGTTCCCGGAGTATCGAGATCCTCGGCGTCATAGTAGGAACGACAGAGTTGGGCGCACTCGCCTCGGTTCCCCGACCGGCCGAGAACGAGGCCCGAGGCTAGGCATAGTCCCGAAAAGGAGTAGCAGAGTGCGCCGTGCACGAAGGCTTCGTACTCGAGGTCCGGCTCTTCCTCGCGGAGACGGGTCATCTCGGCGAGGCTAGTCTCGCGGGGCAGGACGACTCGCGAGACGCCGAGCTCCTTGGCTATTCCGACAGCGGAGCCCTGTATTGCGGCCTGGGTCGAAGCGTGTAGGGCTATTCCGGGGTGACGCTCCCGGATAAGGGCAGCGAGGCCCCAGTCCTGGACGAGGATTGCGTCGGGGGGGAAGCGTCCCAGGAAGGCGAGGAGGGCGGAGGCCCTTTCGATTTCGCCGTCGAGTAGTATTGTATTGAGGGTCGCGTAGAGCCTAATGCCTTTTTCTCGGGCGAAGCGGTGGAGGCGCCTGTATTCGAGCCGATCGAAGTTGCGCGCTTGCTTGCGAGCGGAAAATTCGGAGAAGCCGAGATACAGCGCGTCGGCTCCTCCCTCGATGGCCGCTATGGCGGAATCGAAGCCGCCGGCGGGCATGAGGAGTTCGGGAATTCGGGCTTGCCTATCCACGGAAATTCGAAGCCGCTCGCGATCTCATGCCGGATCTATCTTGATGAGTCCATCCTCGTATCCCACTACGATTTTGGACGGCTTGCCGAGCCGCTCCCAGAGCTTGGAGTTGATCTCGACACTCTCCTTGGGGCAGTCGTTGAGGAGATGAAGCTCGACCAAAACGCCATCGGCGGTCCTGGCCGAGTGATGCGTGGTCATGAGGCCTATATCCGCGCCTTCGTTGGGATGCATATTGAGACGACTCTCGGGAATACCGATCGAACAGAGTATCCGTAGCGCCTTCGTGCTTTTCACGCAGCCCCTCCCTCCGCTTTCTGTTCGATATATTTACGCAGGATCGCATCGTCTATATAGCCGAGCTCGATCGCGATTTCGCCGAACATGCGGGGCTCTTCGTCCTCTCGCTGGACCCTGAGGACTTCCTCGACCTGTATCTCGTTCATCGCCTCTATGCCGACGAGGAAATCCCCGATTTTATTTAGCATAGTTCCTCCCCGTTCACGTCTCAAGTAAGGATACTCTAGCCGTCTCGAGAATGCCATATTTCCACCGAGATGAATCATCATATTTAGCCTTGAAGCCGCATCGGCCTCATGCCAGCAGCGAAGCCAGCCTTCGCCGGGCGTCGTCAGTTCAGCAGCGACGCCAGGCGTTCCCGGATGAACTCGCTCTTCTCGCGCAATCCGATGCTTCCCGTCTTGATGACGAGGACGTTGGGCCTCTGCGGGTCGAGCTTGACCCTTCCCCCGCTCTCCTTGATGAGCCTAAGGAGCCTT
>Ga0265330_10000910_pt1 | contig 18260 bp, 12 predicted proteins | sample 41919metaG_FD_202083 | JGI IMG/M metagenome (GOLD analysis project Ga0265330, IMG submission 202083) | Rhizosphere microbial communities from Carex aquatilis grown in University of Washington, Seatle, WA, United States - 4-19-19 metaG | ecosystem: Host-associated > Plants > Roots > Rhizosphere... | reverse complement strand
TGGTAGCAAGGGTTCGATCCGTATCCATTCCGCATCACTCAGTTCGTGCCGGTGCATTCACAGACGAAGCCACCGGACGAGCCCTCGCGCAAATTCTTGGTCCCCGAATTTGGGGACAGGCCCTAGTTTCCCCACGGCGCCAGGGCCATTCGCCTGTCGATCACGATGGCTCGCCACATGTGCATTTGGGATGCGGAGAGGCCGCCGAACGGTTGGCCGGTCCACTCACGGATGCGCTGGCTCAACCTCTCACGAACCTCGGTCGCGGCCAGTGGTTCCGCGTCGTCATGGTCCGCGACCGGTGGGTACTGCGAAAGCAGCTGTCTGAACTCGTCCAGGTTTTCCTGCCGGCTGAGCAGCGATTTGTAAATGCTGCGAAGCTGCTCCTGCGGGTCGGTGTGAAGAACGGTGTCCATGCGATTCTTTCAGGCGGGGGGCCTGGGCCCGAGGCCGGCGTTGCCAAGAGAGAATATCGCAAGATTCAGGCGTATTCTTAAGCCCCGGGGCGGTGATCGTTGGTCGAACTCACTAGGTCCCCTGTCGGTGCATGCGGGTCGATCGGCGACCATGTGGACAAGCCGCCGAACCGTCGCTGACGGAGGAAGCCTTCCGCGGGTTTTCGGCGGCCGATCCCGCTTCAGCGACGGTCCGCTTCTTCCGAGACTAGTGAACGACGTGAGACGCGCGCTGGTGACCATGGTGCAACCTGTCGCACCCAGCCGAGCCACCGTGGGATCGGAACGGCGGGTTTCGCTTGGCCGCGACAGGATTGTCCTGCCCGCGCGGCCCAACAAGGTATGGTGTCCGCTTGCCTGAGCTGTTGCGCGTTCTGATCCTCGAAGACTCGCCGGACGATGCCGCTCGGCTGGTGCAGCACCTGATTGATGCGGGCCTCGCTGTGGAGCACCAGCATGTCGATACAGCCGAGCGCATGCGGGAGGCCCTCGGGCAGGGGCCTTGGGATGTCATTCTATGTGACACCTCCATGCCGGGACTCGGCATGGCCGAGGCGCAACAGATCGGACGCGACGCCGGCGCGGACTGCGCGTTTGTCGCAGTTTCTACCGAGGTTTCTGAGGACGCGCGAGCCGCCGCCCTGCAGGCTGGCGCGCACGCCTGCGTTTTCAAGGGCAGCTTGGCGGGGTTGGTGCCGGTGGTCGAGCGCGAGATGCGTGAGGTTCGAGAGCGTCGTGAGCGACACCGAGCGGAGCAGGCTCTGCGCCAGACCGAGGCGGACCTGCGCAACCTGCTAGAGATTTCGCCCTTTGCCGCTGTCGTTTTCGGCGAGGAGGGCTTGCCCATCTATGCCAACCGCAGGTTTCTCAACTTGTTCGGCTATCGTGCTGGCGAACCCGCCACCGTCGACGATTGGTGGCGTCTGGCCTATCCCCAGGTGGACTACCGCGAACGCGTCCACGCCGACTGGATGGCCCGCTTGTCCGATGCGGCTCAAAAGGGAACCCCTATGCGGCCCATGGACACCGTCATCACCTGCCAGGACGGCTCACTCCGCCACGTGGAGTTTCATGCTGCGCGGGTGGGAGATCGGCTGCTCATCATCGCCGTGGACTTGACCGAGCCGGAGCGAGCAGAGGCCGCGCGCCGGGCGGGCGAGGAGCGCTACCGTCGCTTCGTGCAGATGAGCGGGGAGGGAGTATGGCGCTACGACTTGGTGCCACCGGTGCCGGCGGACCTGCCCGAGGACGAGATGGTGGCGGCCCTCTTCGAGCGCGCGCGGGTGGGCGAGTGCAACGACGAGTTCGCGCGCCAGCATGGCTACAACCGCGCGCCCGATGTGCTGGGCCGGCGTCTGTCCGAGCTGATGCAAGCGGCCCAGACGGAGCAGTTGGAGTTTCTGCGTTGCTTTGTTCGCAGTGGTTTTCGGGTTGCCGATCTGGTGACCACGGGAAGCGGCCCCGAGGGACATGACTCCTGGGCGCTCAACAGCCTGGTTGGGATCATCGAGCAGAACTGGATGGTTTGCATCTGGGGCACCCGTCGCGACATCACGGCCCAAAGACAGGCCCAGCTGGCCCTGCAGCGGAGCGAATCGGAGTTTCGGGCCATCTTTGACCGCGCCCCTGTGGGCATCGTGCTGGTAGACGGCGAGGGACGACCGCTCCGCTGCAACAGTGCTTTGCGCGAGATGTTGGGCTACAGCCAGGAGGAGATCGGGCCGTTTCCTTTTGCCGAGCTGGCGCACCCCGAAGACCGCGAGCGTGTTGCGCTTGCGCAGGGCGAGCTGACCACGGGCGGGCGAGAGTGGACCCAGATCGAGGCACGACTTCTGCGCAAAGACGGGACCGTGGTCTGGGTTGACCTGGTCGCATCAGCCAGCCGCGACGAAAAGGGTCGGTTCGTGCAGGGAATCTGCGTCCTGCACGACATCACCCGGCGCCGGATCGCGGAAAAGGAGCAGGCCCTGCACCAACAGGAACTGGCAGCGCTCAACGAGATCGTCACCGCCACGACGTCTACGCTCGATCCCCGGCAGATCCTCGACAGCGTCCTGAGCAGCGTGCGCAAGATGTCGCGGGTCGATCGCACCAGCATCATGCTTCTCAACCGCGAGACCGACTTGCTCGAAACCGCAGCGGCAGCCGGTGCCGATGGTCCCATTCCCGCCAATCTTCGTCTGGGTCGTGGTGAAGGTGCGGCGGGGCGGGTGCTGAACGACCTCAAGCCCCTGGTCATCTCCAACGTGCGCGAATCCTCGCAGTTCGTCGCGCCTGGAGATGCCTCGGCCGAGTGGAACGCCGCCGAACAAAACGCGCTCGGCTACGTGGGGTTCCCCTTGGTTTCACGGGGTCGAACCATCGGCGTTCTTTCTCTGGTCACCACAAAACATCGCGACTTCTCCGCCGGGGAGATTGCATTTTTGCAGGCCATCTGCGGCGCGGCTGCGGTTAGCATCGACAACGCGCTCATCCACCAGGACATTCAGCGACGCGCGGAGAAGTTGGCAGGCGAGATCGCCTTGCAAAAGCAATACGCCGAGAACGTGGTCCGCAGCATCACCGATGGCGTGCTGACGGTCGATACCAGGAATCGCATCGTGTCCTGGAACCGCGGGGCGGTAGCCATCACAGGCTATTCCGCCGCGGAGGCCGTGGGCCGTCGCTGTAGCGAGTTGGGGTTGCACTTCGACGCGGAAGGAAAGAGCCTGTGCCAGGGCGAAGGATGTCCTATCGACGAGATCAGGCGCACGCGCTTGCCTGTGGGCGCGCGCGAGGTGTCGTCCCGCCATCGCGACGGCCGCACCCTCATTATTAGCATCAGCACGGCGCCGCTGTACGACGACAAGAACGAGTTCCAGGGCGTGGTCACTGTGTTCCGCGATGTTTCGCGCGAGCGCGAGTTGGTCGACGGCATCCAGCGGGCCGATCGGGCCAAGAGCGCCTTTCTGGCCAGCGTGTCGCACGAGATTCGCACCCCGATGAACGCCATCATGGGTTTTACCCAGCTCCTGCTGCGCGATCCTTCGTTGAACGCGGGCCAGCGTCAGTACCTGGAAACCATCGGACGCAGCAGCGAGCACTTGCAGACGCTCATCGACGACGTGCTGGAGATGTCGAAGATCGAAGCGGGACGCGTGTCGGTCGCCCCGTCGGCCTTCAACCTGCGGGCTTTGGCGGCTGACTTGACCGGCATGTTCCGCCTGCGCACCGAGAGCAAGAAGCTGCGTTTTGAGGTCGAGGTGGACAAAGGAGTGCCGGACAGTGTGGTGACCGACGAGCGAAAACTGCGCCAGATACTCATCAACCTGCTGGGCAATGCCATCAAGTTCACCGAGCAAGGGCACGTGTTGTGGCGCATGCGGGTCGAGTCCAGCGACACGCTTCCGACCCGCCTGTTGGTCGAGGTGGACGACAGCGGCCCAGGCATCGCCGCCTCCGACCGCGAGCGAATCTTCAATCCCTTCGAGCAGGCCGCAGCCGGTATCAGATCCGGTGGCACGGGCCTGGGGCTGGCCATCAGTCGCCAGTTCGCGCGTCTTCTCGGGGGAGATGTCACGGTCACGAGCGAGGAGGGGCGGGGCAGTTGCTTCCACGTCGAGATTTCCCTCGGCCAAGCGGACGCGGAGTGCCCGCAAATCGCGATGTCCTCGCGGCGGGTAATTGGGATCAAGCCGACAACCGATCCCCATCGGGTGTTGGTCGTCGATGACCAGCCCGAAAATCGCAAGGTCATGGCGCGCATGCTCGAAGCGGTCGGGTTTCGCATTCGCGAGGCGAGCGACGGGGTCGAGGCGGTCGCTCGCTTTGCAGAGTGGAGGCCCCATGCCATCCTCATGGACATGCTCATGCCGAAGATGGGAGGGGCCGAGGCGATCCGACAGATCCGCGCGATGCCGGCCGGGCTGGCCCCTTTCATCCTCGCTGTGTCGGCCAGCGCTTTCGCCGAGAATCGAGAGCAGGCGCTAGCCGCCGGAGCTGACGACTTCTTGAGCAAGCCTTTCCGCGAGGCCGATTTGCTGGAGCGGCTGCGCGCACCTCTGGGGGTCGAATACATCTCGGTCGATCTTCCGGCGCAACGAACGCCGGCGGCGACGCCCGTGCAGAGCAACGGCGCAGCCAGTCCTGCCCTGGCGCAGATTCCTCCGCCACTGCGCGAGGAAATCCACACCGCCGCGGTCCACGCCGACTATGATCGGTTGATGGCACTGGCCGATCAGCTGGCGGCGCTGGACGCGGACGGGGCGCGCCTTCTGCGCCAGACGGTCGAGCGATTCGACTACCAGAAGCTCATCGACTACGTGCAAGGGGGACAAGGGCATGTCTGAGGACTCATCACGCTCGGAGAGCGGGGCCAGCATCCTGGTGGTCGACGACACGCCAGCCAATCTGCAGGTTTTGGTCGGCATGCTGAAGGAACATGGGCATCGCGTGCGACCGGTGTTGGAGGGACGTCTGGCCTTGCGCGCGGCCAGGGCCGAGGTGCCCGATCTGGTCTTGCTCGACATCAACATGCCCGACATGAACGGCTTCGAAGTGTGCGAGCAGCTGAAGGCGGATCCCAAGCTGGCGGATACGCCGGTGATCTTCATCAGCGGAAACACCGAAACCGTGGACAAGGTGAGGGCGTTCTCCGTCGGGGGCGTGGACTACGTCACCAAACCCTTTCAGATGGCGGAAGTAGAAGCGCGTGTGGCCACGCATTTGGAACTCCGGCGCAAGCGGCGCGAGCTTCAGGAAAGCTACGAGTCGCTGCGACGTCTGGAAACCCTGCGGGACAGCCTGGTGCACATGGTGGTGCACGATTTGCGCTCTCCGCTGGCGGCCATCTCGGCCTCGCTCGAGGTCATCAAGTGGGACGCGGAGGAGCAGCATCGGGCCGTGCTGGCCAGCGACGTGGAAATGGCCCTGCACGCAACCCGAACCATCATCCGGCTGGTCAATTCGGTGCTGGACGTAAGCAAAATGGAGGGCACGGAGATGCGTCTCCAGCTCGCCCAGTGCGATGTCGCGGCGGTGGCCAGGGAAAGCGTGGACGAACTGGAGTCTCTGGTCGGGACGCGAAGGTTGGTGCGAGAGTGGCCAGACGAGCCGGTCATGGCGTTGGTGGACCGGGACGTGGTGGCGCGGATCATGCAAAATTTGCTGGGTAACGCGCTCAAGTTCACGCCTTCTACAGGCGCTATCACAGTGGCGGTCGAGGCCAACGACGACGTGGTTCGGGTCGCGGTGATCGACACCGGGCCGGGAATCCCGCGGGAGTATCGCGAGAGGGTGTTCGAGAAATTCGGCCAGGTCGAGGCGGCTTCGCGCGGTCAGAAATTCTCCACCGGCCTCGGCCTGACTTTTTGTCGGCTGGCGGTGGATGCGCATGGCGGCCGCATCGGAGTCGACAGCGAGATGGGCCGCGGAAGCACCTTCTGGTTTGTGTTGCCGCGCAAAGGCCCGCAGTCGATGCGGTCCTAACTTCCCGCATCGCCGCTGGCGCGCTTCAGCTTGTCGAGCAGGGTGGTGCGGCTCAGTCCCAGGAGTTCGGCCGCGCGGGTCTTGTTCCCGCCGGAAGTGCGCATGGCGCGGTCGATGAGGGCGGCCTCGATGCGCGCCAGGGTCGCCACCAGGTCGATGGCCTCGGTCGACGATCTGTTCGCCGTGGCAGCGGCAAAGTCCGCCGACGGACTGCGCACCGCCGTGGGTAGATCCTCGAACCCGACGACGCCGGTACGATTCAAGATGACCAACCGCTCGATCAGATTCTCCAGCTCGCGGACATTGCCCGGCCAACTGTAGAGCTGAAGCGCGAGCAGGGCCGCCTCGGACAGAGTGATGTTCTTGTGACTGCGCCGATTGGCTGACGCCAGAAAGTGGTCGGCCAACGGCGCCACGTCCTCGGCGCGCTCGCGCAGAGACGGAAGCAGAATGGGCACCACGTTGAGACGGAAGAAGAGGTCGTTGCGAAATTTTCCCTCCTTGACCAGGCCTTCCAGATCCTGGTTGGAGGCCGCCACCACGCGCGTGTTCACCGAGCGCGTCTTGGATTCGCCCACCGGTGTCACCGTCTTGTCCTGCAGCACGCGCAGCAATTTCACCTGCAGCCCCAGAGGCAACTCGCTGATCTCGTCGAGAAACAAGGTTCCGCCGTCGGCCTCCACGAACTTCCCAGCGCGGGCGTCAGTGGCGCCAGTGAATGCTCCTCGGGCATGACCGAAGAGTTCGCTCTCGACCAGACCTTCGGGAATGGCACCGCAGTTGACTGCCACGAAGGCATTGCCCAAGCGGGGCGAAAACGCATGGATCAGGCGCGAAACCACCTCCTTGCCCGTACCGCTTTCTCCCAACAGCAGCACCGTGGCGTCGGTGGGGGCCACCTGGCTCACGATCTCGATCACGCCGCGCAAGGCGGGCGAATCGCCAACCAGGACGGCCTGGGGCTCGGCCAGGTCACTGCTGCGCGTGGCCGAGGCGCGTGGGCTAGGCCGACCCTGCGCCAGGGCCGCTTCCACCACCGACTTCAAGTCCTCGCCGTTGCAGGGCTTGACCAGGAAGTTGAACGCGCCGAAACGCATGGCCTCCACGCATTCCGACATGACCGTGCTGGCAGTGAGGATGATGACCGGTGTGCGCAGGGTAGGTTCCTGGGCCTTGCGCAGCACCGCGAATCCATCCGCACGCGGCATGCGCAAATCGCTGACCACCAGATCGAAGCCGCCCCCATCCAGGGTCTTGATGGCTTCCTGGCCATCCCCAGCCTCGGTCACTTTGTGCCCCAGACGTTCGATGGCGCGCCTGACAACCTGACGAACTTCAGGCTCATCGTCGACAACTAGGACCCGTGACACAGGCACGAGTGTATCACACACAGCGATGTTCACTCGCTCGCCCTCCCTGTACGATGAGGCACTGCAAGCCCAGGACCAGTGAATCCGCATGGGAAAACCACGAAGACGCTGCACGGGCGGCGACAAACCGACGGTCTGTCGGTCCGCGATGCGTCGAGCGCCCGGCGGACCATCTCGTATGTCGTTTTCCCGCCCGCGGCTCCCTGATACGCTGGCTTCGCAAAACATGGACCTGTTCGCGCCCCGCATTCATGTCCTGTCGCAAGAGCTGGCCAACCAAATCGCCGCCGGCGAGGTGGTCGAGCGCCCCGCCTCGGTGGCCAAAGAGTTGTGCGAGAACGCGGTCGATGCCGGTGCTCACCGCATCGACGTGGAGATCGAGGCTGGGGGGCGACGGCTGATCCGCGTGGTGGATGATGGCTGCGGCATGACCGCCGCAGAGGCACGCCTGGCTTTGCAGCGCCACGCCACTTCGAAGATCACGTCGGCGGATGATCTGTGGGGGCTGGCGACGTTCGGCTTCCGCGGCGAGGCGCTGCCCTCCATTGCCGCGGTTTCGCGGCTCACCCTGCGTAGCAAGATGACCGGCGCCGCTGCCGGCTTCCGCCTGCAGGTCGAGGCCGGGGTCGAGACCGACGCTGGAGAAGTCGGCATGGCCGAGGGAACTCAGCTGGAGGTGCGCGACCTGTTCTTCAACACGCCGGCACGCCTCAAGTTCTTGAAATCCGAGGCCACCGAGGCTGCCAATGTTTCTGAGGCGATTCTGCGTCTGGCCCTGGCCAACCCCGGGGTGCAATTTCGACTGCGCACCAATGGTCGCATCGCACTCGATTTGCCGCCCCACCGAGACATGGCCGAGCGGGTGCGCGCGGCGCTGGCCCGGCGGGGCGCCAGGGTTTTACACGAGGCCGAGGGAGAAGAGGGCGGGATTAAGGTGCGCGCCTTCCTGGCCTCGCCCGAAGAGGCCGCGCCAGCCGGACGCTCGACCTTCCTGTTCGTCGGCCGCCGTTTTGTACGTGATCGGGCCCTGCTGCACGCGTTGGCCCAGGGCTATGGCGAGTTGCTGGAAAAGGGACGCTATCCGCTGGCCGCGCTCTTCGTTGACGTAGCTGGCCCAGAACTGGACGTCAACGTTCATCCGCAAAAGTTGGAGGTGCGCTTTTCGCGGCCGCAGGAGGTCTACGCGGCGGTCCGGCACGTGGTGGGCCAGGCTGTTGCGCGCGCCCCTTGGTTGGCGGTGTCTCCCATTCGTGCGTACACCCTGCCGCCCGAGCGCATCGCCCAGGGGGAAGACGAACACCCGCTCCCGTCCCGGCCGACACGCGATCAACAGGAACGACTTGTGCGATCATCTGAGTCCGGCGACAAGCGCGCCTCGCCACTTTTTCCGTCGCTGTTGCGCGACGAAGCCGTGCCGGCGGCCGCTGAGCCTGCGGCGCGGGGATTTTTCAGCGGACTCGAATACATCGGTCAGCTCCGGCGGACCTATCTCGTGTGCGAGGGTCCGTCGGAGTTGGTGCTGGTGGACCAACATGCGGCGCACGAACGGATCATGTTCGAACGCCTACGCGTGGCGCATCGCCAGCGCTCCGTGGTTCGCCAGCGCCTGCTCTTTCCCATTCCTATCGAGCTCGACGAAGTGGCGGCTGCAGCGGCACGCGAAGGGGCGACGCTGGAGGCCTTGGCGGGACTTGGTTTCGAGGTCGAAGGTTTCGGGCCCAAGACCATGCTTCTGCGCGCGGTGCCGGATTTGTTGAAAGACGTGGATCCCAAGCCCCTGCTGCGCGACGTTTTGCATCGAGTGGCGGAAGGCGATTCCCTGCGCCGGGCCGAAGAGAATTTCGAACAGGTGTTTGCGACCATGGCGTGCCACGCGGCTTTGCGGGCTGGCGACATCGTGGCGCGCGAAGCGGCCCTTACGCTGCTCGGCCAGCTTGATGCCGTGGACCTGCATTCCCACTGCCCGCACGGCCGCCCGGTGCTTCTGCGCATGTCCATAGCCGAGATCGAACAGCGCCTAGGACGTACGTAGCTCTAGCCCTATTCACCACAGAGAGCACAGAGGACGCAAAGATCGGATGAATAGAAGAAGCCCGGACCGCGCCAACCCGAACCCTTTCCGTGGCCGTGGCCGGAGCGATCGCTGCGGCCTCTGTGAGAAATAGCTCCCTTCGATCCGAGGCCCATCACATGGTCATCGCTATCCTCGGACCCACCGCCTCGGGCAAGAGTGAACTTGGGCTGGCGCTGGCCGAACGACTTGCGGGCGAGATCGTGTGCTGCGACTCCATGCAGGTGTATCGCGGTATGGACATCGGCACGGGCAAAGCCACGAAGAGTGAGCAGGCCCGCTGCCCGCACCATCTGCTCGATCTCGTTGATCCAGGCGAGCCATTCCATGCGGCTGCGTGGGCCGGGCGAGCCCGCGCCGTCATCGATGACATCCACGGCCGCGGGCGTACTCCCATAATCGTGGGCGGCACCGGACTGTATTTTCGCGCCTTGCGGGTCGGACTCTTCGATGCGCCCCCGCCGGATGCGGCCATCAGGGCGCGCCATCAGGCCGAGGCTGCCGCCCTCGGCGTTCCTGCCTTACACCGCCGACTGCAGGAGATCGATCCTGAGGCCGCGGCCAAGATCCTTCCTGGCGATCTGGTGCGCACCAGCCGCGCCCTCGAGGTGTACGAGCAGACGGGAATCCCGATCAGCGAGCTGCGCCGGCGCCAAGTGGGTCAGCCGCTACCCGGGCGCCTCTTCGTCGTCGTTCTCGACTATCCCCTCGCCGAGCTGCGCCTGCTCATTCACCGCCGAGTCGAGCGCATGATGGCGGCCGGCTTTCTCGCCGAGGTCGAGAGCCTGCGTTTGGCCGGCTTCGGCCACACCCGTGCTCTGGCCGCCTTGGGCTACAAGCAACTTGGCCAGCATCTCGACTGCCAACTGACTTTGGCAGAAGCCGTGGCTCAGACCAAGAGCGCGACCTCGGCCTACGCCCGGCGCCAGCGCACGTGGTTTCGACGCGAACAGGCCGACGTACGGGCTTCCTCGCCCCCCGATCCCGACGCCCTCGTGCGGGATCTGTCGAACGGTCGCTGACTCTCCTCACAGATCTCTTGCCACTGCCGCCGATCCGAAACAGGATGGTACCCCGTATGCCACACAGGAAAGAAAAGACCCGGGAAGCTCCGGTGCTCGATTTCGAGCGCCCCATCGTCGAGCTGGAGCGCAGGCTTGACGAACTCAAGCAGCGCACGCGCCTTTCAGGCGAGATTCGGCGCGAGATTGAAAACCTCGAGACGCGAGCGCGCGAATTGCAGCAGCACATCTTCTCCAGCCTGACACCTTGGCAGAAGGTGCTGCTGGCGCGGCACCCGGCCCGGCCCTACACGCTTGACTATGTCAGCCGGCTCTTCACCGATTTCATCGAGCTGCATGGGGATCGCCGCTTTGCCGACGACGCCGCCATGATCGGTGGGATTGGTTTCTTCGAAGGCGTGCCCATCCTGTGCCTGGGCCAGCAAAAGGGGCGCACCATAAAGGAGAAGCTGGCACGCAACGTGGGAATGGCCAAGCCTGAGGGCTATCGCAAGGCCAAGCGTCTGATGGACATGGCCGCGCGTTTTGGCAAGCCCGTCATTTGCTTCCTCGACACCCCGGGCGCGTTTCCCGGAATCGACGCCGAGGAGCGCGGGCAGGCCGAGGCGGTGGCCAAGAATCTGGAAATCATGGCCGGGCTGCCGGTTCCCATCATTGCCGTGGTCATCGGAGAAGGCGGCTCGGGCGGGGCACTGGCTATCGGGGTGGCGGACCGCATCCTGATGCTGGAGTACTCCGTCTACTCGGTGATTACGCCGGAAGGCTGCGCCTCGATTCTCTTCCGCAGCGACGCGCGCAAGGCCGATGCGGCCGAGGCCATGAGGATGACCGCACCCGATTTGGCCCGTCTGGGCATCATCGACGAGATCATCCCGGAAGCACCGGGCGGCGCTCACCGCAACTTCGATCTCACCGCGCGCAATCTGGCCGCGGCCCTACGCCGGCATCTGGCGGATCTGTTGCCGCTTCCACCCAGTTTGCTCAAAGACCTTCGTTACCAGAAATACCGGCGCATGGGCGTCTTTGTCGAACCGGGCGGTGTGGTTTCGTGATCGCCACCGGCTAGGAGGCAACAGCGTTGGCGGACACTCACATGCAGAACACCACGAGGCGAACCATCAGCCCCGGGGCTGAGGAGATCCTGGGGCTGTACTTCCCCGTGCTGGACCATGGCTTTGTCGCCTTGGTCGACTACATGGGCACGGACGAGGACATCGAGCGCGCCGCGCGGGTCAGTTACGGCTACGGCACGCGCAAGCGCAGCCAGACGCGCGGGCTGCTTCGCCATCTGCACCGCCACGGGCACACGACGCCCAGTGAGATGGTGGAGCTGAAGTTCCACTGCTGCATGCCGATCTTTGTTGCGCGCCAGTGGATCCGACATCGCACCGCCAACGTCAACGAGCTGTCGGGGCGCTACAGTCTGATGCCCATGCTGTTCTACACGCCGCCGGACGAACAATTGCAGGCGCAGAGCGCGCAGAACCGCCAGGGACGCGCCGGGGGGGCTCTACCGGCCGGTCTGCGCGACGAGGCCAAGCAACGGTGGCAGGATAGCCGGTCGGGCACCGTCGCGACCTATGAGTGGCTGACCAGTCACGAGGTGGCACGCGAGCTGGCGCGCATCGACCTGCCGCTGTCGACCTACACCCAGTGGTACTGGAAGATCGATCTGCACAACTTGCTGCACTTTCTCACCCTGCGCGTGGACACGCACGCGCAGTGGGAAATCCAGCAATACGGCCAACTGATGGCCGGCATGCTCAAGCGTGTGGCACCGCTTTCCTACGAAGCGTGGATCGATTATGACGTCTCCGGAGCCCGCCTTTCGCGCATGGAGCTGGATGCCGTGCGGGCGCTTGTGCACGCCACTGAAGATGGCGTCGAAGGGCAGGGGAAGAGCCTGAGTCGCGAAGAGCTACAGGCGCTTGGCCTGGGCAAGCGCGAGGTTGACGAGTTTCTGGCGAACTTGTCCCGGAGCCAAGTGCCTGACTTCGAGCTGGACCTGGCCAGCTCGCGTCCCGCGTCTGAATTTGCAGAGCGCTTCGCCGCTGCCGTGCCCCGGGGCGAACCAGAACCTGGCGAAGGTTAGGGCCCCAGAATCACAAAAGCCGCTCGCTGGGGCGGGCGGCTTTGTGGTCGGTCGTGCGGCCCGCGGCCCGCTATGCGAACCGCGGCCTTACAGCACTATCTATTTACACGAATTTGGGTCAGTTGGGTCATAGTTGGGGCAGGTCAAGCACTTCATCGCCAGGTTCGTCCCAGGTTTCGCCACGACGTCCGTCCCGCGCAGGGCCGAGATCCTCTGGCCCCTGAATGCCTTTGCGCAACCGAGGGTGGTGGTGTCGTAAGAGAGGTACCAGCAAGGCCGAGGGCTGTCGGGCACAGTGGCGAGCACAGAATTGATTGCAGCTTGGGAGTTGCTATTGGGGTCAAGGCTGGCGGGGTCCAGAAGATTCCCATTGTTGTCCTTGCACTCGGGCATGGGCGTTTCTATGTAGCCATTGGAATCACAATTGGGCGTGCCTGGGTCGCACCCCACCTGGTCGTTGACTTGGCATTCGGGCTGGATCCCTGGCGTCTTGGCATCTGTGTCGATCAAGGGGTAGTAGACACAGCCAGGCGTCAACACCTGAACGATCGCGTTTCCAATCTGGGTCATCGCGTTCTTGAAGTCCGAGTTGCAGATACTGAACGCCTTCCCCTTGTCGCCGAAGGCATCGATGAACTTCTTCAGACGAAGGCCGCCGTAGGCCTTGTAGATATTGCCATCAGCGGACGTCTGCTTGGGATCCTGGCAAATGGGCATGTAGTCCCACAAGGTCTGCTGCGAGGCCGGGATCGAGGTGATGTCCTTGTCGATCCGGTAGTTGGCGTTTTGTACAAGACTGGCCGGAAGGTTGGTGTCGACCGTCGGATCAGGGGGCCAGCCGATGATGCCAGACACGAGGATCTTATCTTGGGGCTGGGCCTTGAGGCCTGGCAGCAGCACGCTGTTGATGAGATCCTGAACATCGATCAGCGGCAGATAGACATAGTCAGGTGGGTTAAGCTGCGTCTTGGCTGAGCAGTCTGAGAAGGGGTGACTGAATGCCGGTCCCGTGTAGCCGACAGTCGGGTCTGTGTAATTGGGAATGGGATCGCCGCCGCAGAGATGACCGCGCGCCGCACACCGTAGGCTGGTGGTGTCGCCCACATCTCGCTTGGTCAGCATGTTGAACATGTCGTCGTTGTAGGCGGCCCGGTTGTCCGCGGAGCAGTCATCCTCGTCGGTGATCAACACGATGGCGAGGTAAGCGTCTTTACGCACGAAGCCTGTGTTGGCCATGTTGACGCCGACCTGGGGAAGGAGAGCTACGCGCGTGGCTTGCAGCTGGTGCTCCTCTCCACAGCCCCCCACGCCAACAGCCTTGGCCAGGCAAGAGAAGACGTCTGCAAGCTGATGATTGGCGGAATCGTAGTTCCGTATGCGCCCGGGGTTGTTGGGATCCTGAGTGTCCTCAATCCAGCGGGCATTCAGGTTCAGGCCACAACCTGGGAAAGCCGGGGTGTAGGCACTCCCAGCCGCGACCGACGCGGTCAGATCGTTGGGATCGTTGCCCCAGAGGAGTGCTCTGTCGCCCAGTCCGTTGCCGCAGTTCCCGCCCATGGCGCCATTGCCAGCCCCCATGTTGCTGCTGACCACGCCGATGTGCACGTCAGGCAAGCCACCAGGCAGCGTTTCCAACGCGGCGATCATTTTCGGGAAGTTGCTGGCCAATGCCTGCTGTTTGGGGTCCATGGACGGCGAGTTGTCCACCATGAACAGAATGTCGATGTTACGATCCGGGGCAACCAGAACTTTGAAGTCGGTTTCCTGCTGTGTCATCGGCGTGGGAGTCTGCAGCTTGTGTCCGTTGCAAGCCCACAGGGCCAGCGGAAGCGCAGGGAGCACCAGCGCCCAGCGGAGATACTGCCAACAGAGAAGCGACGAACGCCTTGAAGAATTGCGGGCCATGGAAAGCCTCCTCATGGACTAACCGTGAAAGGGTCAGGACTCGAAGCTAACCTTACAGCAAGATGTGGGCCGAAGGTACTCTTAGTTAGCTATTGAAAACAAGGGCTTACTTGGGGATGACGTGCCAACCAAGTTGTCGTAGCAGCCGCCATGGTTGGCAGAGTCTATTGACGGATACGCGTCATCAATCGCGTGGCTGGGCAGCCGGTGCAGCATCGGGATCTGGGTGCCTCGGCAGGGTGGCGGCGTCTGGAATCGCCCGAAAGCCCTCGGGGAGAGGGGGCCCCTGAACCGTCACGGCGGCGGCCAGCTTCGCCTTGTGCGTGACGATCCAGTCAACCACGCGGGCTACGTCTCCGAACCGGGCAAGCTTTCCCTCGGTGCCAAGCAGGGCCATGCCGTAGTTGTGGCCGTCGACGGCAAGGGCAATGACCAGACAGTAGCGGGCCGCATCGTTGTACCCGGTCTTGCCACCGAGAATTTGCAGGGTCGGCCGGGCCGCTGGCCGGTGCGTGCTGATGTATTTGATGGGCGGGCGGCCCACTGGATGGGCGTCGTATTCCGGCTTGCGCACGATGGGGCCCAAGATGGGGTGGGCCATGGCTGCGCGCAAGAGCTGCAGGATCTCGCGCGGGGTGGAAGTGTTTTCCGGCGAAAGCCCGGTGGGTTCGCGAAAACGTGTCGCCCGAAGCTGCAGGGCAGCGACCTTCCGATTCATGGCATTGGTGAGCTGGGTGGCGCTCAGCCCGACCGCGCGGCCCAGGGCGGACACCGCCCGGTTGTCCGATCCCAGCAAGGCCGCGTGCAGCAGATCCCGGTTGGACAGGGTCATGCCTTCGAGCAGGCGCGAGGGCGCCCCGCCGCGGGCAACCTCGGAGTCGACCTTCTTCATGGTGGTCAACCCATCGAGGTCCAGATCGTGGTCCATCACGGCCAGGGTCGCGGCCAGCTTGGAAATGGACGCAATCGCGCGCGGCTGGTCAGGCTTGCGGGTGAAGATCTCGTGCCCGGTGTCCAGGTCCACGACCAGCGCACCCAGGGACAGCACATTGGGCAGGTTGTTCTTGACCGCCACCACGTGTCTTTCCAGGAAGACCTTCTTCTTGCCGACTTTCTTCTTGCCCTTGGTCTTCTTCGCCGACTTGGCGTTGGGCTTCTTCTTTGCGTTCTTCTTGGCTGCCGGCTTGCCCTTCTTCTTGCCATTCGACTTGCCCGACGATGGCTTGGCCGAAACCGCCTGCGCGCCAAGGGCAGCGGCTGGCGCGATGAAAGGCAGGCAGCAGGCTGCAACGAGGAGCAGGTTCTTGGGGACGAAGCGCACGGGCCGTGCAGGTTAATCATCCCCGCGGCGATGAGCAACAGGCAAGGTAGACTGGGGCATGCCCATCTCGCTGGCCTATTCGGTCGATGCCGACGACGCGTTCATGTTCTATGCCCTGCACACAGGGGGCGTGGCCACGCGCGGGCTGGAGTTCACCCATCGCCGCGGCGATACGTCAGAATTGAACGCGTTGGCGCAGGCTGGAGAGATCGACGTGGTGGCGATTTCAGCGGGGGCCTATCCCGCGGTGTCGGAGAAATATCTGATTCTGCCGCACGGGGCTTCGGTGGGGCGCGGCTTCGGGCCTGTGTTGGTGGCGCGGCAGCCGATGGCGTTGGCTGACCTGGCCGGCCGGCGCATCGGTATTCCCGGCCTGTCCACCACAGCGTGGCTGGTGCTTCGTCAGATGCAAGCCGGGCTGGTGCCCGTGGTTGTTCCCATCGCACCCTTTGGCGCCATCTTCGAGTGTCTGGATGCAGGCACCATCGATGCAGCCCTGCTGATTCACGAGGGGCGACTTATCTACGAAAGCCGCGGTTACGCGCGCGTCGCCGAGATCGGGGAGTGGTGGCAGGCCGAAACCGGGCTGCCCTTGCCGCTCGGGATCAATGTCATCCGCCGCGGGCTTGGGAGCGAACGCATCGCCCTGGTGTCGGCCATCTTGCGCGAAGCGATCGATTACGCTCTTGACCACCGCGACGAGGTCATCCGCGCGCTCGCGGCCGAGCCGCGAGGCGAGGCGGCCTTGGCCCAGACGGCGCTCCTGGATCGCTACCTTGGTATGTATGCCAACGAAGACACGCGCACGATGGCACCCGATGCCCGTCGGGCCATCGAGGTTCTGTTCAATCGCGCAGCCAAGGCCGGCTTGCTACCCGCCGGCTGCTCCATCGACTGGGCACCATAGGAGCCGGTGGCCGGAGCCGATGGCCGGTGGCCGGAACCGGATCCGGCTACCGGCTCCGGCTACCGGCCCCGGAACCGGCAGCCTCCAAAAGGCAGTACGAGCCGGTCGCTTTCGCGATGACGTCGAGGGCTGCGCGGCAGGCGGCGGCGGCGGCGCGGGTGGCATTGTGTTTCCATTCTGCGTGCGCAGTCGGACCCACGCTGTTGCTGATGCCCAGGATGGCCGCGAACGGCAGGCCTGCGGCCGCAGCGGCACGGGCCACGGCGAAGGCTTCGAGGTTCTCGAGGTCGCTGGTCGGGGTGTGAGCGCGACGTCCAGCAGGAGCCGGTCGGGACGTGATGGCCAGCGGACAGGCCACGTCTGCCATGAGCAGCCCAGTCGCGGCGGCGATTCGGCGCAACGCCAGGGTAGTTTCCTGCGTGGCAGGCAGGGCCGGTGGAAGATACGCGTCTCCCGCGGCCACTCCGTCGGCCGAAAGAACCAGGCGCCGTGCTGCCACCACGCCTGCCAGGCTAAGGTCGGGGCGCCGGTTCGGATAGAGCCCGGCCGTGCCGACGAAAATAACGGCCTCGGGTTTCATCTCGGCGATCGCGGCGGTGGACCCGATGGCCGCCTCGACCAATCCGACGCCCGCAGCCCGCGCCACCACGCGTTTCCCGAGCGGTCCGCGTTTGAGCAGACGATGAAGCTCCGCTAGTTCCGGCGGCCAGGCTGCCAGCACCAGCCAGCGCTTGAGCGCGTGCGTTTGCTTGCTGCGGCTGGTTCGCGTGCTCAACCCGAAGTGCTCCTTGGTCTTGTCGAAGTCCGATGAGGCCGCTTGGGCGTTCACCAGGGGCTTGGTATACCTCGGCGTCCGCAAACAGGTCCATGGGCCAGAGGATCAACATCATGTCGGCATTCAGCCAAGCCGCGAGCCAACTTCGCCGTGTGCGCTCGCATTTCGCATTTCTGGTTTGGTTGGCATTCGTCGCCAGCGCGCCGGCGCCCGCACGCGCGGCCGACGTCGTTGCGTCTCCCTTTCGTGGCGTGACGGTGCCCGGGGGCGCGCTGGCTGGCGATGCAGACGGGACGGCTGTCGAACTCAATCCTGGGCAGCTCGGCGTCCTTAGCGGAGCGTCGAGCGCATTGCTGGTGGACGCTTGGGGACATGATGTGCGGCGGGCCGGTCGCGGCGGCGCCCTCATGCTCGGCACGCCACTGGTCGGCGGCACCGCGCTGGGCGCTGGCTTCCAATGGCTGCGTCCCACGCTGCCCGGGATGCCGAGCGACTACCAGAAGCTGCAACTGGGCTTCGGCTTGCGCCTGGGTCGTGGCGCGGGTTTCGGCGTGTCGTGGGAACACATTTTCAGCACCGGCTTCGCGAATACCAACAGCTTCACGTTCGGGTTGGGGATGCGCCTTGCCTCGATGTTGGCAGTGGGGGCGACGGTGCGCGATGTGGCGCGTGCGCGCTTGCCGGCGGGGACGGTGCCTCGGGAATGGGATTTCGAGGCGATTTTGCGGCCGCTGGGCACGGACCGTCTGGAAGTCGCAGGCGGCGTGCGCCTGCTGCAGGCCAGCGACACGACGGCGCTGCCGCGCGTGCGCCTCTCAGCTCGGCTGGCGCGAGGCTTGCTGATTTTTGGCGAGATGGATTGGCCGCACTACCACG
>Ga0265330_10000904_pt1 | contig 18347 bp, 12 predicted proteins | sample 41919metaG_FD_202083 | JGI IMG/M metagenome (GOLD analysis project Ga0265330, IMG submission 202083) | Rhizosphere microbial communities from Carex aquatilis grown in University of Washington, Seatle, WA, United States - 4-19-19 metaG | ecosystem: Host-associated > Plants > Roots > Rhizosphere... | reverse complement strand
CCGCAACGCCCCCGCAGATGAGCAGGTCACGCAGGCCCTCGCGCAGCAACGCGCGCCGCGACTTGCGCACCAGCACGTCGACCACCGCCGCTTGGAAGCTGGCGCAGAAGTCAGGCATCTGCGCCGGCTCCGGCAAGCCCTGCTGCCTGATTCGGGTGGCCACCGCGGTCTTGAGACCCGAGAAGGAAAAATCGAGGTCCTGTCGAGCCGGCAAGGCGCGCGGAAAGTCAATCGCTTCCGGATTACCTCGGCCTGCGAGCCCGTCGATGACCACGCCGCCCGGGTAGCCCAGGCCCAGCAGCTTCGCCACCTTGTCGAATGCCTCGCCGGCGGCGTCGTCGCGCGTGGCCCCGAGCGGCTTGACTTGGCCCGGCCCATCCACGCGCAGAAGCAGCGTGTGGCCCCCTGACACCAAGAGCGCAAGATGGGGATAGGGCGGCGGCGCCGGGTTGCCGGGGTGGTCCAGGAACACGGCCGCCAGGTGCCCAGCCAAGTGATTCACGCCGACCACGGGACAGCCAATGGCGTAGGCCAGAGCCTTGCCCAGCTCCACGCCAACCAGCAACGGTCCCACCAGTCCGGGCCCGCAAGTCACCGCGATGGCGTCGAGAGTGCGCGATTGCACGCCCGCTTCGGCCAAAGCCCGGCTCACCACCGGCACCACGGTTGCCAGGTGCTGGCGCGACGCCACTTCCGGGACGACGCCGCCGTACTCGGCGTGGACCAGGACCTGCGACGCCACCACATCGGAAAGCGCGCGCCGTCCGTCCTCGACCACAGCAGCCGCGGTCTCATCGCACGACGTTTCGATGCCCAGAACCAACATGCGGAGATGTTTCAGCGGCCCGCGGCTAAAGGTTGTCAATGATCGCGCGCAGGTCACGCGCATGGCGGCCGGTGGGCGCAAGCTCCAGATACTTCTTGTACGCAGCCTTCGCTTCGGCGGGGTTGTCCGCTTCTTGCTCGGCCCCGCCCAACAGCAGGTAGGCGTCCGCCAGGTCGGGATTGACAGCCAACGCCTTCTTTGCCCAGGAGCGCGCCTCGATCGCGCGCCCGCGATCCAGCTCGGCTCGGGCCACGATCAGCATGATGTCGGCCGCTTCGGGCTCAGCCTCGGCGGCTGGTCGGCAGGCTGCCAAGACCACCATAGGTTTGCCTCTTCCGCCAGCGTCGGCCTTGAGACAGCGATCGCGCGGGTCTTCTGGCTTGGCCGCGACGGGAGTGGGCGGACGGCCGTGGCCGCTGTCGGCTGCCCGGCTCGGCGCCTCACCAGACACCACGGGGGGCTGAGTCGTCGGTTGCCGCTGGGCCGAACCCGCCGGGTTGGCCTGCGCGTCCACTGGCGCTGCGACCTGCTTCTCTGCAGCCACTGGAGTGGCGGCCTGTGACAGTCCTCTATCGACGAGGCCTGCGCCGGTCTCGACCGCCGACGAGACACTTGCCGTCGGGGCTGTTGTGTGGGGTAATTCCGGCTTCGCGGAAGACAGGGACCGACTCCCGCTCGGGCCGATGCGCATGACCAACAGGCCGCCAGCCACGAGCAACGCAAGAGCCACGGCAAAAGGCAACCAGCGGTGCTCGTGGGGAACAACGTCGCTGCCCAGTTTGTCGAGGCCCGGCCTGACTCTCACGGTCTGCTCATTGGCCGACGGGTGGAATGCGGGCGTCCCCTCGGGCGGGTCGAGCGCTCGAGCCTGAGGCACCTCCTCAGAGATGCACGCGCGCCCCTGTGCAGACTCAGCGGCAGAGGATATCGCTTCCTGACCGGGTTCACCGGCTGCCAGCGACGCGCCCGCTGCAACGCCAGCCTCGGCCAACGGCGGCGGAGGCGCGTCGGCGTCTGCCGCCGGCTCGCGCTCAACGCCCTGACCCCAGCCACCCCAATCGGTTTCGCGCGCCGTTTCGGCGGCGGGCTCGGCGCCAGACCTCCCGCCCGCTCGCGCCGTTGGCGCAACATCGCGTTCTCGGGGCCCGAACTCGATGGTTGTGCGCGCCGGTCGATCGTCGTCGGTGAGAGCTGACTTCCGCGCAAAACTCGCCTGGTCCGGTTCAGCAAGACCGTCCGGTATGGGAAACCCCCTCAGTGTGTCCGGTTTGCCGCTCGCTCTCGGCGGCACAGCCTCATCCGGCATAGCGGCAAAACCACCTGGCGGTGTGCGCGCCAGCGCGATCGCCGGATCAACCGGCACCCGCGAGGAGTCCTCGACCACGGCCGAGTCTTCGAGCGGCGAGGCTGCGTCGGCAGTCATCGGAGCAGTCGGCGACGGCGCGGGGGCGCTCGCTGAAGGGGGAATTTCTTGGTCGGTCAAAGTCGAGGGGAGTCTGAGCGTCTTGCCCGTCAGCTTCGCGCCAGGAGCCACGCTGTCCAGCTCAGCCGTGGCTCCCGGTGCCTCGCGTCCGGGCGGAGGCGTATCGAGTGACAGCATGGCGGCGTCGAGTGAGAATGTCTTCAGCGTCTTGCTGCTTTGCCTCTCGCCGCTCGCCCGCACATCGTCGCTCGCGGCCGCTGGTTCCTTCGCAGCGTCGCTTATCGCACCGGTCCCTTCGGCTTCCGTCACGAATTGCTGGGCGGCACTCGCCTCGTCGGCCACCGCACCGTCCTCGGCGTGACCTTCCGCCAACCAGCGTGCGAGTTCGTTGCTTGGCTCCGTCTGCTGGGCGGCGGGCTCGCGCGAGTAGATGGTGCCTTGCCCGAAGAGTTTGCTGACGATGGTCAAGGCCTCGAGGTCGGGAAAGTCGCTGTCATCGATGACAGCCAGCAGATTGCGAGTCCCGTCACACAGCCGAAGAATTCCATTCATCTCGTCGGGCAGGTCAACCAGCTGCTCGGCCAGCACGCCAACATCCACCTCGACCACGCAGTCGAGCGAGGGCATTTTTTCGAGAAGTCGGGTCCATTCGTCGAGGCGGCGCATTCCTTCCATGAGCAACGCTGCCGACGGCAGATCGATCACGTCTCGGCGTCGGATGGGCTTGAATTCCACCTCGAAGCGACCGTCGGACCACGAGAAGAGGCGGTACATCGCCTCAGCACCCGACAGCCGGCCCACCTCGGCGTCGATGACTCGGCCCTCGCGAAAGAAGACGGCGCCGCGCCGACCATCGCGATTGACGATGTGAATGATGCCAGATTTCCGGTTGAGGTCGATGGTCTGGACCAAGTCCACAACCCCGATGTCGGCCAGGTCGCCGGCAAACTTAGTGCGCCCCTCGCGACGTGACTCGAGTCGCTCGCGCTCGGCGCGTTGCAGCGCCGTGCGAACGCGGATGCCTATCTCCTTTATGTAGATGGGCTTCGTCAGATAGTCCTCGACCCCCAGCTCCAGTCCGCGAATCTTGTCTTCAATTGACTTGCGTCCCGACACGAAGAGAAACGGGATCTTGGCCCACTCCGGCTTGGCCTTTATCTGGCGACACAGGTCGAAGCCGTCCATCCCGTCGAGGTCAGTGTCAGAGATGATGAGATCAGGCAGGACAACCTGAAGCGCGCCGAGGGCCTCGGCGCCCTGGGTTGCGGTCACCACCTCGAAGCCTGCCTTTTTCAGGCTGACCTCGAGAACCCGCAAGCTCTTGGGATCTCCATCGACGAGAAGGAGACGATGTTTGCTTTGCCCTGTGTCCATGCGACGCCCTGGTTGATGAGTGGCGATTGTATCCCCGGTGAGCGTGGCTCGCACGCGGCGTTGTGGAAAACTCCCCAAGTCGGCGGGCACTTCGACCGTGCGTAGGCTGCCAATGCTCACGCTGTAGACAGCATAATAGGTATCCGCGCCCACATAGTGGGCCGTAAGTGAAAATGACCCGCCGCGCGTGCTCCACCAGCCCTGTTGCCTCGAAGGCCCATCGCGTCTTGTGGCGCCCTTCCCGAGATGAGGTCGCCTATACTGGAACCGTGAGAGACGACGAAACGGCATGTCTGGCGAGACTCGCCCAGAGCTGGGAATTTCCACTCGCGGCAGATACAGGCGCAGCCGTCATGAAGTTCTGTCGCCTCTTGATGCAGTGGAACTCCAGCGTCAATCTGACCGGCGCCCGGTCCGTGGCTGAGGTGATTGGTGAGCATGTCGTGGACAGTTTCGCCATGGCCCGTCTGGTCCCCGCTGGGTCTTCCGTGGTCGATGTCGGGGCTGGCGGAGGTCTTCCTGGCCTACCGTTTGCCATCACCAGGCCAGACGCCCGGGTCGCATTGGTCGAGCCGCGAGCAAAACGCGTCGCGTTCTTGAGGACCGCAGTACGTGAGCTTCAACTGAACAACGCCGAGGTGGTTCGCGAACGGGCTGACGGGTTGGATCGTGGCGTCTTTGATGTCGCGACGTCGCGTGCGACTTTCCCACCGGAGGAATGGCTCGATCTTGGTCTGGGCCTCGTGCGGCCCGGGGGATTGGTGCTGGTCTTTTCCGGACAGGCATGGCGCCCCGAGATTTCGTCGCTTCGCACATCCGCTGCGCTGGGCTACGCCACGGCAAGTGGCCGAGACCGATGGATCGGCGCGTTCTGTTCCACGTGAAACATTCCAGCCCGCGGGAAAGTGCTTCTGGTTGCCGCCGCAAGACTATCCTGTAGAGGATTGACACCTCAGCCACCGCATCTCTATGGTCGCCCCGTGCTCCCGAGTCTCGATGCCGCCCTGCGGGCTGACCTCGTTTCCATCGAGGCTCAACATCGCATGCGCTCTTGTCCTGCCGTTGCCGGAGTCTCACGGACAAGCCCGACGGTAGATGATCAGCCCCTCCTTTCCTTCTGTTCCAATGACTACCTGGGGCTCGCAGACCACCGCGCCCTCGCATCCGCCGCGACTGCTGCCGTCGCTCGCTCAGGATTCGGCTCAGGCGCATCTCGCTTGGTCGCCGGAGATCTTCCTGAGCACCGTGAACTTGAGACCGGCCTCTCCACGTTCCTCGGTGTTGAAGCCGTGCTCCTCTTTCCCTCTGGATACCAAACCAACCTCGGCGTTCTGCCTGCCATCGCGGGCCCCGGCGACCTTATTCTCTGCGACCACTCCAACCACGCCAGTATCATCGATGCCGGCCGGCTCTCCCGTGCTCGGATCAGCTTCTATCGCCACCTCGACGTTTCCTCCGCTGAGCAGCGCCTAGTCAGGCTCGCCCCCACAGCTCGCCGGAAGCTCATCGTGACCGAGTCGCTCTTCAGCATGGGCGGCGACATCGCTCCCCTGGCCGACCTCGCCGCCCTGGCCAAAGCACATGGGGCAGCTCTGGTGGTCGATGAGGCTCATGCTCTCGGCGCGCTCGGACCCGGCGGGCGCGGTCTCTGTCGCGAGGCCGGGGTCGCCCCCGACATCCTCATCGGCACCCTGGGCAAGGCCTTTGGCACCGCCGGCGGGTTTGCGGCCGGCACTCGAACTCTCCGCGAATACCTCGTCAACCACAGCCGGACCTTCATGTTCACCACCGCGCCGCCCCCGCTCATTGCCGCCGCCGCCCTCTCGGCTCTCAACATAGTCCAAGGACCAGAAGGCGATGCCAGACGCCTCGCCCTTGCCAGCCGCGTCCGCCAACTCAGAGGTCTCCTTTCCAAAATGCCAGCCGGATCACCCGGCTCGCCGATCTTCCCAATCCTCCTGGGGACCGATCGTGCGGCCGTAGACGCCTCTCGCGTCCTGCGAACCCGCGGGTTCTTCGTGCAGGCCATCCGCCCTCCAACCGTGCCAAGTGGCTCCGCCCGCCTGCGAATCACCCTTTCGGCCAATCATCGGCCCGGCGACGTCGACTCCCTGGCCCAAGCTCTCGGCCCGCTCATTCCCCAATGACCCTGCGCGACCTGGACCGCAAGTACCTTTGGCATCCCTTCACCCCCATGCGCGAGTGGATGGCAGACCCTCCATTGGTGATCGAGCGCGCGGAAGGGAATGAGCTCATTGATACCGATGGCCGACGCTATCTCGACGGCGTCTCATCCCTCTGGATTAACGTCCACGGACACGCCCACCCGGCCATCAACGCAGCGATAGCCGAACAGCTTGGCAAGGTTGCCCATAGCACCCTGCTCGGTCTAGCTAGCCCCCCATCGATCCTTCTCGCACAAAAGCTCGTCGCCATCGCTCCGCCCGGGCTCTCTCGCGTGTTCTTTTCTGACTCCGGATCCACAGCCGTTGAAGTCGCGCTTAAAATCTCCTTTCAATTTCAACAGTTACGTGGCATGCCGCGGCGTACCAGATTTCTCGCACTGCACAACGCGTACCACGGCGACACCATCGGATCGGTTTCTCTGGGCGGTATCGACACCTTCCACCGGATCTTTCAGCCGCTCCTCTTCCACACTCTCCACGTCCACCCGACTATCGAAGCCCTCAGACACGCCTTTGCCAACCACGCCCAGGAACTCGCGGCCTTCATCCTCGAGCCGCTGGTTCAGGGCGCAGCAGGCATGCTCCTGTCCCCTCCTGGTTTTCTCCGCGAGGCTCGCACTCTCTGTGATCAACACGGCGTCCTCCTCATCGCCGATGAGGTTGCCACTGGATTCGGCCGAACCGGCACCATGTTCGCGTGCCAACAGGAGGGAGTCAGCCCCGATCTCCTCGCCCTGGCCAAGGGCCTAAGTGGAGGATACCTCCCCGTGGCAGCAACCATCGCCACCGAAACCGTCTTCCAACAGTTCCTCGGCGTGCCCCAAGAGCGCCTGACCTTCTTCCACGGCCACAGCTTTGGCGGCAACGCCCTCGGCTGTGCCGCTGCCCTGGCGTCTCTCGACGTCTTTGATCGCGATCAAACCATTGCCGCCCTACCCCCCAAGATCGCCGCCCTTCGCGCCCGACTCGATGAGAAGATCTCACCCCTTCCCCACGTCTTCGAGATCCGCCAGAAAGGCCTCATGGTCGGCATCGATCTCCGACGGGATCGCTGTCAACCCTACGCACCAGAAGAAGCCATCGGAGCGCGTGTCTGTCGAATCGTCCGACGCCACGGAGTCATCTTGCGCCCCCTCGGCTCCGTCGTGGTCCTCATGCCTCCGCTGTCCATAACCTCCGAGCAGATTAATCGTCTCGTCGATGCGACCGCCTCGGCCATTGCCGAGGCCACCTCGCTCCCCTTGCCCACACCCTCCGCCCCTGCTTCCACGACATCCCCGGCGAGCCAAGCGCCCGTATCCCCCAAGGGCATCTTCCTCATCGGAACAGACACCGGCGTGGGCAAGACCACAGTGGCCGTCGGCCTCCTTGCCCTGGCGCGAGCCCGCGGCCTTGCACCGGTCCCCTTCAAGCCTGTCGAGACCGGCGCCGCCCCCGAACCCGAGGACGCTATCCGTCTACGCTCCGCCGCTGGGGACAACGCGCCTCCCCTCGAAATCATCTGCCCCTACCCCTTTTCCCCCCCGGTTGCCCCCGCCCTGGCAGCGGAACAAGCGTCCACGCGTCTCACTCTCGCAGACCTCCTTTCCGCCGCAGGTCGCGCCGCCGCTCACGGCGATTTCCTCCTGGTCGAGTCCGCCGGCGGCGTCCTCTCCCCCTACTCCGACGACCTCACCTCCGCGGACCTAGCCGCCGCCCTAGCACTCCCCGTTCTCCTGATCGCACGCAACGCCCTTGGCACCATCAACCACACTGCGCTCGCCATAGCCGAGTTGCGCCGACGCCACCTACCCCTCGCCGGCGTTCTGTTCGTCGACACCACTGCCGTCGCCGGTCCTGACCATGCCGACAACCCCCGACTGGTTCGCGCTCTCACCGGTGTCCGCGTGCTCGGCACGCTTCCCTTCCTCCCCGCCCCAACCTCCGACACGCTCGCCACGGCCCTCAGACTAAACGCTGACGTCGAGGCTTTGTTCTCCAGCCCTAGGTAGCCTCGGCTGACCGGGACTTTGGAAAGATCACGACCCGCCGCGCTGGTCCCTCGCCCTCGGACTCAGTCCTTACGTCCGGATGCTCAGCCAGCGTCGTGTGCACCACCTTTCGATCATGCGCGCTCATCGGCTCTACCGGAACTGGACGCCCCGAACGCACCACCTTCTCCGCCAGCCGCCGCGCCATGTCCGCCAATGAATCCTCACGCCGCCCTCGATAGCCCTCCGCATCGACGATCAATGTCGCGGCATCACCCGGCTTCTTGAACACGATTCGGCTGACCAGGTACTGAAGCGCGTCCAGTGTCGCGCCCTTCTTCCCGATGACCAGCCCCGACTCCGATCCGTGTGCGTCTAGAATGATCCTCTCGCCGTCGTCAAATGCGCTCACCTCGGCATCTACCCCCATCCGTTCAAGCAAATCCCGCAGCACCTTCGCCGCGAGTTCACGCTTCTCACCCAACGCTCCCTGGTCGCTCATAGCTGCTCCCGTCGTCATATATTGAACGTCACAATCGCTGTCGGCAGCGGTGGCGCTGCTCCTCGACCATCGGGCTCGCACCCGGGCACAGGGCTCGCAACCGCTCTCTCTGCCGCGACCGGAATCTTCGTCTCTGACGTCACCGGTGTCGCTTTGCGCCGAAGCGCAGCCAGCCTCGTCTTTCCGGAATCCCCTCTACTCGGCGTACCGCGTCTCCTTACCACGCTCCGCTTCTTTGGCAACTTCGCATGAGAACGCCCCTTGTCTCGAGCGCGCGCTCCTCCACTGCTGGCCCGGGCCTTCGTCTTCTTCTTCGTCACCTTCATGGTCACGTGGGGCAAGACCCTACTTTTCACCCCCTTGCTTGTCAACTCCAACCATTATTTCTGTAATATTTTCGCCTGGTTGCATCCTGGTGCTAGAATACCTACGGTTATGTGTTACCTCCGCGCCGCCTCATGTCATCTCACCTCCATGGTCTTTCCGTAGTCTCCAATACAGATTCATCTTGACGGGTCTAATCTAGCTTGGTAAAGTGCGCGCGCTTCGGCTTCCGAAGTGCTCTCTTCTTCAACATTACGAGAGGATCCAAATGGAGCCATCTTTCCACGTAGGAGACTTGGCGGTCTACCCGGCTCATGGGGTGGCGCAAATCATCGGTGTCGAGACCCGCGAGATCTCATCTAGCAAGCAGACGTTCTACATCCTGAAGATTCTCGACAATGGGATGAAGATCATGATCCCGACCAAGAACGCGGGTGCCGTAGGTCTGCGTGAGCTGATCCGAGCCGACGAGGTCGACGAAGTCTTTGAGATACTCAAGAGCCGCGAGGTTTCCGTGGAAGGCCAGACCTGGAATCGGCGCTACCGCGAGTACATGGAGAAGATCAAGACCGGTTCGGTCTTTGAAATCGCCGAGGTCTTGCGCGACCTGCAAAGACTGAAGGGCGATAAGGAACTGTCCTTTGGCGAGCGCAAGATGCTCGACACGGCTCGCACCCTCTTGGTCAAGGAAATTGCAGTCGCGACCAAGTCCAACGAGGGCAAGATCGAAGAACGGCTGAACCGCATCTTCGCCTGCTAGCAAATTTCCGTTCCGTGAAGCCCCGGTTGGACTACCGACCGGGGCTTTTTCACATTCCGCGCTGATGCCTGCGCCCTGTCGCGGCGCGGCTCACACGTCGAGGTTGCGCACGTTGAGCGCGTTCTGCGCGATGAACTCGCGGCGCGGCTCCACCAGATCGCCCATCAGCGTCGAGAACAGCCGGTCGGCTTCGTAGGCATCCTCGACCCGCACCTGTAGCAGCGTGCGCCGAGCTGGATCCATAGTCGTTTCCCAAAGCTGCTCGGGATTCATCTCCCCCAGACCTTTGTAACGCTGGATCTGCAAGCCCTTCTTGCCAACTTCGTGCACCCGCTCCGCCAAATCTTCGAGACGATTGAAAGTGACGGCCTCGGAGCCGGCTTCGAGCTTGTAGGGCGGCGGACCCAGCACCGCCAGCTCTTGGTAAAGCGCGGTCAGGTCGCCGAACTCAGGTGAATCCAGGAACTGGAAGTCAACGACGGTCGGCCGCCGGATACCCGCGGGGCGTACGGGTGCCTCGATCTTGTAACCCCCGTGCTCGCTATCGGGCGCCAACTTGAGCACAACATCCTTCAACTCCGGCGCGTACGCATCGAAGTACTCCTCGAGGCGGGTGAGTGCCTTGGCCAGAATCTTCGGATCCCGAAGATCGGCCTTGGCCAGCCGCGCTGCCTTGACGATGGCGTCGATCAAACGGGCGTCGCACTTGCGATCCAGGACCCGCAGCAAGCGCTTGTAGCGACCGGCCTGCCGCGCCAGGTGGCGCAGCTTGTCCCCGGTGATAACTTCGCCACCCGTGCTGGGTCGTAGGAGCAAATTCTCCGTCGCGCTTTCCAGCAGGAAGTCCTCCATCGCTTGTTCGTTCTTCAGATACAGCTCGCGCTTGCCCTTCTTGACTCGATAGAGCGGCGGCTGCGCGATGAACAGGTAGCCGCGCTCCACGATCTCGGGGAAATGCCGGTAGAAGAAGGTAAGCAGCAGGGTCCTGATGTGGCTGCCGTCCACGTCCGCGTCGGTCATGATGATCACGCGGTGGTAGCGAATCTTGTCGATTTCCTTCTCTTTCTCGACGCCACAGCCGAGCGCTGTGATGAGAACGACGATCTCCTGCGAAGACAGCATCTTGTCCAGGCGCGCTTTCTCGACATTGAGGATCTTGCCGCGCAAGGGAAGGATGGCCTGATCCTTTCGATTGCGCCCCTGCTTGGCTGAGCCGCCCGCGCTGTCACCTTCGACGATATACAACTCGGAAAGGGCGGGATCCCGTTCCTGGCAGTCAGCCAACTTGCCCGGAAGCGACGATATGTCGAGCGCACCCTTGCGCTGCACCAACTCGCGCGCCTTGCGAGCCGCGTCGCGCGCGCGCGCAGCCAACACCGCCTTCTCGATGATTTGCTTGGCTTCGCGGGGATGCTCTTCCAGGTAGCGCCCCAAACCCTCGTTGACCACGCGCTCGACGATGCCCTTCACCTCCGAAGAAACCAGCTTGTCCTTGGGTTGATTGCTGAACTTCGGGTCTGGGTGCTTGACCGACACCACAGCGGTCAGCCCTTCGCTGATGTCGTCGCCACCCAGTCCATTCTTCAGATCCTTGAGCAAACCGGCCGCCTGCGCATAGCCGTTGATCGTGCGGGTCAGGGCCGCGCGGAACCCGGTGAGGTGCGTGCCCCCATCTTTGTTCTTGATGTTGTTGGTGAAGCAGTAGACCGCGTCCTGGTACGAGTCGTTCCACTGCACCGCGATCTCGACCTGAGTCTCCTCTTGCTCGCCTTGGATGACGATGGGCTTCTCGTGCACCGGTACCTTGGATGCGTTGAGGTCCGCGACGAACTGGCCCAGCCCCCCGGCGAACTTGAACTCGTGCGACTTTCCGCTGCGCTCGTCTTCCAATGTGATGGTCAAGCCACGGTTCAGGTACGACAACTCGCGCAATCGCTGGGACAGCACCTCGAAGCTGAATTCCGTGATGCCACCAAAAATCGTGGGATCGGGCTTGAACGTGACCTTGGTGCCGCTCTTCTCTGAGACGCCGATTTCCTCAAGGCGAGTTGCGGGATCGCCACGTCGGTACTCCTGGTAGTAGACCTTGCCGTCCCGTTTGATCTCAAGCTTCAACCACTCCGACAGGGCATTGACCACCGAAACCCCCACGCCGTGCAGCCCGCCCGAAACCTTGTAGTTCGAGTGGTTGAACTTGCCCCCGGCGTGCAACACCGTCATGACGATCTCGGCCGTCGGGCGTTTCTCGGTGGGATGTTCGCCGACTGGAATGCCACGCCCGTTGTCCTCCACGGAAACGGAATCATCAAAATGTACGGCTACGGCGATGCGATTGCAGAACCCTGCGAGCGCCTCGTCCACGGAGTTGTCCACGACCTCGTACACCATGTGGTGCAGTCCCGTGCCGTCATCCGTGTCGCCGATGTACATGCCCGGCCGCTTACGCACGGCCTCCAGGCCCTTGAGGACCTGGATGCTCTCTTCGTTGTATTCACTTGCTGCCCGGTTCGGCTCTTGACCCTGGGCATCATCGACATCCGGCGCCATGACAAAAAACCAAGAAGTTACAGTTACATAGCACCCAGAAACGAGGCTGTAAAGGAAAACCGAACCGGCCCTTTCTACATGGGAACCCTGAAAGGGTTCGCCCTGCCCTTCGGCCCCACACGCCCGCCCCCACCCCGCTCGCTTCGCTCGGCCTCGCCATGCCCTCCCGCGATAGTACGCCGCCGGCGACGAGGGCGCGCGAAGCGCGGGGAGGGCGGGGTGGGCTGTCTGTCCCGAAGTCCCCGTAGGGGGAGCCGGCGGGCTCCCCACGCGACACCTAGATGCGCCGCAAGGCCCCTGCGCTAACCAGATAGTCAACGCAATTGGGCAAGGGGGGAAGATGGTCCCGCTCGGTAACCGTGATGAGGCTCTGGCACGACAGAGCGGTCATGGCCTCGAATAGACTTCGCCGTCGCTCCTCGTCCAGCTCGCTGGCCACATCATCCAGCAGCAAGAGAGGCGCCTCCCCCAGCGCCTCACGCAAGTGCTCCACCTCCGCCAGCTTGAGAGCGAGCACCAAAGAACGCAGCTGACCCTGCGATGCATGTTCGCGCGCCAGGTGGCCCGCCAGTTCCAGCTCCAAATCATCGGTCTGGGGCCCGAACCCCGTGAAACCCCGCCGCTGGTCAGTCTCCCTGTGCGCGAGCAGCCCCGCTCTCAGGGCGGAGACGACCTCTGTTTCACTGTCAGCGGCCTGCACGAGTTGATCGCTGGTGTAGCGCATGCCCACCACGGCCTCGCTGTGAATCCGCCAAAACGTCGCCACCAACCGCGGCACGAGCGAGCGCACGGTTTCGCGCCGCCGAACCACGATGCGCGCTCCTGCCTCGGCGAGCTTCTCGTCGTAGCTGGCGAGCAACGTGGCGTCCACCAAGCCACGGCGCAAGAGAGCATTGCGGCTCTTGAGGGTACGCTCAAAGGTCAAGACCTCGCGGAAGTAGGGCCGATACGCCCCAAACACGGCCCGGTCGAGAAAACGCCTTCTTTCTGCTGCCGCGGCCTTTGGCAGGCGCAGATCGTCTGGCCCGAAAAGCACAGCCCCGACGCCCAACAACGCGGGCGAATCACGCCGCACGGCTTTGCCGTCGAGGAGTGTGGTCTTGTGACCTTGCGCAATCTGGATCTTGAGCGTCCGCTCGAGCGTGCGCACCGTGATCTCAGCTTCGACGGTGGATCCCTCAGCCCCCCAACCGATCAAATCGGACAAGCTGTTGGTGCGAAAGGAGCGAAAACAGAGCGCGGTGTAGGCCGCTTCCAGAATGTTGGTCTTGCCCTGCCCGTTCTGGCCGAAAAGCACCGTCGCGCTCGGCCCGGGCCGGAGGGCCAAGTCGGCTAGGTTTCGCCAACCTCTGACCCGCAGCTCTCTGAGAATCACAATCTCATCGGCATGACCACGCCCAGGTAGTCGCTGTCATCGGCGGGACGGATTACCGCCGGATCGAGGTCTTCGCCTAACTCCAGCCGCACGTTCTTCGAAGCCATCTCAGTCAGAAGGTCGATGAAGTAGCGTGCGTTGAAGCCGATCTGCAACGCCGATCCCTTGTACTCCACATCCAGCTTCTCGCGTGCGTTGCCGAGATCGGGGTTGTCCGCCTCAATGGCCAGCGATCCCTTCTCCAGGATGAGCCGGATGCCCCAGGTCTTGTCTGAGGCAATAATTGAAACTCGGCGAAGCGCGTCCAGCAGAACCTCTCGCTCAAGGACCAAGATCTTGTCGTTCTCCTTGGGAATGACCTGCTCGTAGGGAGGAAACTGCCCCTCTCCCAGCTTGACTGTCAGGGTTACGTCGTCGGCGCGCAACACGAAGTACCCCTGATGAATCCCTATGTCGCACGCGGCCTCGCGTCCCTCGATGGCCCGCCGAATCTCGGCCACTCCCTTGCGCGGGATCAGCACGCCGCTTGCCAGCTTCGGTCCCTTGGCCAGGGCCTTGCCAAACTTCGAGAGACGATGCCCGTCAGTCGAAACCATTCGCGCCGTCTCTCCATCTGACTCGAAAAACACGCTGGCCAGGTGAGGCCGCGTATCATCCTGCGAGATAGAGAAGGCCGTCTTGCCTATCATCTCTGAAAAGACCACCGGATCAACTGCACTTAGTTCCGCGTCGGCCACAGCTGGAAGCTTGGGGTAGTCCCGCTCGCTCATCCCCACCACTTTGAATTCCGCCCTCCCGCTTTGAATCTCCAGCCAGTTGTTTTCGCTTCGTCGCAGATGAACCTCTTCCCCTGACAGACCTTTCGCTATTTCGAAAGCCTGCCTCGCGCCGACGGTTACGCCCCCCTCTTCCTCAACCTTTGCAGGCAGCGTCACCACTATCGCTACCTTCAGGTCGGTCGCTGCGCACGAGATGCGATCGGTTCCCTCGGTGCGTATGAGCACATTCGCCAAGATCGGCATGGTGCTCTTACGGTCGGCTATGCCGTGCGCCAAGTAGAGACCCTTGAGTAGCTTGCTCTTGTCGATCCGAATGTCCATCAGTCACCCTCGTTCTGTTGTCTCATCGTTGGTCACTCTGAATCTATAAAGATCTGATCTAAAGAAAGCAGAAGTATAAGGCCCTGTGGATTCGTTGAAAGATACGTTTTGTCGTCGGCCGGGCCGAGCATAAGCCTGGGGAAAAACTGGGAGTCGCGAAGGGGAGAGGAGCGTGACAAGCGGGATTCCTATCTTGTCAAGTTTTGCCCCACAGCTTTGTCCCAGAGATCTAGACAGTCAACTGTTGATAAGTGGACCAGACCAAGAGGGCGATCGCGGGAGGGGGACGCTGGGCAGGCCGTTCTCAAAAGAATTCTTGCAACCGAGAAGGGACGGCCACAGCCGACGCAGGCCACACCCTTTGTGGGGCAGGCCTCTCGGGAAGAACCGCCGGCGTCAGCGCTGACGGAGATGGCTCTCAAGCGTGGTGACCACGCTGCGCAGATTCGGGTCTTGAGTGAGCAGACGTTCGATCTTCTTGACGGCGCTGATGACCGTCGAGTGATCCTTGCCGCCAAAGCGGCTGCCAATCTCGGGAAAACTCGATCCTGTGAGTTTGCGCGCCAGGTACATGGCGATCATGCGGGGCCGGGCCACAGACTGGACACGCGCTTGCCCGCGCAGGTCGTGCAACTTGACATCGAAGTAGGTGGCCACCTCGCGCTGGATAGCCTCAGTGCTGAGGCCCTGGGGCACGGCGGACACCAGGTCCTTGAGAACCTCGTCGGCAAACTCCTTGTCGATGCGGCGGCCGGTAATCGAAGACCGGGCTGACAGCTGCAACAGCGCACCTTCCAGCTCCCGGACATTCGAGCGGATCACCGTGGCAATGGCCAGCGCCACCTCGTCGCTCAGCGCCATCTTGTCGATCTCGGCCTTGCGCTTGACAATGGCAACCCGCGTTTCGAAGTCGGGATGGCCTATCTCCGCGATCAGGCCCCAGGCGAACCGGCTCTGCAGCCGTTCCTCGACGCCCGGCAGTTCGGCCGGGAGCTTGTCACAGGTCAGGACGATTTGCTTCTGCGCGAGGTGGAGAGCGTTGAAGGTGTGGAAGAATTCATCCTGCGAGCTGTCTTTGTTGGAAAGAAACTGGATGTCGTCGACCAAGAGAACGTCCGGTGTCTCGCGGTAGCACGAGCGAAACTCCTCCATGAGGCTGACGCTGCTTACCTGCTTGCGCTGGTTCATCATCGACCGGATGAAGTGAGTCACGAACTGCTCGCAGGTCACCACCGTGATGCGCCAGTCTGGATGCTGGCGGTGAATCTCGTGCCCGATGGCGTGTAGGAGGTGCGTCTTCCCCAGCCCCACGCCCCCATAGAGAAACAACGGGTTGTACTTTGAACCCGGAGAGCTGGCCACCATGCGCGCCGCCGCGTGGCCGAACTGGTTTCTCGCACCGACCACGAACCTGTCGAAAGTGTACCGGCTGTCTAGGCCGGCAGGCGTGGGACGCCAAGAGGAGGCTTCTCCTGCTGGCTCGGCCACGCCATCCTGAGGCTTGGCTGGCATTGACGACTCCTCTGGGAGTTCAAACTCGACGGCGAATGATCGCTGCGCGCGCGTTCGCAGATTCTCTAGAATGGAGGGAAGGAAGTTGTCCTCAAACCATTCCTTGTGATAGCGATTGGGCGCCCGCAAGCGGATGCGACCATCGCTGATGGCCAAGCACTCTATGGGACGCAGCCACTGGTCGCGGTTTGCCGGCTTGACCCTTTCTTCAATCGAACGGACGGCTTCGCCCCATAGCTCAATCATTGTTCTGTCCACAACAAGGTCAATAGAGAAACCCAAACGATGTCAGCAAGTTGGGGGCCATTTCCCCCTGTTCATCAACAGGCGCACGCGGGGCTCTCTCAAGGTACCCTCTCACGTGGGGACCAGCGAGACGCCACGGCGGCAGGCGCCTTAATTAGCAACCAAGCACCTTACCGACAAGACCAAAAACCGGACGCCGCGAAGATGCCGAAGATCAGGGCAATTTTCCTCGCGAGAGGATGGCGAAGGCAACAACCAGCCGCCCGTTGGCCGTCTTGGCTTGGTGCGAACCAGCTGCTATCGCTGAGGAATTTCAGGACGCGAGGATCGACAATTCCGCTCGCTGCAAGATCTGCGGGCTCGCCGCGCGACCGAGCAGGGAAACCAGCACAGGATGCGGCTTGGCGCCATCGCGCGCGAGAGACGTGCGAATTCTCCGACGGGCGCAAGGCGTGCCCCACATGGTCGCGCTGCCAAGAGCCGTCGACAAGAAAGCCGCACACCCGCCGAAGCCAGCCTTTTCTCGACGGGCGACGCATTCACACGAGCGCCGACGTGCACGGTCAGCCTCGGTGATCCGGTCTTTCTACGCGAGCAAGGGGTTCGATACCTGGCAAGCGTGGGCGTATTTCACGTAGGTCCACACACACGGAATCGGCATGGCGGCGTTGACAGGGCTCAACTGGGATGCTAGTTCAGCCATCCCACACGGTTGAAGAGCCGGAGGATTACGTGTCGAAGAGGACTTTCCAGCCGCACCGAAAGAGCCGAAAGCGAACCCATGGCTTCCGGAAACGCATGAGCACGCCCGCTGGCCGCGAGGTCCTTCGGCGCCGTCGGCGCAAAGGGCGCAGGAAGCTCACCGTGAGCGTGCCAAAGAAGTAGGCCCCGTGAGCGCGAATGGCCGCCACGAACGGCTCGGCCGCGGGGATCGCTTGCGGGCGAGACCGTGCTTCCTGGCGGCGCAGCGTCTGGGGCGTCGCATTCCCGGGCGAAATCTTGTGCTCTATGCGTTGTCCCGTCCCGAGCCCGAACGCCAAGAGCGAGCCAGAATAGGGATTACCGTGAGCAAGAAGGTCGGCAATGCCGTGGTTCGCAATCGGGTCAAGCGATGGCTGCGCGAAAGCTACCGCCGCATGGCCTCATCTGCGCCTGGCGGTACCGACCTGGTCATCATTGCTCGTCCTGCGACCGCGCACAGCACGTACCAGCGGACGGCCGAGGAACTGAGCGAACTCGTGGCACGCGTAGGAAGTCCGTGAAATCCGAACCCTCGCAGGGCAGTCGGATAGCTCGTGGTTTCACGCGAGCAGTCCTGCGCGGCTACCGGGCTGCTATCGCGCCGGCCATCGGTCCGGTCTGTCGCTACACTCCTTCTTGTTCGGTCTACGCCGAACAAGCCGTCGAGCGATGGGGAGTGGTGCGGGGCGGGACCTTGGCTTTGCGCCGCGTGCTTCGCTGCCACCCCTTCGCGCGCGGTGGTCTGGATCCGGTTCCCACTGTCTTGGGCGCGTTCAAATCGCATAGTGGAAGGGACCGGTAGGAGACGCCTATGGACAAGCGGCTCGGACTGGCCATCGTCGTTTCTGTCGCCATCTTGTGGGCGTGGTGGAAGCTCTACCCGCCGCCGCAGCCGGCACCCAGCGCAACCCCGCCCCAGCAAAGCGCAACCCACGAACCCGCGACGCCGAGCCCAGCGGAGCCCGCAAAGGCGGCGCCTAGCGCAGCGACGCCTGCGCCGCAGGCGGCAGCACGCCCGCCGGAACAGCAGCTTGCATTGGACACGCGCGACGCGCGCTATCTGCTTTCGAGCTGGGGCGGCACGCTCCGCCAGGTGAAGCTGAAGGACCGGCAGTTCTTGCTCAACCGCCGCGATCCGGAGAGCGGCATCGAGCTTGTGACGACGGGAAAGCCGGAGCTGGCACCTCTGCGCACGACCTTCGCCAAGGCGGATTTTTCCCTTCCCGATGACACGACCTGGGTAGCCGAGCAGCCGGCCCCGGACACGGTGGTTTTTCGCACGCAGACCGAGGTCGTTGCAGTTGAGAAGCGCTATCGCAGCGAAGCGGACCGCTACCGACTGAACTTCACCATGAGCGTGCAGAACAAGAGCGACAAGCCGCAGTCGCACGGCCTCATCGTGCACCTCTACGCCCAGCAAGATCCCGAGAAGAAGGGCGGCGGTTTCATGAGCTACGCCTC
>Ga0265330_10000902_pt1 | contig 18362 bp, 22 predicted proteins | sample 41919metaG_FD_202083 | JGI IMG/M metagenome (GOLD analysis project Ga0265330, IMG submission 202083) | Rhizosphere microbial communities from Carex aquatilis grown in University of Washington, Seatle, WA, United States - 4-19-19 metaG | ecosystem: Host-associated > Plants > Roots > Rhizosphere... | reverse complement strand
AAGGAACCAAGCAGTATGAAGAAGTTAATCGTTACGGGAATCGTACTGGCGGCGGCGATCGTCTTCATCGGCATGTACCACAGGGCGCCTGCCAAGGAAAAGATGCCGACAGTCATCGTTCAATCAGCATCCGTCGGTGCTCAAAAGCCGACGGCTGACGTCCCCGAAACCGTAAAAGCGCCCGAGTATGGGCACTTCAAGGTCAAGGCGGGCGTCGGCGAAGGACGGCGGCTCAAGGTCGAGGTCGGCGACAATATCATCGCCGTACCGGTCGAGGCAGTAGCATACGACTGGTACGTTGACAGGACCCTCTTTAAGAAGGTCCAGGTCGACGGCAACGCCAAGGTCGTCAACAACGTCAGTCCGTTGATGACGTCAGTCGGTTACGGTCTGCCTGCTGCCGGGCAAACCAAGACCGAGGTAGAGTTCGTCTACTGTCTCTACCACACACAGACACCACCGGCAGACTGGTTCGTTCAGGGATTGAAAACCTTGCGACGGTGAAAACCAGCGAATAGCACATTGCGAAGCGGCCCCGAGAGACGACATACAGTCTCCGGGGCCACTTTTTTTGTCCGCTTTTTTATATTTTTCTATCTAATCTACTGGAAGCCTTTAACTGTATTCGAGATGAGATATATGATCCCCCAGGCCGAGAACATGATGAACATGCCTATGAGACCACTAACCATGCTCCATCTGCCCTTACTGTGCGCTTCTGCGTCGGTATCGTGAGTGATCATCTGTATGACGCCGTAGACAAAGACCACGATGGCGATAGCGAATGCTAGCTCGACTAGCGGGTTCACGACATTGGTGATGATCGGATTCAGGGCATTGCCAAATGCCGCGACATTGCCAGTCGCGGCGTTGGCTACGGGAAGCAGTGTTCCAAGGAACGCGCTCTGCATCTCTATTGGACGGTCGGAGGTATCGGGTTGACCGGGTATTCCTGGACTGGGCCCTGGCCGCCAGTCGTGGTTCCGAAGGTGTTGGTGAGGATCGCTACGAGGCCCCAGATGGACAGGATGACAGCGAGACCTACTATGCCCCAGAGAATGGCGCTCTGATAGGCCTTCCTGCCTTCAGGATCGCTGGCCTTCACGATGAACATGAGCACATTGTAAATAATGAAGATGACCGCGAGAGCAATGAGGATACCGATGATCGTGTTGCCGATCGAAGTGGCCTTAACAGTCAAAGAATTGAAGTCCCTGACAGGGGCGTTCGTCTGGGCGAATACGGCCGTTGGCGCGAACATGACTATGGTTGCTATGAGCTTTTTCATGCTGATTCTAATAAGATGTTAATAAATAATATTGCTGAACGACAATCGCAAGCTAGGCCTTATTATAGCGGATAATGGGGATAATTTGAAGAGACTGTCTGTGGATTACAAGCTATGGCTGGTTGCGCGGCAATATGAGGCTATTCATGTCGCTGGTCGCTTGGCCCTGATTGTATTGATTCTCCACCCCGAAGGTGTTGTTGAGTATATTGACCAATCCCCAGATCGAAAGGATGACGAACAGACCGACGATGCCCCACATTATGGCTGCCTGGTATGTCTTCCTGGCCTCGGAGTCGCCCGCTTTCAAGATGAATTGGACCGAATTCCATACGATGAAGATGACCGCCAGCGAAACGAGCAACCAGATCGCTGAATTGACCAGGTCATCGATCTTGTTTATCAGGGTGGGCAAATCTGTAACCCCTTGTGCGAAAACAAACGCCGGCATGAGACTAACTAACAACGCAGAGGATATTATCTTTTTCATATTTTTATAATGGTTTTTAACTCGTCGGAAATATATTGCTGAAATTCGACCAGCTGCCAGGCTGATTGCTGGCATTGCCTATGCCGAATGTGTTGCCAAGGATATTCACGATGCCCCACAGCGACAATATCACGAAGAAACCGATCAGACTGTACATCACATACAGGCCGGCGTTCTTGCGATCCTCATTCGGCAGGATGAAATACCTTATCACTTGCCATACGAACGCGACGACCGCGATCGCCATGAGCAGGAACAGCGCATCGCTCAAATAGCCCACTATGGTGGTTATGACATCGGACAATTTCTGGTTCGTAGCCGCGAATGCTATCGCAGGTATGACCAACGCCGACACTGTTGCGATGACCGCTCCCGATCTGTATATCTTTGTCTTTGTGATGATTTTCATTTTATTAAAGGTTAGTGGTTACCATTCAACGCGTTATTGGCATTATCGATCACGTTCTGATTGACCGTGCCGGTAGCCTGCAGGGTGTTGATGACCACAGACACGATGATTCTAGCACCTATCACGATGGCCACGCCGACGACTATCCACAGGAGCCAGTCTTTGAGCTTCTTCATCTCTTCTGGATTGCCCTGTGCCAAGACGAACTTCAGACCGACCCATATGAGCGCGAGAACCGCGAATAGGACGACTATGTATGAGAATATCTCTAGGAAGCCTTGGACTAATCCGCCGACCGAATTGAATTTCGAGCTAAGAGGGTTTTGGAGATAGAAGACGTTGGAAGATACTGACGAATTGCTCGGTGATGTTGGAGGTTGTGTGGTTAATGAATTTGTCGGGCTTGTCGGCGATTGAGTCGTGACATTATTGCTAGGAGAAGTTGGAGGCTGTGTGGTAACAGAATTGCTCGGAGCCGTCGTTTGCGTGTTAGTGGCAGTTATAACACCATTACTGCACCCGTAAACGTAGCCTCCGCTATTCTGCGGCAAAGGTATGCCGCCACATGTCTGAGTGGTAGCCGCCGGGGTGGTTTGGGGCGGAGCGGTGGTCGTATCAGTAGAATCGAGTACGCAGTTACCATTGAGATCAAACTCAATACATTCGGCAAAGACTTTGCTCGGAAGCAAAGCCCCGATCATGACAAGGGTCGTTAGGATAATAGCCGCGAATGAACCTCTATTTTTTCTCATTTTATTGGAGGTAGCTGGAGCTCCCGGTAAGCCAGACGGTTATCTGATAAACGACGAACCAGGCTACGAGCATCATTATAAAGCCCCAGAAGATCTTTGGAAATATGCCCTTTGCCTTCTTCAGGTTCTCCTGCGTGCCAGTTATATAGAGGAATCCGGAGTAAGCGAAGCCTATCATTGCGGCCAAGACGCCTACTACGAGCATGGCGTTGATGAGGAATTGCACCTCGATCATGAGCCCCTTGAAGTCGCACGGCACATAAGGAGGCATGTGCCCGAATTTCTGTTGGAATTGCGCAGAATCAGTCGGGATCAGGCTCGCTGGTAGATTAGGCCCGTCGCACTGCACCAGCTTGAAGGCTCCGAATGGCGAATTAGCTGTAGGAGTCTGATTGAGATCCACAGCCGGGACATTCTGGACTGCGAACGCCACCGGACCAGCGAATGAGATCGCTAACGACGTTATGAGGAATGTGGCGGCTAATTTATATGGGTTGATCTTCATGGTGATGTCGTTATTGCCCCGCCGCCTGATGCAGGATAGCATCATACTGGCTCGAGGCATCGGAGACGGCTTGGAAGATGGACTTCTGGCCCGTAGTTATATTCTGGACCATACTACCCAGGATCGCGCCTGACTGCGACGGATCGGCGTCAAGCCAGCCTTTGGCGATGAGCGCGGCCGAATTGAATATCGTGATGTAGGGGTCCTTCGAACCGGCGGCGATGACGCTCCTCGAGACCGACGGCAGATACATATCGCTCGAGATGTTCGCCAGATATTGCGGCTGGGTCAGCGTATATATGATCTGGAATGCGGCGCTCTGGACTTGCGACTGTTTGACGATCGAGAATGCATATATCCTGCCGAAGGTCGCGGCTATCCCGCCTGTCCGGAGCTGCGGCAATGGCGCGATGTCGAAATTCAGATTCGGGTTCTTGTTGCGGATGTTCGAGAGCTCGGAAGTGAAGCCAAAATATGTCGCCAGCTTGCCCGAGACGAAGGCAGTCTTGGAATCCGTCCAACTGTGATTCCAGGAATAATTGTCGTTGGATGGATCGACGAATTGGGTGAAGAAAGTCACTGCCGGAACAGCGCTTTTGGCCGCATTCGGCCCTATGGCGCTTCCTAGGACGCCATAGCTGTCCGGAGCAGTGACCGGGTTGCCTGACTGCAGGATGAGGCTGCCCAGGAGCTCACGGGCATTCACAACGTTCGAGAAGTCGCCCATGGCGATCGCGCTCTTTATGACAGTGCCGTTGTCACCTTTCACGGTCAGCTTCTTGTTCAAGTCCTTGAATTCATCCCAGTATTTCGGCGGGACGGCTATTCCGGCGGCATTGAAGGTGTCGCGGTTCCAATACATGACCATAGGATCTATAGAAAAAGGTATGCCAAGGATGCCGTTCGCGCCCAGATACACTTGGGCCTCGTCCACGAAACCGTCTATGAAAGACCTCTGCGGATATGACGTGTACGGTATGGACACGAGCTTGTCCTCGGTCGGCAAAAGAATGTCGGCAGAGACTAGGATGGCATCAGGGCCATTGCCCCTAGCGAGCGCCGCGACAAAATCGCCCAGGAATGAGGCTTGGCTCTCTTCGACATACTTGACGGACATCTGCTGTGATAGCGTTGAGTTGACCTTGGCGAGATATTGATCGAATTCGGCCTTAGGGAAGGTTCCCCAGATAGTTATGGACGGCAATTGGTTGCTCTGGCCGCCGCCTTTGTAAGTCGCGAAGAACGCCACGCCGGCGATGATGAAAGCTATGAACACGATGAGAACGATTATCTGGAATTTGGATGTTTTCATGGGCTTATTTAATTTCTAGAGAAGATCATGCCGTAATGATGGTCGCCAGCCGGGAATGACGTCTCGAGCTTGAAGCCGTTCTTCTCGAAGAGCGTCTGGGCTTTCGCGCTCGGCACTACGGTCTGGGGGCTCATCTGGCTGGCTTCGCTCCAATCGACTAGGAGCAGTTTGCCTTTGGGCTTGAGCATGCGCTTGACCTCCAAGACGAAGTCGTCGAGCTTGGTCATCTGGGAGATGACGTTCGAGGCGATGACCCGGTCGATGGTGGCTTCCTGGAGCTTGGTCCCGCCGATCTTCTCGGCGTTCGCCCAGACGACCTCTATGTTCATGAGCCTTTGGGCCAAACCGATGGAACGGAGGCGTTGAAGAAGGTCTTTTTGGACGTCGATGGCATAAACGCGGCCGCTATGACCGACTCTCTTGGCAGCCTCAATGGAATAGAACCCCGACCCGGCGCCGATATCGGCGACTCTCATGCCGTCAGTTAGGCCTAATTTGGCGATATTAGCGGCAGGGTCCGAGAACATGGTGCCATGATTTTACCACGAATCGACGGCTGAATATGCTAGTTGTTGGGGATAGTGTCAAAGGAAAGGAATGTGTATCTCGGAACGCGCGTCGGGTGCTGCAGCACCCGCGCTACATCTCGGAGATTCCTTGCTAGGAATCTCCTACGAAGTGTTCCTCAATATACATTCCTTTCCTTTGCTCTCACCACAACCGGATGAACAGGGTCTGATGGACCTTTCGGACGATCCCCCAAGATCGTGCAAGGCTCTGACGCTGAACATGCTGTGTGATACCTCCTTCTATGCGTCAGCGAGAACAGCAAAACACCCACGACTGCTTCCGTAGTAGTCGTGGGTGTTTATGCGGGTCCTGAAGACCCTATTCATACGGTTGCGGTGAAAACTAGAGGCAGATGAGAGACGCCAGCGAATCCCCTTCGCGGAGCTTCATGACGCGCACGCCTTGGGTGGCGCGAGAGAGCGACGGGATCTCCTTTATGTCTACACGGATGACCTGGCTCTTTTTCGACATCGCCACGATCTCTTCATCGAGGTCAGTGACCACTCGGGCGGCCATGAGAGGGCCGGTCTTGGCGGTGACATTCATGGTCAATATGCCGGAACCGCCGCGCTTCTGGACCTTGTATTCGGAAAGTTCTGTCTTCTTGCCGTAGCCGTTGGCGCCCAAGACGAAGAGCATCGGATTCTTGGCGTCCTTCGAAACGACGTCGGCGGAGATGACATGATCGTTCTTATCTAGACGAACAACGCGCACGCCGCCGGCATTCCTACCCATTTCGCGGACGTCACTTTCCTTGAAGCGGATGGACTGGCCTTCCTTCGTAGCTATTACGATCTCATCGGACTTGTCCACGAATGACGCGGAGATGAGCTCATCGCCACTATCAAGAGTGATAGCGATGAGGCCCGAACGGCGGACGTCTTTGAAGTGCTTGGCCGAGGTCTTCTTGCCGGTGCCGTTCTTCGTGACCATCATGAGCGATAGGCCTTCGGCGTCTTTCTTGTTCTTGGGCATCGGCAATATGGAGGTGACGCGCTCGCCATCGGAAAGCGACAGGAAGTTCATAATGGACTTGCCCTTGGTGGCGCGCTTGCCTTCTGGGATCTCGTGCATCTTGATCTGGTAGGCCTTGCCCTTGTCGGTGAAGAATAGGAGGTCGTTGTGGGTAGTAGCGTATATGATATGCGAGATGAAATCCTCTTCCTTCGTATCGAGGTCTACGACTCCGACGCCGCCGCGCTTCTGCTTGCGGTATTCGGACGGATCGGTGCGCTTGATGTAGCCGCCTTTGGTGAGCACCAGGACCGACTCCTCGTCGGCGATGAGGTCCTCGGCACTGAATTCTTTCACGCCATGCCTCACGATCTTGGTCCGGCGGTCGTCGCCGTACTTGGCCTTGATCTCCGTGAGCTCGTCTTTGATGATCGTCCTCACGCGCTTCTCGGAGCCGAGGATGCCCTTCAAATCCTCAATGAGCACCTGGACTTCCTTGAGCTCGTCTAGGACTTTCTTGCGCTCTAGACCAGCGAGCTTCTGTAGGCGCATGTCCAGAATGGCCTGTGCCTGCAGGTCGCTGAATTTGAACTTCTTGATGAGGCCGGATTTGGCTTCGGCGACATCCTTGGAAGCGCGGATGAGCGTGATTATCTCGTCTATGTGGTCTAGGGCTTTCTTCAAGCCGAGAAGGATGTGCTCGCGGGCTTGGGCGGCATTTAGGTCGAACTGGGTGCGGCGGCGCACAACGTCTATGCGATGCACGATGAATTCTTGTAGGATTGACTTGAGGCCCAAGGTCTGCGGCACCCCGCCGACCAGCGCCACGGTGTTCATATGGAAAGCCTCTTCGAGCTGGGTGTGCTTGTAGAGGAGGTTCAAGACCTTTTCTGGATACGAGCCCTGCTTCAGGTCTATGACGATGCGCATGTCTTTGTCGGACTCGTCGCGAAGGGCACGGACGCCTTCGATCGTCTTCTCGCGCACCAAGTCGGCGATCTTCATGATGAGCTCGCTCTTGTTCACGCGGAATGGGATCGAGGTGATGATGATCTGGTATTGGCCCTTCTTGTCTTCGGTGATTTCGGCCTCGCCGCGCACCGTCATGCCACCGCGGCCGGTCGTATAGGCGTGATGGATGTCCTTCTCCCCGTAGACGACAGCGCCTAGCGGAAAATCCGGGCCCTTGATGAACTGGAGGATATCCTCTGTCGTGGCATCCTTGTTGTCTATGAGATGAGTCGTGGCGTCTACGACTTCGCGGAGGTTATGCGGGGCGATATTGGTAGCCATGCCTACGGCGATGCCGAGCGTGCCATTCAAGAGCAGGTTCGGAACTGCGGTCGGCAAGACCGACGGCTCTTTCTTCGTGCCGTCATAGTTGGGCCGAAATTCGACGGTGTCTTTGTCTATGTCGCGGAGGAGCTCGGAAGATAGGCGAGACATGCGGGCTTCGGTATAACGCATAGCGGCGGCCGGGTCGCCGTCTACCGTACCGAAGTTGCCCTGGCCCTGGATGAGCGGGTAGCGCATCGTGAAGTCTTGGGCCATCTTGACCAGGGATTCATAGATGGCGGCGTCGCCGTGCGGGTGATAATTACCCATCGTGTCAGAGACAGGCACGGCTGATTTGCGGAATTTGGCGGTAGAGACGAGGCCCTTCTCATGCATGGCGTAGAGGATGCGGCGGTGCACCGGCTTCAATCCGTCGCGCACATCAGGAAGAGCGCGGTCAGTTATGACCGACATGGCGTAGTCTAGGAATGACTCGCGCATCTCGGTAGTAATGGAACGCGAAACAACGCCGAGACCTATTCGCGGCGCGCCAGTGGATTCTTTTTTGTCCGGTCTTTCCGGGGTGTTCTCTGAAGTCTTTTTGGCCATGACAATGGTTGGGGAAATTGGTTATCTGTGCGACAGAATCAAAAAAAGCGATCAATTAAGGTGGCTTTTCTTATCTCTATTATAGCAGAAAACCTTAGTTCTTTCCAGGTGAAACCTGCACTTCTGAATAGCTGAATTTCTTCGGGCCGGCGATGCTGCTCCAAACGTCATTCGCCAGCGTACCGACTCCGGCAACCAGCGATTCGCCAGGCCCAGAAACGCTCTGCGCTACATTCGAGGCCGACTTCTGTATGGCATTCCCGGTGAAGCTGAACGACGCCAACCAGAACAGTAAAACTATAGCCGTGAAGCCGAACGACCACCAGAAAGCGGCCCTCCTGCGCACATGCTCGGGCCTTTCTCTTAGATTTTCTACGTATGAGATCAGGCTAGACATGGTAATATTATACAATGATTATTCCTTTTCGAGCAAGACCACGTCGGCTTCCTTACCTTCCAGGTCTTTCTTCTTCAGGGTGAGCTTGGTCTCCGGCTTTGGCGACTCCCCCGCCTCTTTCAGGAAGGCCTTGAGAGCGTCCTTACCCCCGAGATCGCCATAGTGGATCGGGATCATTATCTTCGGGCCGATCGAAACTGCGAGCTTATAGGCCCTCGCGGCATCCAGCACCCCATCGCCGCCGATCGGCACGAAGAGGACATCCACATCGTCTATAGCTTCATCGGCTTCTTTCGGAAGCTCGGACTGATCCAAGGCGCCCAAGAAGCAGATGCTCATGCCTTCGAGCTCAACCGTATATATAGTATTGATGCGTTTCTCGCCTCCGTAACTGGATTCGGACGCGTGGCCCTTTATAAAGACGCCCTTGATCTCGTATTCGCCAGGACCGTTCACGACGAAGGCTTTCTTGTCCCCGAATGAGACCTGGTCTACGCCATTCATGTCAGGATGATTCAGGCTGGAAAGCACGATGTCGGCGCCGAAGCGCGCTGTCTTCAAGGATGAGTCCTTGGATACTGGATTGAAAGCGAGCGTCGTGTCGCCGAACTGCACTTTGACGAATTCCCCGCCGAGAAAGGTGATGACCATAGTGATTGGTAATTTAACACGGATTATGCTAATTTATCAATCTATTTAACAGCCCGCATCATCCCGTGGTTCGCTTAATATAAAAACAAAACGGGGCGCGGAACCAAAAATGTTCAACAAATTAAAGAGCGTATTCGAGAAAGAAAAGCCTGCAGAAGGCACCACCGAAGCCAAAGCCCTAGAAGTGAAGGAGGCCGCGAAGAAGCCCGCAGATACAATGACCGATGAGCAGAAGGCCAATTCCATGGCGCCTTTCGTCATGGCCATGAAGAACCCGCCATCGATCGGCGACCTCGTGGAAGGCCCGGTCATCGCCCTCGATAAAGCGTCGGTCTATGTAGACCTCGCCCCGTTCGGCACAGGCATCATATATGGCCGCGAATACATCATCGCCCGCGACGTCATAAAGAAGATCAACATCGGCGATGTTATCGCCGCCAAAATAGTAGACAACTCCCACAAGGAGGGCTATTTCGAGCTCTCCCTCAAGGAAGCCCGCCAGGCGCTCATCTGGAGCGAGGCCGAAGCGGCCATCAAGGAGAAGAAATCCCTAGACTTACCAGTCAAGGAAGCCAACAAGGGCGGCCTACTCATAGAATGGCAAGGCATCGTCGGATTCCTTCCGGCATCCCAGCTCAAGGCCGAGCATTACCCGCGCGTCTCCGATGGCGACAAGGATAAGATCCTGGAAGAATTGAAGAAGCTCGTCGGACAGAGGATCCAAGTCTCGATCATCACCGCCGACCCGAAGGAAGGCAAGCTCATCTTCTCCGAGAAGGGCTCGGAGCATAAGGAGAAGGAGAAGATAGTCAGCAAGTACGAGATCGGCGATGAGGTAGAAGGCGTGGTGACCGGCGTCGTGGACTTCGGCGTCTTCGTGAAGCTCGAGGAAGGTCTCGAAGGCCTAGTCCACATATCCGAGATAGATTGGGGCCTCGTGGACGATCCGCGCAACTTCGTGAAGACCGGCCAGCAGATCAAGGCCAAGATCATCGAGATCAAGGACGGCAAGATCTCCCTGTCCCTCAAGCAGTTGAGGCAGAATCCGTGGCTCGAAGCCGGCAAGAAGTACAAGAAGGACATGGTCGTCACCGGCGTCATCATCAAGTTCAACAAGCATGGCGCGCTGGCCTCGATCGAGGAAGGCGTCGCTGGCCTAGTGCACGTCTCAGAGTTCGGCTCGGAGGAGAAGCTCAAGAAGACCCTCGAGCTCGGCAAGACCTACGAATTCAAGATCGCCCTCTTCGATCCGAAGGACCAGAAGATGGCGCTGTCATTCGTCGGCGAGAGGAAATGAAGAACTATACATAGAATCGCAAACGATTAAGAAAGATCCGGCACATGTGCCGGATCTTTTGTTGCGTTTTAGCCTGGTCATCGGTAACAACCCCATATGCATTTTGGGACAAATTTTGTCCCAAAATGCATATGGGGAAGCAATGACCAATAAGGCCAAGGGCAACTTTAACCGTCAACTTGTATATCCATGACATCGAAATCCAGCAAATCGTAGCCTAGAGAGGCCTAGGATTGTGCATTCACTATACCAGTCGCCTTATCCCTGCCCTCTTTGACGAACAGCGTGACCCCCTCGGCGGCCTTCTTTGCGAGCTTCTTCATGATCTTCATCTCGTCGGGCTTGAACGGACTCAAGATGAATTTGAGTATCTTGTCTTCACCGTGCGGGATCTTGGCGTCGCCCTTCACGGTCGCGGGAGCGGTGCCTACGCGCAAGCGCGGGAATGCCTCGGTCTTCACGCCTTTGATGACCGATTCGAGGCCATTGTGGCCGCCCGAGCTCTTGTTGAAAGATATCTTCATGCGGCCGATCGGCAACTGGAAATCGTCATAGATGACGAGCAGCTTCTCGGCGGCTTTCTTGTTCTTGATCAGCTGGCCTATGGCCTTGCCGGAATTATTCATGAACGTATCGGGAGCGACGAGCAGCGCCTTTTCCTTCCCTATCTTCACTTCCGCCGTTTGCGCGTTCAGCTTTTTGTCGAATATGAATTCCGCGCCGTCTAGCTCTTTGCGGATGAGGTCCAAGACGATGCGGCCAGTATTGTGGCGCGTGCCAGCATACTCTTCTCCCGGATTTCCGAGGCCTGCGATGATGTATGACATGGCAAGATTATAGCAAAAAACGGCAAAAACTTGCCAGGAGGCTGAACCGCGAGTACAATGGCTCTACTATGAATCCTGATGAAAGCAGACAGGCCCATGTCGAGCATCAGGTTCCCCCTCAAATACCGTCTTCCGTGCCCAAGAATGCATTCTGGCACGGCGTCCGTGAATGGATACGCGTCATCGTCATAGCCCTCATCATCGCCATTCCGGTCAGATATTTCGTCGCCGAACCGTTCATAGTGAACGGCGCTTCCATGGACCCGACTTTCTCTACCGGGCAGTTCCTAGTCGTGGACCGCGTCACTTACCGCTTCGAACGGCCACAGCGCGGCGACGTCATAGTATTCGAGTACCCGAATGACCCGAGCGTCTATTACATCAAGCGCATCATCGGCCTTCCCGGCGAACGCGTACGCTTTACTGATGGCAAGGTCACGATCGAGACCGCCTCGACATCGAAGAAGTTCACTCTCGATGAGCCCTACGTGCAAAGCTATCACTTGTCGCACGACACCATAGTCTTGCCGGAAAACGGCCAGCCGCTCGGCCCTAGCCAATACATCGTCCTCGGAGACAACCGCGCCGAGAGCTCCGACTCCCGCGTCTGGGGCCCGCTCGACACCCGCTTCATCATCGGACGGCCGGTCGTGCGGCTGACGCCATTAACAGCCATATCCCTCTTGCCAGGAGAATACAATGAAGCATCCTCAACGCAACGATAATAACAAAGAGAAGGAGAAGCCGAGGGTGTATCTGAAGGAAGAGAAGCGTCCCATCCCGACGAAATATATCGTCATGGATCATCTGGACAAGATCGGCGAGACGGCAGTCTATTATGGGTTCGCCCCGACGAAGAGCCCGGCCATCGAGAAAGCCGACATCGAGGCCGCAAAAGGCGTCATCGAGGATGACTTCGTGGACGATGAGACCGACAGCCATGGCAAGCTCCCCTTGCGCGTCGAAGAGAAGATAGCCATCGTCAGAAAGTACGAGAATGAGGACTGGGCCTCCCGGCCGCAGCCGGTCATGTTCTATCTCAAGGACCCGTGCCGGGGCGCCACCAAGAAGCCCGGTTGCCACCGCTATGCCGACTTGGAGATCGTCGGCGCTTCCGGGCCTATCGCCGAAGCCACCCTCATCCAGGCCGGACGGGCGATGCTCGCCGAGGAAGGCTACGTCGACACCCGCGTGGAGATCAATAGCGTCGGCGACCGGGAGTCCATGGCGAAATGGAGCCGCGATCTCACTTCGTACTATCGCAAGAACATAAACGAGATGACCCCGGAATGCCGTCAGCTCTTCAAGGAAGACCCATTCCTGCTTTTGGCATCACGCGACGAGGCGGCGAAAGCCCTGAATGTCCACGCCCCGCGCTCCATGGATTTCCTATCCGAAGAGAGCCGTCGCCATCTAGAAGAGGTGTTGGAATACCTGGAGACTCTGAAGATCCCTTACGCCATCAACAACTCCTTGATCGGCAATCGCTCGTATTGCACCGAGACGATCTTCGTCATAATGAACGGCAAGGCAGGGTCAGAAACAACCGGTACCAAGAATTGCGAGCACCTTCTCGGCATCGGAGTCCGCTATAACGGTCTGGCCAAACGCCTCGGGATGAAGAGAGACATCCAAGGGGTCGGCCTCTCGCTCACCATAAAGGGCAATGATCAGAGCCTCCGCGACACCGTTCACAGGATCAAAAGGCCGATCGCGTCGTTCGTCCAGCTCGGCACGCAATCCAAGCTGCTCTCCCTCGAAATAGTGGAGAAGCTCCGCCAGGCCAAGATCCCCCTCTATCTGTCGCTAGCCAAGGACCGGCTGGGCGCCCAGGTCGGCGCAATCGAGAAGTACCACACGCCATACGTCATCGTGATCGGCAAAAAAGAGGCGATGGACAAGACCGCCATCGTACGGCATGTGGAGACCTATTCACAAGAGATCATCAATATCGAAAAGCTGCCTGACTACATGAAGAAGATGGAGAAGGTTTATTGGAAGAAGTAGGACGGGAACGCTATAATATAGCTGTATGTCTGAAGTCGAATTCGAGAGTGACAGCAACAGCTTCCGGCATGTAAGCCGGAGTTCATTCGATCAGCCATCCCGGATTGTGAGCGGGTTAGCCGGCCAGCTTATATCCATAGGGATTGTGCGAACGGAGAAAGCAGCCAACAATATATTGATTGCCATCGTTGTATTAGCCTTACTGCTAACTTTCATGTTCTTGCACGGCCATGTAAGCTTGGGCACAGGGACAAAAGCGGTCCCACTTGAAGACTTATACAGGTTATATGGTCAACCTACTACCCAAATCAAATAATCGATCTGTACGCTCTGGTTTTACTCTCATAGAGCTGCTCGTGGTGATTTCCATCATTGGTATGCTCGCATCTATCATATTGGTCTCTCTACAAGGCGCGCGGAATAAAGCCCGCATCGCATCAGGTCTCCAATTCGAATCGAGCATCTACCAGACGCTCGGGGGAGACATCCTGGCGGAATTTGACTTCGACGATCCGAATAACTTGTTGAAAGATTCTTCGGGTCACAACAATAACGGCACATGGCTCGGCACGCCAGCTACGGCTACGCCGGGCATAAAGAACGGTGGAGCGAATTTCAACTTCGGGGGAGGTATGTATATTTCTGAGGCCGATCTGAGCCAAAATACAGGCTTCACCGTTTCGGCTTTCATATATCCGCGATCATATGCCGGAGCCGCGGACGGAGGAGGTTGCTCGCACTGGATCTATGACCCGACCTATTTCGGCATCGCCTGCCAGAACAACTGGTGGATAAATAATACATCTGGCAGGCAATATGTCTTTCCACCTGAACTCAAGCTCAACGATTGGAATCAAGTGACCCTATCATATCGGAACGGTAACATGGACTGGTATATCGACGGCAAGTACGTCGGCACTCAATCGATCGGAAGTCTGAATGCAGGCGCCTCTAGCCTTTACATCGGCGGCCCTGGATCGCCCTGGGACTCGAATGGGATCATCGACGATGTCCGGGTATACGGTAAAGAGATACCCATATAAGTAGTATTTGCGCTGTTTTGGCTCATGTGTTAATCTTTCCTGACATATGATAAACGTTGAGATCACTAGGAATCCCGGCGAGAACGCCCTCGGTGTCATCCGCCGTTTCAGCAGGAAAGTCCAATCTTCCGGCGTCATTCCGCGCGTCAGGAGCCTCCGCTTCAGCGGTCGCACCCAGTCGCCTTACAAGGTCAAGATGAAGACGCTCAAGACCATCAAACGCCGCAAAGACATGGCGGAGCTCATCAAGCTCGGCAAGGCTCCCGCTGTGCCGGCTAGGAGATAATGGCCAGCATCCAGATAATAAACAGAGCTCGCGCGAAGATATCTCGCGCGAGTTTTTGCGCCATAGCCGAAGCCGCTCTGCCGAAAGGCTACGAGCTTAGCGTCGCATTCGTGGACGCGGCCGCGATGAAGAAGATGAACCTCATGTATCGCGGCACGCCCAAGCCGACCGACATCTTGAGCTTCCCTCTCGAAAAGAAGGAAGGTGAGATATACATCTGCCCTTCCGAGGCGCGCAAAGAGGCTCCGAAGTTCGGCCGCTCGTACCAGAATTTCCTGCTCTTCCTCTTTATCCACGGCTGCGCGCATTTGAAAGGATACGACCATAGCGCTACAATGGAGCGCATAGAGGCCGATATCCGCCGTAAATTCAAGGTTTAAATGGCACGAAACATAATCACAGGCATAGACGTAGGGACCAACTCCGTTAAGGCGGTCATAGTGGATGTGCGCGAGCGCACCGACAAAGGCTTGCCGAAAGTCATCGGAGCTGGCATGGCCGAATCGCGCGGCTTGCGGCACGGCTATGTCACCAACGTCCGCGACGTCACCGAGAGCATCAAGAAGGCGGTCAGGGCAGCCGAAGAAAAGGCCGGCTTGAAGGTCAAGAAGGCCTTCGTCGGCGTAGGCGGCATCGGCCTAGCGAGCGTCGTCGTGTCGAGCTCCATCGTCACTTCGCGGGCCGACGCAGAGATAACCAATCTGGACATCGACAAGCTCAAGGAGCAATCCGAGAAGGACATTCCCCACGCCTCCATAGCCAACCGCCGGATCATATATGACATCCCTCTCGAATATAAGATAGACGGAGAATCGTCGCTCGGCGTGCCGCTCGGCCTCGTCGGCAACAAAGTCGAGAAGAAGACTCTCTTCATCACCTGTCTCGAACACCACGTGGCCGACCTCATATCGGCCGTGAACGACGCCGGGATAGAAGTAGAGGACATAATGGCTGCGCCGATCGCCGCCGGATTCGTCACCCTCGGCAAAACCCAAAAGATCGCCGGTTGCGTCCTGGCCAATATCGGCGCCGAGACGGTTTCCATAGCCGTATTCGAGAACAACATTCCGACCTCGCTCGAGGTCTTCCCTATAGGCTCGACAGACATCACCAACGACATCGCTCTCGGCTTGCGCGTCCCGCTCGAGGAGGCCGAACAGATAAAGATCGGCGCCATCACGGGCAGCTCATTCCCGAGGAAGAAGCTCGAGGAGATCATCCAAGCTAGGCTCTCCGACATATTCGAGCTCATAGAGGCCCACCTAAAGAAGATCGGCCGTAACGGCCTCCTACCGGCTGGCATCATCATCACTGGCGGCGGTTCGGCTCTGAACGCCCTAGACACCATGGCCAAAGTCGCGTTGAAGCTCCCTTCCCGCATCGGTTCGATCGGCGCCCTAGACGGCAAATCCTCATTCAAGGACGCCACTTGGGCGGTCGCTTACGGCCTATGCATCTGGGGCATCCACGCAGAAGAAGGCCCGGAGATAGATACCTCGGTCGAGTTCCTGAAGAATGCCTGGAAGGCGATCTCCCGCTGGCTCAAGCAGTTCCTGCCGTAATCGTCAGACTAGACTAAGAAGATGGTATTGCCGGGACATCTAGCTGGAGGTTACCTTACCGCGAAAGCCGTCTTGTATCTCGTGCACGCGAGCTTCTCGCCGGCCGAAACTACCGCTCTCATGGCGATCGGCACCCTCGCTGGCGAAGCGCCGGACATAGATCTGTTGTTCTTCTATCTGCACCAGAAGTATTCAGCGGTTCCGGAGAAGAGAGACAGCCACCGTTCCTTCATAACGCATACGCCGGCATTCTGGCTGCTCATAAGCATGCTCATCGTCGGAACCGGATGGATCGGCAGTTCGTTGTTCACCGAAACCTTGGGCTGGCTCCTCCTCGCAGGCTCATGGAGCCATTTCCTGTTGGATTCTTTTGAATATGGCATACGCTGGCTTTGGCCATTTTCAGACAAGCGCTTCTGTGTGCGCAACGTGGTCGAGCCTGTCATCCCCGGACCTCAAGGAAACATATCTTATTACTGGAAGCTCTTATCCAAAGTCTATTACAAGCGCGTGACCTTCTACCTGGAAGGCCTCGTAGTCCTCATAGCCCTATGGGTTGCATTTCACGGCTAGCTTGCTATGATACAGCCCTATATAACCCCCTAAGAAATCCCCCTCTACCATGCCGAACATAACGCCAGATATCGAAGCATTCGCCCGCATCAAAGTCCTCGGTGTCGGAGGTTCCGGCGGCAACGCGGTCAACCACATGATCAACTGCAAGGTGAAGGGCGTAGACTTCATCGTCGTGAACACCGATGCGCAGGACCTCCATCGCTCCCTCACCAAGAAGCGCATCCACATCGGCAAGAACATCACTCGAGGCCTCGGCACCGGAATGAACCCGGATCTCGGCAAGCGCGCCGCCGAAGAGACTCGCGATGAGATCCAGGAAGTCGTGAAAGGCGCGGACATGGTCTTCATCACTTGCGGCGAAGGCGGCGGCACCGGCTCGTCGGCATCGCCGATCGTCGCCAGGATCGCCAAGGAGCTTGGCTGTCTCACGGTCGCAGTGGTCACCAAACCGTTCTTCTTCGAAGGCCGCCAGCGCGGCCGCATCGCCGACGCAGGACTAGAAGACCTGCGCAAAGAAGTAGACGCCATCATCGTCATCCCGAACGATCGCCTGCTCGCCAATATAGACAAGAGCACTTCCGTGAAGACCGCTTTCGCCATGTGCGATGATATCCTCCGCCACGCTGTCGAGGGCATCGCTGACCTCATCACCACCCCAGGCCTAGTCAACATCGACTTCGCCGATATCAGGACAGTCATGGAAAATGCCGGTTCTGCTCTCATGGGCATCGGCACCGCCACGGGCGAGAATAGGGCCATAGAAGCCGCCAAGGCCGCTATAAACAGCCCTCTCCTCGACGTATCTATAACCGGCGCCAAGGGCGTGCTCTTCTCGATCGCCGGCGGCGAGGATCTCACCATGTTCGAGATCCAGGACGCCGCCAAGGTCATCACCGAATCCATAGACCCGGACGCCAAGATCATCTTCGGTACGGTCAGGAACGATAAGTTGAAGAAGAACGAGATCAAGATCACCGTCATTGCCACTGGCTTCCCCGAGGGTCATCCGGCCGCCGCACCAATCCGAGCTCAAGCCACTCCGGCCGAAGCGTCCGTAGCCGCTATCATGAAAGGCTCTGCAGCTGATAATAAGCCCGAGAATGGAAATAAGCTCTTCAGCCGTTCTTCAGATTCCAAGCGCGAGTCAATCACAACGAGGCCTACAGATAAGATCGAGCCAAAAAAGGAGGTCAAGGCCGACGATGATGACGATTGGGGCGCAGTGCCGGCATTCCTCCGACGTTCGAGGCTGAAGTAATCTAGCGCGAAGCAGAGAAAGTGAGGATCCAAGACACGCGTCAGACCCTGCAGGGTCTGCGCTACGTCTCGTGAATTCCTTGCTAGGAATTCACTGCGAAGTGTCTTTCACCCTCACTTTCTCTGCTTCGCATGATATAATTTCATCATCATGATCTACGATCTCGCGATCCTTGGTGGCGGGCCCGCCGGCGTAGCAGCCGGCGTTTATGCCGCCAGGAAGCGCCTGAAGACCGTCCTCATAACGAAGGACTGGCTCGGCCAGAGCTATGTCTCCGAAGGCATAGAGAATTGG
>Ga0265330_10000901_pt1 | contig 18375 bp, 12 predicted proteins | sample 41919metaG_FD_202083 | JGI IMG/M metagenome (GOLD analysis project Ga0265330, IMG submission 202083) | Rhizosphere microbial communities from Carex aquatilis grown in University of Washington, Seatle, WA, United States - 4-19-19 metaG | ecosystem: Host-associated > Plants > Roots > Rhizosphere... | reverse complement strand
CACCGGGGCGTAGTGATATAAGAGACGACTGCCGGGGAGACGCAGACAAGATGGGACATCGAGAAATGCAGGCTTGTTTTTTCTACGCTCAGGCGCAGCCGGCCGACAAGGCCGCGGGTTGAGGATCGCGTGGACGCACCAGAAAAATTCTCGGTCACGGCCATCATGGCCGCCCGCAACGAGGAAGACATCATCGGGTTGTCCATCCAGCACCTTGTCGAGCAGGGTGTGGCGGTGTACCTCATCGATCGCGGTTCGACCGACGGTACGGTGGCGGAAGCCGAGCGCTTTGTCGGCAAAGGCCTCATTGGGATCGAGCGTTTTCCGGCGGAATCGGACGCTTCCGCGGAAGACGCCCAACATTCCACCTGGGGTCACCTGCTAGAGCGCAAGCAGAAGCTGGCACAGGAACTGGACGGCGACTGGTTCATCCACCACGACGCCGACGAGTTCCGTGAGAGCCCTTGGCCGCACCTCGACCTGTGCCAGGCCATCCGGAGGGTGCAAGCGGCCGGTTACAACGCCATCGACTTCGCGGCGTTCGGCTTTCCGCCCACCGACGACAACTACCGCAAGGGAGACGACCTGCGCGCCACGTTCCGGTATTGCGAGCCGGCGCACCGTTTGGACCGGCTGCGCATCAACGCCTGGAAGAGAGCGCCGGTGGATCTGGTGGCGTCGGGCGGGCACGAGGCCGTCTTCCCGGAACGCCGCGTGTTTCCCATCCGCTTCCTGTTGCGCCAGTATCCCATCCGCACCCAGGCCCAGGGCGAGCGCAAGCTCCTGCAAGAACGCCAGCCGGGCTGGGATCCGGCCGAGGGCGCTCTTGACTGGCATGTGCGGCGTGACGGCGCGGAGTCGGGCGACCGCTTCATTCGCGACCTGGCCACGCTGACCGCGTACGATCCCGATGCCATTCGGCTGCAGCTTTTCCTGCGCCACCGGGGCGTGGAGGAACTGGAAACGGCGCTGGGCGTTTCCGAGCACGACCTCGAGGTCGCGCAGCGGGAAGCGGCCGTTCGCTTCGAGGAGTCGGAACGGCTGCGGCGCGAGCGGGTCGCGGCTGGTCATGAGACGGAGCAGGCCCATCAGGAGCGGGATGCGCTGGCCCACACCTTGGTCGAGGTCGAGGGACAGCGAGCCGCGCTGACCCGCGCGCTGGAGGCAGCCAAATGGGAGCGGGACGAGCTGGACCGCACGCTCGACGAGGTCGAGGGGGAGCGGGATGCCCTGACCCGCACGCTGGATGCGGCCGAAAAGGGGCGCGAGACCTTGGCCCGCGCGCGGGACGAGGTTGGAGAACAGCGCGACTCGCTGGCGCGCGCGCTCGACGAGGTTCAAGCCCAGCGCGAGTCTTTGGCCCGCACGTTGAGCGACGTTCAAGCCCAGCGCGACTCGCTGGTTCGCGCGCTGAACGAGGTTGAATCGCAGCGCGACAGCGTGGCCCGCACGCTCAACGAGGTTCAAGCACAGCACGGCGCCCTGGTTCGCTCTAATGACGAACTGGGTGCCAACCTGGTCCGGCTGCAGGCCCGCATCGACGAGCTGCTGTCATCCTGGAGCTGGCGCGCCACGGGACCAGCACGAGAGGTCCTGCGCCGCCTGCGCGGCACCTGAGGTGGCGGAGTTTGGTGCCAGCGCGATCTTGCGCTGACAATCGATTCACATGTCCGTGGGTTCCCACAAACCCAAGACCGCGCCCGTGGGGTCGACGATGACGCTGAGCCAGCCCATGCCCTCGACTTCAGTCACGCCTTTCATGATCTTGGCGCGAAGTTTTTTCGCCTTCGGTTGGACAAGACCGTCACTTCGTCGGGTGACGACCACAACTGGCAGCCGCCATCGCATTCGTAGAGACGGCGGCCGCCCCTCCTGAACGATTTACCCGTGCCCTTGAATAGGGCATTCTCCGCCGACATGCCGCGCCTCTTCCATCCCCTCGCTCGCTTGGCGAGGAGCCTTTTCCAGCCGCCGCGCCGAGCGCAGGCGATCGCTGTGGGGATCGTCGCGGCCGTAGCCTTGCTGGTGGGATGGCAGGCCACGTCGCCCTTGTGGTCCATGGGTATCAACTGGGACACCGCTGGCTACGCCACTGACATCGGGAACGCGGCGCTCTGGGCGAAGCTGCCGTGGAACTCCCATTTCGGCGTGGGCCAGGTGTATTGGCTGGCGATGCACTGGGCACCGCACCTGGGGCTGACCGCGCTCGACGGGATTCGCCTGCTCAATGCCTTGGCGCTCGCCTGTTCGACCGTGGTGCTCACCATCTGTGCCCTGCACCTGCGGCTGCGGCCGGTGCTGGCCGCGCTGACTGGTGGACTGTACTTGGCCAGCTGGGGAACGCTGATCCTGGTCTTCACCTGGGAAGACAATGTGTTGGTTCATCCGGCCGGGCTGGCGGCGCTGGCGATTTGCCTCTTTCACCTAGGTGCTTGGCGCTGGCGTCACAGCCTGTATGCGGGCCTCTCTGTCGGGCTGTCGAGCCTGATGTCATGGCAGGGAGCGGCCTATGCGCTTCCGGTGATGTACGTGGCCCTGGTGCTGGCAGGACGGGACCGTCGCTGGTGGCAGCGTGCGCGCGATGTGGCCCTGGTGCCGCTGGGGCTGGTGCTGGCGCGATGGTTGTGGCTGTCCCTCTATTGGCTGACAGCCCATTCACTGTCCTACGCAGGCCTGGTTCGCACTGCTTTCGAGAGCCCGTCGCCGAACTTCTTGCCACAGGGACTGTCGCAATGGCTGGCGCTCTTGGGGAACCCGCGGGCAATCCTCACCCACATGGGCATTGGCGTTTGCCACGAACTCGGCCCGACTGTGCGCGACTCAGCGGCTATTGCCCCCTATTTGCCCTATCTGGGTGCAGGTCTGTTTTGCCTTGCGCTGGTCCCATGGATAGTGGCGGTGGCTAGGTCTCGCAATGGCAATGGTGGTCATTTTCACTTCATTGCAGCGGCCTTCTTGTTGATGACAGTCATGGCTGCTATCTACCTGGACTTGCCCGTCGACAAGTACAAGCGCTACGACTATATCCCGGCGTTCATTAGCTTGGCCTTCGCCGTCGTTGCTCGCCACGCGACCAGCAGCGGATCGCGGAGGAACGCGCGGATTTTCATTTGTCTCGCGGCAGCCATCCTGGTCGGGCAAGGCGTGGCAGCCTTGCGCTGGAATCGGCAGTGGTACGCCAAGCTGCCGTCCACGACACCCAAGGATTATGCTGGGCACGGCAATCAGACCTGGTTCGCGTACATGAGGAAAACTGGTCGCCAGGCACCCGACGCCTGCTCATTCGTGTTCTCTTTCGATGAAGTGTCGCACGCGCGCTACCAGCTCGAAATTACGGCCTCGCTGCTCTCCGAGTTGCCCCAACCCAAGGTTATCGGCGCGCCTCTCACAGCGCGCGAGTGGCCGCGTCGTTTGCCTCTGGCGGATGCAAAGGCGGTGGCAGGCAGTCTGCGCGGGTGTGAGTGGCTTTCGCCTGGCGCGCGAAGACTCGTGCCCGGCCAGTAGGGCTAGAGTAGAATGCCAACGGCGGATTGACCCATGACCAGAAGATCCGTCATTCAAAGCGGGTTGGCAATCGTCGCAGGCGCGCTTTGCGCGTGTGGAGGGCATGCATCGAACGGAGGGCAGGGCGTTCAGGCCGAGGATGGCGGCACGGCGGTGAGCGGCACGTTTGTTCCCGAAATCGGCGGCGCGCCTGACGCGGCCCCGCCCTTTGGGCCGCTCGATCCTGTGCCTTGCGGCAGTCTGGGCATGGGCGAAGTAGCGGTTACGGCATTTTCACCTGACGGCAGATTGTTGGCCGTGGCGGCGAAGAGACTCAGTCTGCTGAGCACGGATGACTGGCACGAGGTCAGACAATTTGACGATTCGTCCTTCACCGACACCTGGGTGCGGCTGGCCTTCACGGCCGGCGGTACCTTGCTGGTCAGCGTAGCATTCAATCCTGGGCACGTGGCCATTTGGAGGGTGGCCGACGGCACGCTTTTCTACACGTTGCAGTTACCTGTCGATTGGCACCTCGTGATCTTTCCGAAAAGGGTCGGGATATCGGCGGTGGGCTTGCTGGCGCTGACCGATGGCGATTCGGTGGTTCTTTGGAACGTGGCGGAGCAACGCGCGGTTGGCGCCATCGAGCCGACCCAGGGAAAGGTCGGCTACCTGGCGCTGTCCGACGCCGGCGACATCCTGGCGATCGAGGAACGGGAAACCCAAATACCTGACGGTGGGTTGGACCCGCCGACAGCCCGGATTTCCCTTTGGAATGCCGGCACGGGCCGATTGCTGAGGACAATTGCAACAGACGGGGCACAAGCAGGGGCGATTGCCTTGTCACCAGGGGCGGATGTGCTGGCAATTGCGCTAAGGGATTCCCCTGCGACGTGTCGGTATAGGAACATCTGTGATTCCAAAGTGAACTTCTATCGCACCTCGGACGGGACGCTGCTGCGGGGTACGGGAGCTTTCGAGGGGTCTTTGCTGACAAACTACTGGGAAGAGTTGAACTACGCACCGGCCGGCGACCTGGTTGCGTTGTCAAACAGTGGTGCGGCGACTGTGTCGATCTTTCGGCCTTCTGATGGGGCTCAGCTCAACCAGTTTAGCTCCGGCGGGGGCGGGATTTCTTTGTCCCCCAACGGACAGATGGCGATTCCACACGGCGCCTCGGTCGAGATCCGCAATCCACTGGATGGGACCATCACAAACATCATCTCGCAGGGGAATCCTTCTGTCGTGAACGCGGCTGCATTCTCGCCTGACGGCAAATTGCTGGCAACTGCAGGGGGACCACCTCGCGATTCGGGATACAACGTCATTCTTGACTACGACATATGTCTTTGGCGGGTCGCTGACGGCACTCTCAGCTCCCGCGTACAAGGACATGAGGGGCCAGTACGATCCCTGGCGTTCTCCCCGGATGGCCAGACCATAGCCAGCGCGAGCGACGACGCGACTGTCAGGATGTGGAGCACCACCGGAGCCACGAGCCCAGTGGTGCTACAGCAAAGCCTGCCCATCAGAACGGTGGCCTTCTCTCACGACGGAACCCTGCTCGCGTCCGGCGACACCGGGGGCACGGTGCTGCTACGAAGCGCCCAGGACGGAAGCATAGTGCGCACGCTGAAATCCCAGGACGCGGTGTACACCCTTGCTTTCTCCAACGATGACACGTTGCTGGCGACCGGCGGAAGCAATCCCACCATCATGTTGTGGGACATCGAGACAGGACAGCCGATCACGTCTGCCTCACACGGAGACAGCGTCGTTGCCCTGGCGTTTTCTCCAGATGGACCCTTGTTGGCCAGTGCCGCGACCGCTGGGTCATATGGCATCGACGGCGATCCAAACATCCAACTGTGGCAGGTCACCGATTCATCACTTGTCGCCCGAACAGCGATTGCCGTCGGTGAAATCAACGGGTACAATGGGTTCACGTTTTGGTACTATCCCGTCTGGGCGTTAGCCATCTCACCTGACGGCGCTACTTTGTTGGCTGCCGGACCGAACTATAAGGGGCAGCTGTACCGACTCCCAGGCGGAGAACACATCGGAGAATTCGCGCGCATATCCGGCGGGGCCTTTGCGGTTTCTCGGGATAGCTCCCGCATCGCCCTTGGCTCCTCTTCGATCGATCTCTGGTGCCGAACACCATAGGCAGGCCGGTCGACAATCACGGCTGAACGGTCATCGCCCACAGGCCATCCTTGTCGGATACAATGGGCCCGCGCACGGTGAAGGTCACCAGCAAGGGAGAGTCGGCCGGGCATCCTGGTGGCACAACGATTGCGGTTGATCCTGTTGCTCCGCCTGCCCAGCGCGACTGCCGCTTGCTCCTAGCACTTTGGGGCGCGGGTTTGAGGCAAACTGGCACGTCGACCCAGAACGACGACACAGGAGAAGCCAGGGTTCGCTGCTGACCGGAGCGAAGATTGTAGAGAACCAGGTCGCCAGTCTGATTTTGGGGCGAGAAGCTGACATTGGCGACAACCACACCGCGCCCGATTGCGACGGAGTCCACCTCCTCAGCCAGGCGTCTGACCTGGAAAGCAGGGGGCGAGGCTGCGTACAGGCTGGCACGCTCATACGATCCTCCCGGGATATTTATGGAACTCTTGCCACCATTGGGCCTGGCCCAGAAGACCGCTGTCCCGGTCGCGGCATCGAAGGTTGCTCCGTCGACCAAGCTTCCCGAGGGCGACAAGACTGTCGCGTCGGCCGCAGGATCGGGCGAAAGCGAGCTGGTGCTGGTCACCATCACTCGCCCCAAAGAAAGCGCATCCTGGAACAGCAGATGGCTGCTATCAACCGAGAAAATTGCGTCACCAACGGTGGTGGAAATCGGATCGAGTACAGGACCAAGACGAAGGGTCGAGCGATATACGTCCTGACATGCCAGCGGCGCGGTGCCCGTCTCACACTCGGACTCGCCGATCAAAGCCAAGTCTCCGGACGGGCTCCACAGCAAACCGTCCAAGGACGGGCCCGGCCTGGACTGCGCACTGAGAACCTGACTGTCCCGCACACCGTACTGGTGAAGCACGCCGGGACCTTCCTGCGCATTTTCGGCGTAAAAGAAGTGCCGACTGTCCGGTGAGAATCCCAGCCAGGGACATGACGTGCAGTAGGGGTTGTCAAGGGGCAGGGTCATCAGCTCGCCATACGACGGCAATCCCAGTACGTGGAAGACGCTGGGTTGCGGATTGGAATCCTGGCTACTTTGCATGTCGCTGACCACCGCGGTGCTTTCATCCGGGGAAATCACAAAGGAGCTCACCAGTCGGTTGGACATGTTGGGCGTCGCGCCGGCCTTATCAGTTGCACCCAACACCGACCCAGCAAGCAAGAAATACAGTCGCCCACTGGGCGCGAACCAAGCCTGCGAGATGTTGCCAAGCACCTGTTCTGTTCCGCCGGGAAGCTGCACCAGGTAGCTGTAATCTGTCCCAAAGAACGTTCGTTTGAATAGAAGAGTGTCACCCTGAAGCTGGTCGAACGACCCGGCTATGCTTCGGACGAGCGTCCGGGATTCGAGGTCGCACACGAGGATGGTTCCGTAGCAGGTGTCCACCACGACCTGCCCTGAGTTTGAGATCCGCGCCGTCCCCAAACAGGGAAAACCTTGGGTCAGAGCCTGCACTGGACTTTCGCCGTCAAAGGGCACGGCGTGCAATTCGCTCTGCTTATCCGAAACGGTAAACAACACAAAGGGCCGCGAGCCCGTCCACACAATGCTCGGGTTCGAGATGTCCCTGCCTGCGGCCAGCTTCGTGCCCAAGCTCTTGGCCTCCAGCTCACAGCCGGCAGCAACGAGCAAAGACAAGATGAAAAATCTAGAACAACGCACGGACACCTACTGATGGAAGGATGATGCGGAACCCGGTGCGCTTCAAGCTGCCGTCCGTGTTGCGGTCGATGCCGTCCGGCTGCTGAGACATGGTCGCGTTGTCGAGTTCGAGGTACGCGTCGAGGAGATAATTGGTGAGGATGAATCGCTTCTCGACGCGGACGTCCAGTTGCAGAAAGGAAGCCAATCGGTAGTACTCGACGGTTTCTGCGTAAACATTGGGAACCGGATAGGGCCGGCCAGTGTTGTAGTGGATGCGGCCGCCCACTGTCCAATTGCGGGGCAGGCGGTAGTTTGCAAGAATGCTCGCAATGTGGCGCTGGTCCCAATCCGAAGGCACGACCGGGCCGAAGTCTCCCACCAGCCGGTCGGATCGCGAGACGGTATAGGAAATCCAGCCATTGAGTCGGTGGGTGAAATCGCGTTTCAGCATCAGCTCGAGCCCATAGCTGCGGGATTGGCGAAGTTCAAGAATGCCCTTTTGCGGATCCACGTCGAAGATCGTCCGCAGGTCGGACAGTTGTCCCCTTTGCAAGAAGAGCGTAGCAGTGCCCGAGAACAATCCAGCCACGGGGGTCTCGATTCCCAAAGAACCCTGTCGCGTCTTCTGAATGCCAATGCTGGACAGCCCAAAGCCCTCATAGCCGGGCACAGACACTGGTAGGCTGGGCATCTGGGCGAAATAGCCGGCGGCAGCTTTGATCCAGAGATTTCTCCAGGGACGCCACGCGATGTCGAGGCGGGGCTGCAGCGCGAATTCGGCGCGGCCTTCTTCCCAGAAGACATCGCTGCGCAGACCGGGCACGATGAGCAGGCTTTCCGCAAGCTGCAGGTTGACGGCTGCGAAAAGACCGACGGAATAGGACTTGCGGCGGCGTGCAATGTCCTGCAGGTCAATGGCTGCGACGTCAGACTGGGGAGCGAAGGTCTGAATCTCCGCGTCCACGCCGACGTGCAGTTCCAGCGTGCGAGCCAGGCCGTGCGAATATTCGACCCGAGGCGCAGCCAGATACGAGCGGACCCCCAAAGGCGTGGTCATGATCTGCTGCAGGTTGATAAGCGTGTGGTCGGTACCAAGAGCGCCGCTGGCAATCAATCGCCCGCCGGTCAGGGCACCATCCCATGCGATGCGGACACGGTGAACGCTCGTGTTGGCATCGGTGCCAGACTCGTCCTTGCGGCTCAATTGGTCTCCTGATCCAAAAGCCAGCAGTACGACGCGGCCAGGGCCGGCGGTGTGGTCGGCGCGCAGCTGGTAGTCCCAGTAGCCCAGGGAGTAGTCGGGTGAAAATCGGGACACGAGATACCCCGTGTACGAGTAGCGTCCGGCCAGGGCGATGCTGCCGCGACCGTCGGGCAGCGGCGACGTGACAATGGCTCCGGAATCCAAGGCGCGGATGTCGATGACGGCGCGTGGGCGATCGACCGGTGGCGCGGCCGTGGTGGCCGACACCATGCCGCCCGCATATCGCCCGAACTGCACGGGATAGCTGCCCGGATAGAAGTTGAGTTGGTCGATGAGAAGGGGATGGATGACCGAAGGACCCAAGGCCAGGTGGAACAGCGACGGCACCTTGATCCCGTCGAGCAAGAACCCCGTGTTGCCGGGATTTGCACCGCGAACCGCGTAGAGCGGAAGCGGCCACATCAGAGTCGTGACACCGGGCAGAGATTCGATCACACGGAAGGGATCGCCGGCTGAGCCTGGTGCAGCGGTGGCCTCCTCGCTCGAAAAGGGCAGGGCCGCGCGGATGGGGCGCGCTGTGACCACGGTCTCGTAGCGCTCCCTGTGTTCGGCGGGCGGCAGCAAAATTCGCAGGGGCTCAGCGCGGGGCAAGTCAACCACGAGATCCTCGGGCTGGAATTCCGGACACTGGATGTGAAGGCGGTGCCTGCCAGGAGTGACGGACGTTTTGAAAAATCCGTCGGACGCTGTCTCGGCAACAGTCCGGCCGTCCACCGCGACGCTGGCGCCTTCGATGGGATCGCGAGTCCCCTTCCCGACGACGCGAGCGCGCAGAAGCGTGGTCCCGGCATCAGGCGAGGGCGATGGTTCGGCGGCTGGCTCGACGTCGCCTGAATCTTGAACGCCACCGTCGGAATGGGCCGGCGCCACAAGCGTCCCTGAGTCGTCGCCCTTCCCGCCATCTGGAAACGGACCAACAAGCACCGTCGAGAGAACGACCGAGGATGCAAGGGCACAAGTTCCAGAAAGAATCAAAGTAGGCTCACAGGTCCCGCCGGAATCGTCACCGCGGTGGGTAGCAATTGTCAAGACGCGTGCAACGCAAACGATTCCCCGCACTACGCCAGGCTTCTGCGGCTGGGCAGGGGCGCGCGCGAAAGAGTATGATTTGGCAGGAGTTGCATGATGCAGATCGAGAAAGGCGTCGACAAGATCGTCAAGACCATCCGGCTCATGATCCTGGACCAGCCGGGCTACCTGGGGCGCGTGGCCACCGCGGTCGGTAATGCCGGCGGCAACATCACGGACTTGCACCTGGTGTCCTACGGGGTCGAGTACAACACGCGCGATCTCACGCTGTTCATCGACGACGAGGCGCAGCTGCAGGTGGTGCTGGCCGAGATCGGCAAGGTCGAGGGCGTGATCATCTCGGAGATCATCGACCCGGTTCTGGAAATGCACCGGGGTGGCAAGATCCAGGTCAAAAGTCGGGTTCCGCTCGACGGACTGGCGACCCTGCGCAAGATCTACACGCCGGGCGTGGCCAAGGTGTGCAGGCTGATCCAGCAGACACCCGAGCTGGCCCACGAGTACACCGCGATCGGAAACACCGTGGCCATCGTCACCAATGGCACGGCCATCCTGGGCCTGGGCGACATTGGGCCAGTGGCAGGCATGCCGGTGATGGAGGGCAAGGCCGTCCTTTTCGATGCCCTGGTCGGCATTAATGGCGTCCCCATTCTACTGGCCAGCAAGGACGTCGAAGAGATCATCCGCACCGTCGCGATCATCTCGCCCACCTTTGGCGCCATCAAGCTGGAGGACATCAAGGCGCCCGAGTGTTTCGAGATCGAGAGCCGGCTGGACGCCATGCTGAACATTCCCGTCATGCACGACGACCAGCACGGCACCGCCACGGTGGCCTTGGCGGCGTTGCTCAACGCCACCAAGTACGTGGGCAAGCCCTTCCGCAACGACTGCGTCGGCATGGTGGGACTGGGCGCTGCCGGCATCGGCATTTCCAAGTTGCTGCTTGCCTACGGCGTGAGGCGCATGGTGGGCACTGACATCAACCCGCACGCCATGGAGATTTTCGAGAAGGCGGGCGGCTCGCCCATGTCGCTCGACGATGTGATGAAGACCGCCGACATCGTGATCGGCGCGACCGGTGTGGCGGGCCTGCTCAAGCCCGCCATGATCCGCAAGGGACAGATCATCCTGGCGCTCTCCAACCCGCGGCCCGAGATCTCGCCCGAGGACGCGCGCGCGGCCGGTGCGGCCTTTGCCGCCGACGGACGCAGCGTGAACAACGGCCTGGCGTTCCCCGGCATCTTTCGCGGCGCCCTCGATGCCCGAGCCCACTCGATCTGTAACCGCATGAAGATCGCGGCCGCCCGCACCATTGCGTCCTTTGCTGCCACCGGCGAACTGGTGCCGTCGATGCTCAATCGGGACATGCACAAGGCGGTGGCCCAGGCCGTGGAACGCGCTGCCTTCGAGGCCGGCGTGGCCCAAGCCCGCAGCCCCGACGTGCCCGAGTAGGGCGAGGCTCGGGCGGGCCCATAGTCGTGTATCCTGTAGGTGCGACCTGCGGTCGCCCTGTCGGACGTCAGATGAACAGCCAAACGCACGTCTTGCTCGCCGTCTTCAGCCTGCTCTTGGGCTGCACCAGCAACTCTGGTAGAGCGGGCAGTACCTCGTCTACACAGGCGCAAGGTGGAAATGTCTCTGTCGGCGGCAGCGCAACCACGGTTTCTTCTTCGTCGACGACTGTGGGCGGAACTGGTGGCGCCGGTGCAATCGGCGGCAGCGCGATCAGCGGCAGCACTGGTGGCGGTAGTGTCGCGGGCGGCACTTCGGGCGGCAGCATGGCAAGTGGCGGCGCTTCTGCTGGCACGACGTTTGTGACAGGTGGCAGTGGCCCCGCAGGCGCAGGCGGAATTTCGACATTGACCGGAGGTTCCATCTCAGGAGGCGAAACGGGCGCCACCTCGGCGGCTGCGGGCGCAGCGCCGGGCGGCATCGCCACCGGCGGCGTTTCCACAATCGCCGGAGGTGCCAATGGCGGCGCAGGGAGCGGCGGCGCCACGGCAACCTCCGTCGGCGGCCAGACGAGCGGCGGCATGGCGATCGGGGGGACAACGGCCGGCGGCCGCACGACCGGGGGCACGGCGACCGATGGTACCGCAACCGGCGGTACAGCGACCGGTGGTACCGCAACCGGCGGCACAGCAACCGGCGGCAGCCCTCTTGGCGGCTCGACCGCCGGCGTTGCCAAGGACAGTGAAGTTCTGTTGACCAACGCCGGGCTGACCATTGTGTCCTACGGTGGCTATCTAAATGGGGAATCTTTTCAACAGGACGGAATTGTCAGCTACAACGGCTATCAATACGCCGCGTTTTGGAACAGCAGCCGTCATGTGGTCATGGCCCGACGGGCGTTGCCCAGCGGGGTCTGGTCGACTTTTGAATTCACGGACTACGGCTTGAGCGCTGACGATGCCCACAACACCATCTCAATTGGCATCTGCCCAGGGGACGGCACGCTTCACCTGTCCTTTGATCACCACTCGAACAATCTCCATTACCGCCAGTCAGTTGCCGGAATTGTGACTAACCCAGCCACAGCGACATGGGCCGCTTCCAGTTTCTCGGCAGCGACGAGCAACTTGGTGGGCAGCACTACGGTGACTTTGGTGACATACCCGCGATTCGTGACCGAGCCCGACGGCAAAAAAATGCTATTCGAGGCACGCATAGGCACCAGCGGCAGCGGCGACGAGTATCTGTGGGAATACGACGGCGTCACCCATGCCTGGACTTCCCTCGGCATGTACGTCTACGGCACCGGGGACAGCATCAATGCCTATCCACACGGTCTATCCTACACCAGGGGAGGCACTCGTCTGCACATGTCCTGGTGTTGGCGAGAAACACCCGACGCGTCCACCAATCACGACCTGCTCTACATCTACAGCGATGATCACGGCCGGACCTGGAAGAACAATTCCGGCGCCACGGTTGCCAGCACGGGATCGTCCTACGTGACCAAGAATTCGTCGGGCATCAGGGTTTGGACCATCAACCAGAACCGCGGGCTCATCAACCAGGAGCATATGGCTGTGGACGCCACGGGAAGAATCCACGTGCTCTTGTCCCACATGCCCGATGCGCAGCCCGACGACGCCACTTTCACCAGCGCGCGAACCAAGAGCCAATTCTTCGACTATTGGCGAAATGCCAGTGGGATCTGGACCAGGGTTGGCATGGGATTGCCGGTTGTCGCGAGCTTTCGCGGCAAGCTGGCCATTTCATCCAGCAACAACGTCTACGCGATTTTGCCTGACCTGCGAATCGCCGCTGCGTCGGCCGCGTCCAGCTTCGCCACTTGGACGGTCCTCGACAGCGCGGATTCGGGCCGGTTCTTCTCCGACCCGCTCATCGACACGGCCCGGCTGGCAACGGAAGACAAGCTCACCGTCTTCTACCCGCAGAAGAACTCGTCCAATATCACCGTGCTCGACTACACGCTGAAATAGCGGCTACTTCTTCCGGTAAGTGCCGACCAAGTCGGCCTGGGCCAGCACATGCCCTTGCATGGCCTTCTCTACCTGCGCCTTTGTCGGCCGCTTAAGATCCGGCAGCATGGTGTCGAGCGCATACAGCTTGAAGAAATAGCGGTGGCGGCCGATGGGCGGACAGGGGCCGCGCCAACCCGTGCGCTTCCAATCGTTGAGGCCATCGAGCGTGCCAGCAGGCAAGACACCCCCCGCCGCCACTCCCCGTGCAGAGGCGGGCAGGTTGTAGACCACCCAGTGCACCCAGGTCATCTTGGGTGCCGCAGGATCGGGCGCGTCCGGATCGTCGACAATCAGCACGAAACTCTTGCTTGCCGCGGGCGTTTCGGTCCACGCCAGCGCAGGCGCGCGATCCGGTCCTTCGCAAGTGTGAAGCGAGGGAATTTCTCGATTGGCCGAAAAATCAGGCGAAGTCAGAAACATGGCACGACCTCCCGCAGCGGCACCCGCCGCAAATACCAAGAACATCGAAGCGAAAACGGAGAACCACAGTTTCATTGTCAGTCAACTCCCTAAACAAGAATACCGCAACCACGTCGAGAATCATCCCGAGATCAGCTACGGACGAGTTAGCTTTGATTCACCACAGAGAGCACAGAGGCCACAGAGCCGGATCGGAAAGGGAAGGGTTGGGTTTGTCCGGTCCAAAGCTCGTCTTCCTTTCCGATCTCTGTGTTCTCTGTGCTCTCTGTGGTGAAAAAATCCTACTTTCCCCGCAGTTTCTCCAGCCCCGCGAACGGGTTGTTGAACGGCTTCTTGGGCTGGGGCGGGGGCGCCGGCGCGCGCGGACCTTGCGGACGGCCGCCGTCGCGACGGTCGTCCCTCGGGCCGCTGCTGTGCTCACTTTGCCCGCGCGCCACCTCGGCGCCTGATTTCATGGACAGGGCGATCTGCTGTTTGTCCAGCTTGACCTCGATCACGCGCACGCTCACCCGGTCGCCGGCGCTCACCACATCGCGCGGGTCTTTCACGAAGCGGTCGGCGAGCTGGGAGATGTGCACCAAGCCGTCCTGGTGCACGCCGATGTCGACGAAGGCGCCGAAGTTGGTGACGTTGGTGACGATGCCAGGGCAGACCATGCCGGGTTGCAGATCATCGAGGGTGTGGATGTCTTGGCGGTATGAGAACGGGGCGAAGCTCTCGCGCGGGTCGCGGCCAGGCTTCTCCAGCTCGGCGATGACGTCGGCAAAGGTGAAGGCACCCAGCTCCTTTTCCAGTTCGCGCGCTTGCTTGACCAACTTGACCCCTGCGCCCAACAGACCGGCCACTGGAACGTGCAGCTGGCCTGCCAGCTTTTCCAGCACCGCATAGCGCTCAGGGTGGACGCCGGTGTTGTCGAGCGGATTCTCGCCCTCGGGAATGCGCAGAAAGCCCGCGGCTTGCTCGAAGACTTTTGCGGAAAAGCGCGGCACTTCCAGCAAGGCGGTGCGCGAACGAAACAGGCCCTTCTTCCCGCGGTATTCGACGATGGCTTTGGCCAGACCCGGGCCGATTCCCGACACATGGCCGAGCAAGTGATACGAGGCCGTGTTGAGGTTCACGCCCACCTGGTTCACGCAGGAGTCCACCACCACATCCAAGCTCTTCTTGAGCGCGGCGGGCGAGACATCGTGCTGGTACTGGCCCACGCCGATGCTCTTGGGATCAACCTTCACCAGTTCGGCCAGGGGATCTTGCAGCCGGCGCGCGATGGAAATGGCGCCGCGGACCGTGAGGTCGAGATCCGGGAACTCTTCGCGGGCCACGTCGCTGGCGCTGTACACGCTGGCGCCCGATTCGCTGACCATGACCACGGGCGCGCGCAGGCCCGCCTCGTCGAGCACCTTACGCACGAAGGTTTCGGTTTCGCGGCCCGCGGTGCCGTTGCCCACGGCCACGGCGCGGATGCCGCCTTCCTTGACCAGCTTGGCCAGGATGCCGCCGGCCACGACCAGGCCCGACGGTGTTTCCAGGTGCATAACCGTGCTGCCCAGGTACTTGCCCGAATCGTCCACCACGGCCAGCTTGCAACCGGTGCGCAGCCCGGGATCCACGCCCAGCACCGCCTTGGGCCCGAACGGCGCCGACAAGAGCAGCTTGCGCACATTTTCGGCGAAGACTCTGATTGCTGCCTCGTCGGCGATTTCGCGCAGGGATTTGTGTACCTCGTTCTCGATGGCCGGGATCACGTGCACGCGCAGGGCAAAGCGCGCCGCCTTTTTCAACAGCGCCGCGCCCGCAAAATCAGGCTTGCTGCACGCGGCGGCCTCGAAGCCGTGCAGCAGCTCCTCGACCAGCGGATCGGACGGGCCGCCGGCCCGCGGCTTGCCTGGCTCAGCAGGCTCGGCTGGCGTGGGCCCGCCCAGGGTCATGACCAGCTCCTCTTCCATCCAGCCCCGCCGCATGGCCAGGTAGCGGTGTGAGTTTTCCGGCTTGAGCAGGTTGCGCACCGGTTCCTCGAAGCTGAAGTAGTTTTCGAACTTGCTGGCAGGCTTGGCTTTCTCGCCCTGGCGAGTCTTGGCAAACCCGTCGTCGAAATAGCGCGTGCGCACCGTACTGCGCAGACCGGCGTCTTCCGACAGGCGCTCGACCAGGATCTCGACCGCGCCGTTCAAGGCTGCGTCCACGTCGGGTACGCCCTTTTCTGGATCGCAGAATGCGCTGGCGTGGCCGTCGGGCGTTTCGCCATGCGCGGGCGCGATGACGCCGTGGCCGCAATCCCACAGCCAGTCGGCCAGCGGCTGCAGCCCTGCTTCGCGCGCGATGACAGCCTTGGTCTTGCGCTTCTGCTTGTACGGCAGATACAGATCCTCCAGCGCCGTCATGTCGAAGGTGCCCAGGATCCTGTCGCGCAACTCGGGCGTCAGCTTGCGCTGGCGCTCGATCTCCTCGACGATAAATGCCTGTCGTTTGACCAGGCTGTCCCATGACTCCTTGCCGTCGATGACTGCGCGGACGGCCACCTCGTCGAGAGCGCCGGTTTGTTCCTTGCGATAGCGCGCGATGAACGGCACCGTGGCCCCGCCCTCGGCCAGGCGGAGCACGGAAGTTGCGCCTGCGATGGGGATCTGGGGATGGCGCGCGGCGAACCAGGCCTCGAAGGTCATTTGCACGGCCCGACGATAACCAAAACCGCGTTCCAAGAAAGGCTTGATCTTGGAAAACGTGCCTCCAGTTCTTCCTTCATTCGTGGTGGAGCCCGGAGTACCATCTCAGAGCGTCATCTATCACATTCAAGCGCAGTGAAAGTGAACGACGGGCGTGGTAACGAGCTGATGAGAGGCGAGAAGCTGCCATGATCGAATCCTTCCGCATCCAGAATTTCCGCTGCTTTGCCGACCTGACCATCGGCCCGCTCGGCCGCGTCAACCTGATCGCCGGCAAGAACAACGCCGGTAAGACGGCTTTGCTGGAAGCGCTGTTTCTCTATTCGGGCAAAGCGGGGCAAGCGGGTCGCTGGCTCGATCTTGTAGGGAGGGGATCACCCAGGCGCCCATCCTCGAGTGCAGACCTCGCGGTGGAGGGCATCAAGTGGCTATTCCCAAACCGTCAGCACGCCCCCGGGAGGACTGCCATCGTGATGGATGGCGTCCTGCAAGGGGGCAAGGTCAACCGGCTTTCGGCCCAATTCTCGACCGGCCAGCCCTTTCGTCCCGCTTTCGGCCCCGGGGGCCCGAGTTTTCAGGGACCGCAGGGACCTGAGTTCCTTGGGGAAGATCCCCATCAGGAGGACCTGGTCATTGATTTCGTTGACGGTGGCCGGTCCTCGCGTGCCACGATCCATTTGGCGAGGGGCGACGGCATAGCGACTACCGAATTTAACGGAGAGGGCGAGGCGATCCCCTGCCGATTCCTTCCCCCCGCATCGAAGCTGAATGAAAGGGATCTGACCCGGTTTAGCGAGCTGAAGATCGAGAAGCGTGACCGCGCGATTGTCGAGGCATTGCGCTTGTTCGAACCGCGGCTCACCGAGCTTCAGATACTGGTGGCCCCGGAGGTTGCTTTGCACGGAGACGTCGGAAACGGCCGTCTGCTTCCCGTCTCGATCATGGGGGACGGAGTGCAGAGGTTGGGTTCCATCCTGATGGCCAGTATCGCTGCCGCCGGCGGGTTGCTCCTCATCGACGAGATTGAAAACGGTATCCACCACTCCGTCCTGAAGCAGGTCTTTGAAGTCATCGGCCACGCTGCCCGGGAGAATGACATCCAGATCTTCGCCACCACGCACAGCTACGAGTGCATTCAGGCTGCACAGTCTGCCTTTGCCGGCGAGCACGCGAACGATCTGCGATTGCACCGACTTGAGATGGTCAAGGGAGAGTTGAAGGCAATCACCTTCGATCCGGAGGATCTGGCCACGGCCGTGGACATGGAGCACGAGGTGAGGTGATGGCTGAGCGGACAATCAGCAAGGACCGAATTCTCCTTGGCGAGGGCAAAGATGAGGAGGTGTTCTTCAACGCCGTGCTGGTTTTCGAACACATCTCGAACGTCCAAGTCATGGAGTACGGAGGGAAGACGAAACTCGAGACCTTTCTCAAGGAGCTGCCAAAGCGGCCGGGATTCCGCGACGTAGTGGCATTGGGGATCACTCGCGACGCTGACGAATCTGATGCGAGCGCGAAGGCCTCAGTCGAATCGGCGCTTGCAGGCGCTGGCCTGAAACTGGGCGCGGGGCAGCCGTCGGTTCTCATGCACATTCTCCATCAGAAGGGCTATGGGATGCTGGAAGATGTCTGTTTGGCATCCCTCGCCGAGCGGCCTGAACTCGAATGCGTGGGCAAGTACCTGGCCTGCTGTGCCGAGAAGGGCCAGCCGTCGCCGCCCAATCTCGCCAAGGCGAAAATACATGCGTGGCTGGCCACCCAGGACCTCCGTGAATACCAACTCGGCCGCGCGGCCGAGAAGCAGCCGCGACTCATCGACCTCGGCCATCCCGCATTCGATCCACTGCGCGCCTTTGTCCGCGCGGTGGCCGAAATGTGACGGCCGTCACGGTACCTGGCGCCACGAGAACGTGCGGGACGTGGTCCTGGGCATTCTCATTGAGCCCCAAGCGGGTGTACTGTGAATTGCGTGAACGGACGGCCGCCGAACATTCTCTGCGCAAGTACCGTGTTGGCGCTGGCCACGCTTGGGAATGCGCGTCTGGTTTACGCCGATCAGGCCGGGACACTCACATTGTCTTGGCAGGCGCCTGCGGGCTGTCCTTCACGCGGCCAAGTGAGCGGCGAGATTGCGCGCCTTTTGGGTGGCGAGATCCGCGTTCCTCAGGGTGGCGACATCACGGC
>Ga0265330_10000899_pt1 | contig 18402 bp, 13 predicted proteins | sample 41919metaG_FD_202083 | JGI IMG/M metagenome (GOLD analysis project Ga0265330, IMG submission 202083) | Rhizosphere microbial communities from Carex aquatilis grown in University of Washington, Seatle, WA, United States - 4-19-19 metaG | ecosystem: Host-associated > Plants > Roots > Rhizosphere... | reverse complement strand
GCCCACCACCTTTCGCTACGATTCGTCCCTTTCGCCTGCTCTGGAATGGGACGGCCAGAATCCGGCACGCGAGGAAGGCGAGCGCCTGATTCGCGAGATCTTGGAAGCGGACTCGGTCGAGAAGGCCCAGGCAGCCGCGGCCAAGTTGAAAACGATGTCGCGCCCCTTCCTCGACTGGGCGGGCAAGGCCGAGCGGCTATCGTTTGACGTGCCGGCCCTGCCGCTGTTCATCCACGAGCGTCTTTCCACGGCCGCGATTTTGGAAACCATCAAGCAGCATGGCCGAGAGAAGCAGCTGTCAATCTTCGACCTGTTCGGTGATCCGCGCCACCCCATCAAAGACCAGGTGCTGCGCGCCTACGAGTACCAGGACGACTGGACCAATCGCATGATCCTAGGCGACTCGCTGGTGGTGATGAACTCGCTGCTGCGCTACGAGGGCATGGGCGGGCAGGTGCAGATGATCTACATGGACCCACCCTACGGCGTGAGATTCGGCTCCAACTTCCAGCCCTTCGTGCGACGCCGCGACGTGGGCCACAACGACGACGAGGATCTGACCCGCGAGCCCGAGATGGTGCAGGCGTACCGCGACACCTGGGAGCTGGGTCTGCACTCATACCTGACCTACATGCGCGACCGGCTGCTTTTGTCCCGCGAGCTACTGGCGCCGAGCGGGACCATTTTCGTGCAGATAAGCGACGAAAATCTGCACCACGTTCGCGAGCTAATGGACGAGGTATTCGGGGGCGAGAACTTTCTGGCAGATATTGTAATCCAGAAGGGAGGCGGTCTCGGCGCCTCCGGCCTCAAACGAACGACAGACTACCTTCTGTGGTACGGCAAGAACGCTGGGCAATCCAAGTATCGGCAGCTCTTCAGGCGAAAGGAACTTGGACGAGGCGAAGGCACCGGCGAACGGTACGACCAGCTGGAGTCACAGGATGGAAAGACAACCCGTCCAATGTCGCGGGAAGAGCGCCTTCAACCGAATCTTGTGCCAGAAGGATGGCGAGCCTACCAGCTGATCGCGCTTACCAAGCCCGGACCGGGTTCGCGATTCCCAGTGAAATTCCAGGGAAAAACATATGAGCCAGGAACGAGGTGGTGGGGAACAACCCCTGAAGGGATGCAGCGTCTGATCGAAGCGAACCGACTTGTGGTGGCCGGCACGACTCTCAGGTACAAGCAGTACCTCGACGATTTCGCAGCATACGAAATCACCAATGTTTGGGATGATGTCGCGGGTGCAAGTGACAAAATCTACGTCGTCCAAACGAGCGCGACGGTCATCGAACGCTGCGTTCTGATGGCGACAGATCCTGGCGACCTTGTTCTCGACCCAACCTGCGGCTCAGGCACTACCGCGTACGTCGCCGAACAGTGGGGCCGTCGCTGGGTGACTGTTGACGTCAGCCGCGTCCCACTCGCGCTGGCCCGCCAGAGGCTCCTTACCGCGACCTACAACTGGTTCGACCTCCAGGACGACAAACGCGGACCGGCAAGCGGCTTCGTGTACAAGGGCAAGCAGAACACCCGCGGTGAAGAAGTCGGTGGGATCGTTCCGCACGTCACCCTCAAGAGCATCGCCAATAGCGAACCGCCCGACACCGAGGTTCTCGTGGATTGTCCCGAGAAGCGCAACGACATCACGCGGGTGACCGGTGCGTTCACCTTCGAGGCAACTATCCCCACGCCGGTCGACTTTGAGGGCGACGGCATCGAGGACAGCGGCGCTGCCAAACCCGAGGACTACGGTTCGTTCGTGGAGCGCATGATCGAGGTGTTGCGCCGAAGCCCGGTGATTCGCCTGGAAGGCAACCGGACCATCAACCTCAAGGCAGTGCGACCGCCGGCCAAGACGCTTTCGCTTTCAGCCGAGGCGGTGCTGGTGAATGGAGCGGAGAAACCCGTCGCCATCGTGTTCGGTCCCGAGAACGGCGCGGTCAGCGAGAAGCTGGTGTTCAACGCGGCTCGCGAGGCTCACGCCAAGGCGTACGCGCACTTGTACGTCATCGGGTTCGCCATCCAGCCCCATGCTCGCGAACTGGTGGAGACCTGCGAGCAGGTGGCCGGCATCGCGGCGACCTACGTGCAAGCCACGCCTGATCTGCTCATGGGCGACCTGCTCAAGAACATGCGGTCGAGCCAAATCTTCAGCATCTGCGCCCTGCCTGAAATCATCGTGCGCCCAACCAAGGCGCGGAAGAAGGGCGAGCGCGGTGAGTACGAGGTCGAGCTGCTGGGCCTGGACACCTTCGATCCGATCAAGATGGTGAACGAATCCAAGGAAGGCTCGGACGTCCCTGCCTGGTTCCTCGACACCGACTACAACGGCCTGTGCTTCAAAGTCTGCCAGGCGTTCTTCCCCAAGACAGGTGCCTGGGAAAACCTGAAGCGTGCGCTCAAGGCCGACTACGACGACAGCCTGTGGGATCACCTGGCCGGCACTGTCAGCGCACCCTTCGAAGCCGGCGAACAGCGCCAGGTCGCCGTCAAGGTCATCGATGAGCGTGGCAACGAGTTGATGGTCGTCAGGGCGCTGCCGGGATCGTAGCCATGAGCTTTGAAGTCGCAGAACCGATTCTCAACTCGCCCTACGAGGAGCCGGCCGAGCACTGGGTGATCCACGAGGGGCTGGAGCCCGAGCGGCGGCAGGGTCGGCGGCTGCCCGTGTACTACTACCGCGATCCCAAGGCCAAGCCGACCGAGGACGGCGACGACATCGGGCGGGTGGAGGAATTGAAGCTGGTCAGCCTGCTTCGTGAGCGCCTGGCCGCGTGGCGCAAGGCGGACTATGCCGGAGCGACTCGCACGACCAGGGATCTGCTGCGCTGGTGGAGACGGGACGGGCAGAAGCAGCGCCTGTTCTTCGCCCAGCTTGAAGCGGTGGAGACCGTCATCTTCCTGAACGAAGCGCGGCAGGATTTTCGCCAGGGAGTAGTAATCGCCGCAGACGAGCCCAGCGACGACAAGAATGCTGAAGGATACCGCGCCTTCCGGCGCCTGGCGTGCAAGATGGGCACCGGCACGGGCAAGACCAACGTGATGGCTATGCTGGCCGCCTGGAGCATCCTGAACAAGGTCAATGACCGCTCAGATGCGCGCTTCTCTGATGTGGTGCTGGTGGTCTGCCCGAATGTCACCATCCGCAGCCGGCTTGAGGAGCTGAAGCCGGAACTGGGCGACGGGAGCCTGTACGCCAAACGTGAACTGGTGCCACCAGACCTGATGCCGCTGCTGTCGCGTGGCCGTGTGCTGGTGACCAACTGGCACGTGTTCGAGCTGCAGAGCCCATCGACGTCGGGAGCCCGCGTGATGAAAGCCGGCGTCATCGAGAAGCGAGTCGAAACCATCACCATCGGCGAGAAGACCACGACGGCACGGGGCTCACGGTACATGACCCGCGGGGTGTACGAGGCGCTAGTGGCAAGCGGGGAACTGCGAGTGGTCGGCGAACCGGAAACCGACGCCGATGGGAACGTCAGCAAGGTCAAAGTCGAGGCCAGCCGCTACGTCGAGAGCGACAAGGCGTTCGTCAACAGGGTGTTGGGGCGTGAGGTGGGCAGCAAACAGAACATCATGGTCTTCAACGACGAGGCTCACCACGCCTACCGGATTCGACGCGAGGAGGACAACGACGAGGAGGAGCTGTTCGGTGAAGAAGAGGAAGCCGAGGAGTTCTTCAAGGAAGCCACCGTCTGGGTCGACGGGCTGGACCGTATTCACAAATTGCGCGGAATCAATCTGTGCGTCGACCTGTCGGCAACGCCGTACTTCCTGGGCCGCGTGGGCCAGGACACCAACCGGCCGTTCCCTTGGGTGGTCAGCGACTTTGGCCTGGTCGAGGCTATCGAATCTGGCCTTGTAAAGATCCCGCAGTTCGCCATCCGTGACACGTCAGGTGCCGAATTCGCCCAGTACTTCAACGTCTGGGAATGGGTGATGGCGCAGCTCTCTAAGGGCGAACGCGGCGGCAAGAGAACCAACCCCAAGCCAGAAGCGATCCTGAAGTACGCCGCCAACCCCATCACACTGCTGGCAGGCGACTGGCAAGAAGACCTGCGCAAGTGGGAGAGGGAGCGCAAGGACAGAGACCCACGGCCTCCTGTCTTCATCGTGGTGTGCAAGACCACCCAGCTTGCCAAGGTGGTGTACGAGTGGCTGGCCGAGGACAAGCCGCCCTCTGGAGTTGCGCCCTGCAAGATCGAAGGATTCCGGCCAGCCGCGGACGGCACCAAGCGCGCCATCCGGGTCGACACCAAGGTGGTGAACGAGACCGACGCCGGGCAGACCAATGGCGCGGCCAAGAGCGAAGAAGGCCGCTGGATGCGCTTCACTCTGGACACGGTGGGCAAGATCGCATGGCCCACGGACAGACAAGCGCGGCCCATCTACCCGGAGGGGTTCGAGGAACTGGCGGTCAAGCTGGGCAGGCCACTGCACCCACCGGGGCGCGACGTGCGTTGCATCGTCAGCGTGGCCATGCTGACCGAGGGCTGGGATTGCAGCACGGTCACCCATGTTGTGGGATTGCGGCCGTTCATGTCGCAGCTTTTGTGCGAGCAGGTGGTGGGGCGCGCGCTCCGGCGTATCAGCTACGACGTTGGCCCGGACGGCAAGCTGGGCGAGGAGATCGCCCAGGTGTTCGGCGTGCCCTTCCACATGGTGCCGTTCAAGGCGCAGAAACAGGCGGCCCCGCGTGAGACGCCGAGCAAGACACACATCCACGCTTTGCCCGGCAGGGCGCAGTATCGGATCGTGTTCCCGCGCGTGGAAGGATACGTGCAGTTTATTCGCGACCGCGTGACGGTGAACTGGGAAACCACCGCGCCGCTGGTGCTGGACCCCGGTTCCATTCCGCCCGAAGCGCAGATGAAGGCGGGCATATACTCTGAAAAGGGGCACTTGACCCTGAACGGCCCCGGCGATCTGGAAACCTTGTCGATGAATCCGTTCCGAAAGGGACGTCGGCTTCAGGAGCTGAAATTCGACGTCGCCCGCGCGCTCACGCAGCGCCTGGGCACGCAGGCCACCTGCCGGCTGCCGGTGCACGTTCTGTTCCCGCAGATTCTGGGCATCGTGTCGCGCTATCTGGACGAGAAGGTCCATGCCCGGCCGCCAGCCGAGAAGGTAGATGTGTTCGTGTCGCCCTACTTCGACTGGGTGATCGAGCGCCTGTCGGAGGCGATTCATTCACAGGGCGAGGGCGGAGAAACCATTGAGCGGCCGGTCTACGAGAAGAGCCGTGGACCCGGTTCGACCGACGAAATCAGTTTCTGGACCATGCGCGACGTCCGCGAGGTCAAGAAGAGCCACGTCGCCTTCGTGGTCGCGGACACGCAGAAGTGGGAGCAGCAGGCCGCGTACTACCTAGACACGGACAAGCGCGTGGAGGCGTTCGTCAAGAACGCGGGCATGGGATTCGCCATCCCGTACTTCCACAATGGCCAGCCTCACGAGTACGTGCCGGACTTCATCGTGCGCCTGGTCGGCCAGCCCCCTGTCCATCTGGTCCTGGAAACCAAAGGCTACGACCCGCTGGCCGACGTCAAGATCCAGGCTGCCAAGCGCTGGGTCGATGCCGTCAACGCCGACGGCCGCCACGGCACCTGGCGCTACGAAATTGTGCGGGACGTGGCGGATATTCCCAAGGTGCTGGGGTAGGGCGGCGCGATGACCGAGGCGAGAAAGCAGGCGCGGGTTTCTCACTCCAGACCCACGGCCTGCTTGAGCAGATGTGAGCCGGCCGCTTGGCGGTTCACCTTTTGTGCGCCGACACTCGACTCCGCGCGGCAACGGCCTGCTGTCCAGCATCACCGTACATCGCGAAATCGTCCGCCTTGTGGATGCCCTCTTCAATCTCGACGACGCCATCGAGGCGCGCATGACCGCGGCCACCGCCCGCGCCGACAAGCTAAGCCATGCCATCCTCGCTGCCAAAGCCTTTCGTGGCGAGTTGGTCCCCACCGAGGATGACCTGGCCTGCCAGGAAGGCCGCGACTACGAACCCGACTGCGCCCTGCTGGCCCGCATCCGCGCCGACCGCGCCACCATCGAAGCCACGCCCAATCCTACCACCCGCACCCGCCGGGCCAACGCCAGGACGACGCCCACAGCGAAGCCAGCTCGCCAAAAAGCCAACAGTCGAACCGCTCGCTTTAGTTGTCCACCACGCATCCCAGACATGGCCCCAATTCGCCGGACGCGATAGGGATCTTCATCGTCCTCGTTTCACCCTACGCAGTCGGTCGGTGCTATGCTGCCCGGGGATCATGGGACAGCACGCACTGCGTTTGGGCGGTACCGATGTTCCATCCTCCGCTCCCGCCTCCCCATGGCACGCGAGCAAGCGGGGCGATGACCACTCGGTCGGAGACAAGATCAGGAGCCAGAGATGACCACACCACAGCCGCCGCGGCTGCGCCCAGAAATCGTTGTCTTGCTGAGCGGTGGAATCGACTCAATGGCGTGCGCCGACTTCTACTGCGCGATGAACAGGCGTGTCTGCGGCATGTTCGTTGACTACGGACAGCCCGCAGCCGATCATGAGGCGCTTGCTGCCTCGGCGGTGGCGGAGCATCTGGGTATTCCGTTGCTCACGCTCGGCCTCAAGGGAACTACAGAGCCCAAGACGGCTGGCGAAATACCGGGGAGGAATGGCTTCCTTCTGTGCGCGGCCGCGATGGAACGGCCGCCGTCGGTGCTTGCCCTGGCCCTCGGCATTCACGCGGGCACGCCGTACGCTGACTGCACGGGCGAGTTTCTCGAATCGGCCAAGCGGCTGCTCTCACTGCAGATGCGGCCCGTCGACGTGTTGGCGCCATTTCTCGACTGGCACAAACAGGATATCATTGCCTATGCCGTGAAGCGACAGCTACCGTTGAACATTACCTATAGCTGTGAAGAGGGAATCGTCCCGCCGTGCGGCCGTTGCGCATCCTGCGTGGATCGAAGGATGATTGATGCTAGCGCGTAGAACTCAGCTCAGGCTGCCCGACAGCTCGCCCTGTGACCTGCCCCTGCTGGTGCCGTCGTTCTCCAGCAAGGGGTTCGGCCACTCAAAGACGCGCGGGCGCGGACGACCGCGTCTTTTCTCGAACATGCTGGTCGACCTTCACGAGTTCTCGCAAGTTGCCAGCCAGGCGGTGTTGATCAGTGCTTACGACCTGCACTTCGGGCATTTCGATGGCTCACGCGGACATAATTCGTCGCCACTGGACTTGCTTCAGAAGTCACGGTTGATCTTCTTCGACAGCGGCGGATATGAGCTTTCGCCAGACTTCGACTCGTCCGAGCCGAAGTCGCCCGCCTACGCGCCCAGAAAGGGGTATGGGCTGCCCCAGTACCTGAAGATGCTGGATAAGATTGCCAATGACCGAGCGCATCGATCCTTCGTGGTCTCGAATTTCGACTGGGGGATGGCGAACAAGCCGCTGGCCCTACAAATCGAGTCGGCGCGACGCGTTTTCCAGAAAGTACCCGGCCAACTGTCCAGCTTTATCCTCAAGCCTTGGCCAAAGACACAGGGCCTGATCGAGCCAGACCGTCTGTCGCGAAAGGACCTTCAGAGCATGGCTGGCTTCGATGTGATTGGGGTAACCGAAAAGGAACTCGGCTCCAACGTTCTGGAACGTCTTCGTCGAATCGCGCGCTTGCGCCGCATGCTCGATTCCGTCGACAGCCCAGCGCCGATCCACATCTGGGGGGGACTGGACCCAACGATTACGCCCTTGTACTTCTTCGCAGGGGCGCAAATCTTCGACGGGATTTCGTGGCTTCGATACGCCTACACCGACGGAATGGCGGTGAACCGGGAGTCCTTCTCAGCCCTCTCGGCGGACTACACCATCGGCACGAACAAGGACGTGTGTCGCCAGGTGATCTCTCTGAAGAACCGGACCATGTTGGAGGGGCTCGCCAGCTCTCTCAGAAAGTGGGTCGATGCCAAAGGGGCGGATTTCTCTATGTTCTGTGAACCAGTACGGGAGCATCTTCACCGGTCGTACGGCACTATGGTAACCGAAATCGACGAACTCAAAGAGGTGGGGCATGGGCGGTAGCGGCAGTGGGACGAGTGGTGGATACCGCAGGCTCCCACGTGACATCGAAAACCTCGTCGCTGAAGCCCGGTCCCGCGAGACCGAGCGCCTCAACACGCAGGTGAGCGAGTACCTTGCCGAGGTTCTCAGCACGTTCAGAGGTCGAGAGGCGGACTTGACGAACAGGCGGCTAGACAGCCTGGCCCCCGTTCTCGGCAACGTGGTCGAGGTAGACAAAGTATTGCTCGGAGGTTCCGTGGCCAAGCACACAGATGTCGACGGGATCAGTGACATCGACGCTCTAGTTGTGCTGAACCGCGCCGACCTCGTCGGGAAGCCTCCAGCGGAGGTACGAGCCGCGTTCTACACCGAGCTCGACGCAAAACTCGACCGGAGCGAGGTTGCGTCCGTTCAGGTTGGAAAAATGGCAGTCACCGTAGTCTACCGAGATGGGATGGAGATCCAGCTCCTACCGGCCATGCAGAGTGGCAAGAGAGTTATCATCGGCGGCCCTGGTGGCGACGACTGGATGGAAATAGCTCCGAGGCGATTTCAGGCGGCTCTCACCGATGCCAACAAGAAGCTCGGAAACGCGCTCGTGCCCGCGATCAAGCTATTGAAGTCAATCAACGCCGACCTCCCGCCTCAGAAGCAGTTGAGGAGCTATCACATCGAGGCAATGGCCGTCGACGCGGCAAGGAACTACGAAGGCCCATTGGTGCCGCGGGAAATTCTGATCCACCTCTGCAAGCATGCTTCCGCCCGCGTACTCCGGCCGATACTTGATTTAACCGGTCAATCGAGGCGGGCGGACGAATACATGGGAGAAGCCCACAGCGTCCAACGTCGAAATGCTGCCCAGGCGCTGGCGGGCATCGGGCGGCGCCTTGATGCTGCCAGTTCGCTAGACGAGTGGAAAGCGATCTTTGGTCAGTGAACATGGGGGAACCACCGTCAGCGAAGGAAACGGCTCGGCAGTACCGGCTGGCCCGCCAGACGCTGGCCATGCACGCCGATCTGCGCGACCAGTACGCCAGGATGGGGCTCGCGATTGAACTCTTCATTCTTGTTTTCTCCGCGCTCATATACTCCACGACCTTCGCCGGTGACGACTTCTACAAGTCTCTGCACCTCACGCCCACTACTGGGCGGCTCGTCCTTGGCACTGCCTCCGCCGTGGCATTCATCGGCTCATTGGTCTTGCTCCTACTAAACCCGCGTGGGAAGTCAGCTACACACGGTGCTGCAGCCAGTAAGTGGTCTGAGGTTGTCTTGCGATTCCGTCGGCTCAAGGACGGGAACGACGCCTGGCCACCTGAGGCTGCAAGTGAACTGTCTGACGCCTATGCCCAAGTCAGCGGGAGCATGGTGCCGATACCCGATGCCAAGTTCAACCATCTGAAATCCCGATACCTCCGCAAGGTCGAGATCAGCCGCCTCCAGGAGCGCCATCCGGGGTGTCCGATCACTTTTCTGGCGCTGTTCTGCCGTCTGAGAGATAGTCATGGCGCTCTCAGAGACGTCAAGAATCGCACGACCCTTGAGAAAGAGCAGACGACTGCTTCAGCGACAAGCCAACCTGACTCCCCTGGTGGACGCCTACCTCACGGCCCGTGAACGCGTGGTCGCGGCAGGCTATGCCGAGGAGATCGACTGGCAGGATCAGCTAAGTCTCGACAAGGTTACCGAGTCCGACTTCCTCCGTGAGGCGGCTTGGGTCATCCTCTCGTCGGGCATGCGGGAGTCGGTGATCCGGCGTTGCTTCGCTTCCATCTCACGTGCCTTTCTCTCATGGTATTCAGCAGAAGAAATCGTTCGTCGGCGTTCGGCGTGTGTGCGAAGCGCCCTCCAGGTTTTCCGGCACACGGCGAAGATCGAAGCCATCGGCGACGTTGCTGCAGCTGTCGCACGCGATGGCTTCCCGGCCCTCAGAGAGCGCATGCGCCTCAAGGGCGTGGAGGAGCTTCAGCTGTTGCCGTTCATCGGCCCCGTCACGCAATTCCACCTAGCCAAGAACATCGGGCTGGATGTCGTCAAGCCAGACCGCCATCTCGTCCGAATTGCGCACGCTGCGGGCTTCGCCGAGCCCGAAAGCATGTGTCGGCTAGTCGCCGACGCAACGGGGGATCGGATCGCTACGGTCGACATCGTCTTCTGGCGCTTCGCAACTCTCCAACCCGACTACGTCAAAGTATTCACTGCGACGGCTCTTTCATGAGCGATGCCGGCGCCCATGGCCTGCCAGCGCCACGATTGGACAATGGCTATCCGACGGGAAGAACATGGAACCTGGACCAGTTGCTCGTGGGGAGGGCGGATGGCACGCATTCTATGGCTTGACGACAGGATCGAGGATATCTCCGCTGAGACCCGTGTGGCAGATCGCTATTACCAGCGCGTCAGTAAGGCAATGAGACCTCTTGTCACCGGTCGAGGAAGTGCCTCAAAGTACGCATGTATGTCCCGAAGTCCGTCCACATCCGGCCGCCCGTCCTCCCCGTCTGGACCACTATCCATACCGAAGCGAATTCCAGGGCACCCTTTGTCGTAGAAGAACGATGCCCCAATCCGATACCAGGGATATTCTCGACACCCTCTCGGCCGTTTTGGGTACAGCCCGCATACTTCGTTTCTTAGGAGACAGCAGGCAGTACCATCGGAGCGCACATAAACAGTATCTCCCCTGGCCACGACAGACCCGCTGCCCACTGCCAGGATCTCGCCAGACTCAACGAGTACGCTCCTGCCAAGGGCACGACAGCACTTGCCGCACTCTTGCCCCAAGCACTGTAGCACCATGCTTGGTCGTGCCGGTCTGAGACGCAGCAACCCATGCATCCTGCCCCGGATAACATCAAGCAGGATTCGCACGGCCCCCCAAGCGATTTTTCGAAATGACTGAAGTGACCAGAACGGCCCCCGCGACGATGAGCGACGAAGCGGCGAGGCTCACGGCAGGGGCCAGAAAGACCAGGGTTCCTCTGTCCGTGAACTTGCCCAGAATAGCCGCGCTCCACCCACTGACGAAGCCTGCGGTGATTGCTGCGGCGGTCCACCTTCCCAGCCGCGCCAGCCGCTCTCGCGGAAGCAACAGGGCAACAAGCACCGCTGGGAACAGTCCCAACTGCGCGCCGTAGATCGCAAAGACCAAGTCAGCAATCGAAAACCCCGCCGCTGTCAGTAGCCAGACTACGGCCATCGCAACAAGAGCTGTCCCGACGACAAGAGACCTCGACGCAGCAATACTGTGCCGGAAGCCGCCAGTAGTCGGCGATTCCACGAGAACATCTCTCTGGAGTGTGTGAGCCACCGCGATGAGCTGAGTGGAGGCGGTCGAGAACATGGCACCATAGAGACCCAGAACCACAAAGAATATTACGCCGTGTAGTAGAAGACCTCCCATCGAGTCTAGTTGGTGGAGGAGGGTTGCAAGGGGATTCTGGTGGCTGTCGATCCTGGTCAGCGCTGCTGTGAGGCACGCGAGCACCACCAGCATCGACCAAGAAGATAAGGAGCCCAAAACACTCCGCCACAGCCCCTGGGAAACCACCCGCGGATCCTGACTCCCGGCGATACGCTGCCAGACGCTCATGTCTGCAAGGAAGGTCGGAACGTTTATGACAAAAATCCCGACAAGGAAGGCCCACAGCCCCTCACGTGAGGCCAGGCTGAAGACATTGTTTGGCATCTGCTGGAGAGCGGCGGCACGAGTCGCAGCGTCGCAGAAATGGAACGCGTAGTAGCCTGCGAGCGCTACTAGCATGGTCCATATCGACCACATCTGTATGCGATCAGTTACAATCACCACTCTAAAGCCACCTAGTGCAGTGTATGTCAGTCCTACCGTCGCCAAAGCCGCGACAAATAGCGGGGCTGGAAAGCCGGGCACGAGGGCACCGAGAAACCTGGAGCCCACGGTCAGTTCGACCGCATAGGCGCCGAGAAAGCCCGCACTAGTGCATAACGCCGCCACCAGCGCCAGGAAGCGACTTCCATACTCGACGCCCAGAAACTCGTGAAGCGTCGGTCGCCTCGGTCGATAGGCGGCCATTTTCGACCAGATTCGCCTTGCGGCGATCCTTGTAGCAAGAAGTCCGAGGCCTGTTGTGATTACCGGCCAGAACAACCAAACACCGAAGTAGGGCGCCAGTTCAAAAAAGGCCAGGACAACGGTGGCGAGCGATATCGTCATCGCGACGGTGCTGGCAGAGAATTCCGAGGAGTTCTTGACCCGGGCCATGCTGCCCAGCTCAATGGGGATCTGGTCCCTGAGGGCCGAAGTGTGCCTTCCAAACCGAGCCCCTAAGGCGACATAGGCAATAGCCGACAGCAACGCAGCGACCGCAGCGAGCGTTTCTAGCATTGGAGGGGTTCCCTAGCGTGACGCAGGCGGAGAGCAATGTTCACGCGCTTCTTCAGTTCCGGGGGAACCGTGGGATGCATCTCCTGAGCTATCTCCGCAAGAACCTGCAGATCCGCCCCCGGGTAGACATCCACCACGTAGCCCCGCGCTACCACGGAAGTGAACAGCGCGAGTTCTTCAAGCACATACGTGCGTGACAGATCGAGTGCAAGTTCCCGAGAAACTGCTGGGGGAAGGCCCCGCTTGATACATCGGAGCACAAACCGGGTTGCGTCCCTATCGACGGAATGCGAAAAGCGCGAATCATGTCCGAGCAGCCGGCGAAGGAAGCAGAGGGTGTCGCAGAAGACCTCGGTCTCTTGAATCTGGTACGATGAAAGAAACTCAAACTTGGTGCTGGGAAAATCAACGACTAGATTTGAAAACACGCGAAGGTACTCCGACCCAAGTTGTTTGGCGGCCGCAACAGCAGCCTCGTCGTCGAGCCCTTGCCGAATGCGGAGCGTTAGTCGATGGATGCTGTCGCCAGCGATGACCGCACAATTCGCGAAGTGGCGCGAGATCCATTGCACCGTCGCACGGGCTTGGGGAGGCGCGAAATGGTCAGTGCCCAGGCTGATGCCGAGAGAGCAGGATGGCGAAGAAAACGCGCGCGCCTTCGCAGTTCTGGGCGAGATGTTCGCGAGGGTTGCACGATACCGGGGTTCGAGCATGGTGAATCAAGATGAGGCAGGCAGAGCGAACGGCCAGACCGCTAGGAAGATTCTGGAAAGTTGCTCCGTCTCTTGCCACGAGCAGTGAACTGCCTGTACTGGCTCGGCTTGGCGATCGTCACTACGACTGTCCTTGAACGCCAGCTGGCAGGATGGCTCGGTTGATCCTTGGCCATCGGGCGGCAAGAGATGATACAGCCACGCTGTCCGGAAGGGTCCCAGAGCTTTGCCGGCTAGAGTGCCTATTTCGGCATCCTTCGGAGTCAGACAGTACTCGAAGTGTATCAACGCTGGATCTCGTGACTCGGGCCGCCCCACAGTTGCAGGCTGGGACGAAGGCGATGGAAAGTGAACCTCCACCGGGACGGGCTTTCGGCGAGAAGCTGCGCCCTTCTCTTGGTGGCGGAGACGATCAACGAAGCCCAAAAAGGCCGCGCGCATAGCTTCAAGATGAGCACTTGGTGACAGCAACAGAAAATGGACGCTCTTCAGGTTTCGTCCTTGAAGGAACGAGGACCAGTAGCCGAATTCCTCCAGGGACTTGTTCAGAACCCCAACGGATGTCATCAAGGCGAACGCGGTGCCTATTCGGTGGGCATGCCGCTTTTCCCATTGGCCAAGTTGATTGACTGACATTCCAGGCGAAAAGCTGCCGAGTTCTGCGCTGATTTGGTCCAAGATTTCGAGATGAAGTGGGTAGCTGCTCCTGGCGAGGCGTTCACCCCAGGCTCGGGCGACATCAACGGGCGGCTCAGGAGAGCTGAGGGGAGTTTGGAGAAAGGCCAGCACCGCGTGCATGCATCTGGAAAGGGACTCTGGCGTGCTCATAGCGGAGGAATCGAGTCCGCCCAGGGAATCCAACACAAACGCCAGACGTGGCTCGGCCTGTCGCATTTGTTCGGCGAGCAAGCGCCTGTTGTCGGGATGATCGCGCGATTCCAGAATCTGGATGACGCCGAGCAGACAGACAAGAGGCAGGAACTCAAGCTTCGCGTTCGGAAAGGCTAGCGTCGTTCTGAGTGCATATGCCGGCTGGAGGATCGCTCCCCCAGATTCCACAAGGCGATATAGCGACGCGCTCAGGCCTATCGCGCTTGCCAACTCTTCTGAGCTCGGGCGCCCAGGCTCTTCGCGCCTGGCACGCTGCAATGCGAGTCCCAGGGCCCGCGCAAGTGGGTTCTTGGAATTTGAAATCGGCGCACTGCGGCCATGCTGGCGGCGCAATCTCCCTGCCATCACCGGGTGATAGCCTGCCTACGCTTGCGGATCAAGATTCAATCTTCATGGTCACAAGGAAGATGTTGACCATAGAAATCTAAAAGACTATTCTTTAAACATTGCAAGTTGGCGACTTAATCATGAGGAGAGAGAGTAGTTCCGCGGACGGCAGACGTTCGGATTGCGATTCGCATTCCAGCGGAAAAACGCCGGCGAGTCTCATCGGGGTTGGCGCCCCGCAGGTTGAGATCGCTCATCTGCCCCGCATAAATAACGCATGGAGTAGACCCAATGCGCTGTTCATACGTAGAACAAGACTCGCTCGGCCATGTACCCATCCCCCCGAGAACATGGCTAAGAACGTCCGCCTCATGGACACATGACTCCAAGGGTCAATTACACCATGCAACATCTCTAGACGTCAATTGCCCGCTCGCGGTCGTGCCCCCTGCATGCCTAGAATTGGCGGAGACCAGGAAAATCATCGAGGCGTAGGATGTTACTACGCTCTCCACACGACGGCATCGGACGCGCGTTCGAGCGCGTTCTGATCGATGACATCCGCTCGATGGGGCGCCTGGCAGACACCGGGCTTTTGGTGATCGCGCGGCACTTCGGCTTGACGCCGGAGTTTGAAAATGCGGCATGGACGAGACTTCGGGCACATCGCAGGGCTAGGTTCGGCGACGCGTTGCTCGCCGAACTCCTTGTACGCCGAGTCGATTTTTCCTCTCTCCCACCCGAGCTGCTCGCTCCGTTCCGGCCGTACAAGGGCCTGGACCCGATGGAAGCACAGGTACTGCTCGAGACGGCTGCGAACGGGAGCCAGCTCCGCTTGGCGCGGATTTTGGCTTGCGCGCCAAAAACCGTCCGCCGACATCTGCGAGCGGCAAGCTCAGCCGGGTCAACTCCTTCAGGATGCGACGCTACGAGAGGAGATGATGCGAAAGGTCATCACCTGCCGAACCCAAGCCAAGTCTTGCAGCAAGGAGGAACAGATGAAACCCGCTCGAGAATCACAACCTGAAGAGTCCACTACCCGCGAGGCGCCTGTCCTCCCGGAGGAACACTGCGAAGCCGCAGCCTCCGAAAGCCACGCCCCAGCTATCGCCTATGGCACCGCTGAAATTTTCATGCGTCACCAGGACGGCGCCGAAGAATTTCAGGGCAGGTTCGGCGGCCGTCTGGGTGCCTGCACTGGCTGCTAGCCGTGGAGGAGTTTGCTGCGGACCTTGAGCTACTCAAGGTGAGGGCGGCGTCGGCGCTGACCAGTACGGCGAATTTTCCGTAGCCACTGGCGTCGACGCCACCAGTCATATGACACGCAGTCCGCTTCCGGATCAAATACCCATCAAATGACCTAACTCCCCGCAAGCACATAGCTTTACAGCCTTCTAGGGTTCGATGGCAGGGCGACCATCAAATGGGGCGCGGGTCAGGTAGGCCCTTCTCCGGCCGGCGGCCGCCCCGCAGCCCACCACGGCACGTACTTCATGAGTTTCTTGGCGGCGTCCTCGTCGACCGGCGAGATAGCGCCCGCCTCCACGGCTTCCTTGATTAGTCGAGATGCCGTGGCGCTGTTCTGTTGGTCGATCCCAAACCGCTCGCGCAGCGAGGTGTTGGTCAGGTAGTCGCGGCTGACATACTTCAAGCAGGCGTGCAGATAGCACGCGCGCACGCGATCATCCTTGTCCATCCTCGTCAGCGGACGATGCGCGAAGATCACCGCGCGGGTGGATTCGCCCGTCACCTCGAACAGCGGGGCTGGAAGCTGAAACAACTCCGTCTGGAAGACCACCTTGTCGACCCCGCTGCCGCGTTCCTCGCAGACGCCCATACGCCTCATCAGGGAAGCCAAGGCCTCGTTGCGGGACTTGGGCGGCGTGTCCAGAAATCGATCTGCGTCAACTAGTGGCTCGCCGGGATTCGTGATCTCGATCCTGTCGGCGAATATCTCCACCATGGGTCCCACCCCGGTGACGAAAAAGTCCTGGTGAATGAGTGCGTTCGCGACGAGTTCGCGAACCGCGAGTTCCGGGTACATCGGAACGGTCCTGCGCAGCGCCTGTCCGATCACCTCGTTGGAGGGGACCAGACCGTTGATGAAACCGACGAGCCCCTTGAATCCGTTCCCATAGCCCATGCTCCCGACCTGTTCCTTGATCGTCTCGATCCGATTGGTGCCCTGGTAGACGATCACGCGAATCGCCTTACGGCCAAGGCCCGCGAAGTCGTTCAGGTGTCTCGCGAACAGCACCGCACCCAGGTTGGTGATGTTCCACCCGCCGGCATCGCAGCGATGAATCAGGTCGTCCTCTTCCAGTGCTGCAAGGATGCCCCGCTTGGCGTCGGGAAGGGGGCGGCCGAGCAGATCGAAGTAGCTCGGGTAGTCGATGGCCTTCAAGACCTGGTCGTCGCCCACATGTTGCAAGGTGACGCCGCTCTCGAAAGGAGTGCGCTCGAAGATGCGCCAAAGCGCGCGCTCCTTCTCGGGGAAGTCCTTCAGCCTCTTCTTGTAGGTGCCGACCCGGATGAACTCCTGGCCTTGGAAACGGACGGGCTGGCGGGTTGCGCGCTCGATCTCCAGGAGGACGACGCGCTTGCCATCCAGGTCGACGTCGAAGAAGCGGAAGTGGATCTTGGGCGTAAGCAGTCGAAGCAGCCAGCTTTCCAGTTCCTCGTTGCCCACTTTCGCCGCTGCCGGTACGAAGCGCGTGCCGACAACGTCGTGAGATCCATCGTTCACGCCCCAGACGAGGTAGCCGAGGGCCTTGCCCGTCAACGCGGCCGCGTTGGCGAGAGCGGACAGGTACTCACCGATCTCTTGGGGATCGGCCTTGCCCTCCTTGAATTCGACCCATTCGGTCTCGCGGGGCAGCTTGCAGAATTCGCGGACGAGGCCGGCCAAGTACTCGGGTGAGCGGGTCGGGCTCATTCAGACGACTCCAAGATGCCCGAGGCGGAATCGGATGCTGGCGCAGACCCCCAACGGTGTTGGGCGAAAGACTGCCGGCAGCTGCCAACCGTGTTCATGTCCATGATGCTGACCTTGTACATGATATTGGACTTTGCGCTCACGTTTTGGAGGAACCTGCCCCCGTTACCTCATCGCCTGCCGGCGGAGCTTCTACCGAATGGAAGCAGAGCGTTGCGCTGTCCCGCGGTCCTCGAGAGCCGTCCATCAGGCCCGGCATGGCCGCCTTCTCTCCTTCCGGAGAAACGCGCGCAGGTCGTCCTCGCCCACCCGAACGGCGTTGCTCACGCGAACGTGTGCGAGCTTTCCTGAATCGCAAAGACGATAGACCGTGGCGGTGCACACCCGCAGCCGCGCCGCCACCTCACGTGCGGTAAAATACGGCCCAACGAGTCGAGGCCCAGAAGTCCTAGCGTCCGGATGTCCCTGTACCACTATTGCACCAAAGGACTCGCTATTTGGTGCAATTCCTAGCGAACCGCGACTAAGGTCGCCATCCATAACCTGTTGAATTTGCAACGATCTGCCACCGTCGGCTACGCTTTGCGATGTGTTCTTGCGAACTCCGAAGCCGGGGGTAGTGGGTTCGAGTCCCGCCGCGCCCACTCAGTTTCGCGGCTTGGTCGTCGCCCTCGATCGGGCGCGGGAAACCAGCGCATAGACCAACGGGCCGGCTGCCGCGAGAGCCAGAGCCAGGGTGAGCGTCCCGAGCTGACCCGCGTGTTCATGCCTTTCGCGCGCGAAGGCCAGGGCCAGAAGCGCGGCCGGTCCGACGCCCAATAGCACAGCAACCGGAAGTCCGCCCGGGATGCGAAAGGGGCGCGCCAGGTTGGGCTCGCGCACACGCAGGATCACCAGAGCGGCGAATTCGAGCATGAGTGACAGACCGTAGAGCAGGGCATAGAGCTCGATGAGACGTTGCAGACCCAACCCCAAGGCCACGCACCAGGCCGCGGTCAAAGCCACAATGGATAGCCAGGGCGCGCCGGTGCTGGGCAGTTGACGAGAAAAAACCCGCGGCAAGCGGCCATTCAAAGCGAGCACCAGCGGCAGACGCGAATACGACATGACCAGCGCATTCGCCATGCCGAG
>Ga0265330_10000898_pt1 | contig 18424 bp, 18 predicted proteins | sample 41919metaG_FD_202083 | JGI IMG/M metagenome (GOLD analysis project Ga0265330, IMG submission 202083) | Rhizosphere microbial communities from Carex aquatilis grown in University of Washington, Seatle, WA, United States - 4-19-19 metaG | ecosystem: Host-associated > Plants > Roots > Rhizosphere... | reverse complement strand
GACGAGAAGAACACCAAGCCGCCGGTGGTGCCGCTGGCCATGCACGACCTGTACAAGAAGTACACGGCCGCGCTCGACTGGTACGTGGCCAATCTGCCCGACGACCGTACGCCTGAATTGCGCTACGCCTCGGCTGTGCTCATGCTCACCCACCGCCAGTGGCCCGAGGCGCGCACGCGTTTGGGCGAGATCGCCGATGCCTACTGTGGCAGCAAGCCCGAGGTCGGATTCAAGGCCTACGACGCCATCCTCACTACCTACTTCATCGACTTCAACATCGCCGACGAAGAGGCCAAGGACTGCGCGCTGGGCCGTCTGCTCGAGGTCACCGACAAGTTCTCGCAATCGGCCTGCAGCAAGTCTCCCCAGGCCAAGCCGTATCTGGCGCGCATCGCCGAGATCAAGGCTTCGGTCAAGTCGACCGTGATCAAGAAGCGCCTCGATATCGCCATCAAGAACGAAGAGAAGGGCACCGAGGAAAAGCTGATCCAGTGCCGCGAATACGCGGGCGGCATCGCCATCGTGACCGGAGCGGCGGCGCCCTCGGCTGTGGGCGGCAAGGTGGTGGCCGGCGGGCAGCCCGAGAAGCGCAGCAAGATCAGCACCGATCTCGACGAAGGCCTGGCGCTCGACCTGATGGATCTGATCGCCGCCAATCCCAAGGACCGGGACGCGCCCAGCAACCTCAACAACGCCTGCGTGATCTACGAAAAGATCTTCAAGTACGGCGAAGCCACCAAGTGCTACGAGCGGCTGGCCGACGACTACCCGGACAATCCGCTGGCCAGGGATGCGGTGTGGAACGCGGCCCGCAACCAGTACCGCTTCTTCGAGTTCGACAAGGCGGTCAATGGCTATCTCAAGGTCGCGACCGATCCCAAGTTCGCCAAGTTCGAGCACCGCAAGGAGGCCTTGGGCATCGCTGCGCAGCTGCTCGACAACGACCAGCAGTACCCGCGCGCCGCCGAGCTGTACCGGAAGTACGCCGAGAATATCGCGGAAAAGCCGGGCGACTCGGCCCAGGCGTTCTCCTTCGGTTGCAATGCCCTGGAGAAAAACAAGGAAACCGCCAAAGAGATAAGCTGCCTGCACGATCTGATTCGCCGCTACGGCAAGCAGGAGGCCGCGGGAGAATACGTGGTGTCCGCGTACTTGAAACTGGCCACCATCGCCGAGCAGGGCCGCGACAAGCGCGCCACCATGGCTGCGTACAAGCAGGTACGCGAGGAGTTTGTTGCGCGCCGGCTGCCGGCCGCCTCGCCTGCGGCCGCCGCAGCCGCCAAGGCCGATTACCTCATCCTCGAGGAGAAATTCAAGGAATTCCAGTCCAAGAGTCTGCGCTTCACCAGCGACCCCAAACAGGTGCGCCGGGTGTTCGATGCCTTCACCAACGAGGCCAAGGGCCTGCAGGACGAGTACGCCAAGATCTGGGACTACAAGGACGCCACCTGGACGCTGGCCTCGTTCCTCCGGCGCGGTGACATCTTCTACGAATTTGCCCAGAAGCTGATCAAGGCGGCCGACAACCCGCCCGACGAGGTGAAACGACTCTCCAAGAAGGCGTGCGCTGTCGATCCTTCCCTGTGCGGCGTGGCCGAAACCGAGTACAAGGACGCCATCTTCCAGTTCGTGACACCCGTGGAAGACGAGGCCAAGCGCCAGTGGAAATCCACGCTCGAGCGCGCGGTCAGCTTGGGCGTGACCAACGACTACGTGAAGAAGGCGCGCGAGAACCTGTCCAAGTACCTGCCTGACGAGTTTCCCTTCGTCAAAGATGAACGCATCGGGATCGAATACCCATGACCCTGCGAACGTCTCTGCTCAGCTTCTTCCTGGCGGCTTCGGCCGTCTCGGTCGCCGTGGCCGACGCAGCGGCAGCCCCGGCTGCGGCCGAGGTTCCGGCTGCGGGAGGCCGTAAACGGCGCGAGCCACCCCCCGCGGTTATCCCGACCGAGGAAGTAGCAGCAGCCGAGCGGCTGTATCGCTCGCAGAACTACGCGGGCGCGGTGGCCCAGGCCAAGGCTGCGCTCAACCGCAACGAGCGCTACACGCCGGCCATGCTCGTCATGGCCAAGGCCTATTTCAAGCTGGGCAAGAACGAGTGGGTGAAGACTTTGGGCGACATGATGAAGAACGCCGGCGCCTCGGAGGCCGAGCAAGCCGACATCTACCAGATGCTCGCCTTCATGGAGATCGACAAGCGCAACACGCCCGGCGCTATCGAGATGCTGAAGAAAGCCACGGGGGCACGGCCCGACTACGCCATGTTGTGGAACAATCTGGGCGCCCAGTATCTGGTGGCCAAGAACTATCGCGAAGCGGTGCCTGTGTTGGAGAAGGCGACGCAGCTGCAGCCCAGCTTCTCCAAAGCGCACCTCAACCTGGGCAGCGCCTATCGCGGGGTGAAGGAATACGAAAAGGCGCAGGCCGAGTACAAGCAAGCCCTGCAGCTCTTCCCGCGCTACGCCGACGCGATCTTCAATCTGGGCATCCTCTATCTCGACGCTGACAAGATGCCCAACCTGGATCTGGTCGCCAAGTTCAACGCGGCCATCGCCTATTTGCAGCAGTACAAGCAGATGGTGGCGGGCGCGGGCCAGACGATTAGCCCAGAAGCCGACGCCTACATCCAAGAGGCGCAGGACGGAATCAAGAAGGAACAGAAGCGCATCGAGCGGCAGAAGAAGCAGGAAGAGCGGGACAAGCAGCGTGCGGCGAAGAAAGCTGCGGACGACGTCAAGAAGGCGGGTGCACCTGCGCCTGGCGCGACTCCGCCGACCAGCACACCCTCGCCCGCGCCACCACCCAAGCCCGCGCCTGGCGCCGCAACGTCGCCCCCGCTGCCGCCCAAGCCGGCACCTGGTAGCACGCCCGCGGCCAGCCCAGCCCCGAGGAAGCCATGAAGCCAAGACTGCTTTCGCGCTGTCTCGCGATCGTGCTTTCGGCGTGGTTGGGGCCACTGGCGGCTTTGCTGCCCACGGCTTTCGCCAAGAGCAAGAAGCCGGCAGCCGCCAAGAGCGCACCCGCAAAGACGGAGGGTGGAGAACCCGCCGAAGGCGGCGAAGCGACGAACGTGAAGGTCGAACGCGGGGCGGGCGGCAAGAAGATCTACAAGATTCAGGGCGAGATCGTCATCGAGGGAAAGATCCAGAAGCCGGAGGCCTTTTACGTACTGCAAAAATCTGGAATAAACTACGATTGGAATGAGCTGAAACAGGAGTTCGTACCCAAAATCCTGGACAGCGTGACGAAAGCACCGTTCTGATCGATCTAACTACCAAGGGAACCAGCCAATGGCGACTCAGACAGCGGCGACACCACCCCGTTCGGCCCGCGCACCCAGCACGGCTGCGAAGGTCCGAGTCCTACGCATCGGCATCGTCCAGGGCGGGCGAATCATCGACGAACGCCTGGTCCGCTCGCGCGGGAACATCTCCATCGGTTGGTCGAGCAAGGCCACCTTTGCGGTGCCCTCCGAGGCGCTGCCCAAGGAGTGGCTGCTTTTCGAGCTCACGCCCAAGGGCTATGTCGCGCGTTTCGCCGACGCCATGGACGCCCGCATCGCCGTGGGCAACGAAGTCATCTCGCTGGCCCAGCTCAAGCAGGCGGGCCGGATTCGCCACCAAGGGAGTGCCTGGCTCTTGTTGCTCGACGAGCGGTCGCGCGGCAAGATCTCCGTCGGCGATCTAACCATTCTCTTCCAGTTTGTGACGCCGCCGCCGCCGCAGCCGCGACCGCGACTCCCGGCTTCCGTGCGTGGATCGTGGACCACCGGGCTGGACTGGGCCTTCACGCTTATCGCGGGAGTGTCCTTTGTGGCGCACCTGGTGCTTGTCGTGTATTTGCGCAACGTGGACTGGCCGCGCAAGCCGGACATCGAAGAGATTCCGGATCGCTTCGTCCAGATGGTGGTCAAGGCCAAGCCGCCCGAGGCGCCCAAGCAGCAGGCCAAGACGGACGACAAGAGCGAAGAAAAGAAGGTTGAGAAGACGGTGGCTTCCTCCAGTGCGGCGAAGAAGGCTCCCGTCAAAGAAATTTCGGCCGAAGAGAAGGCGCGCATCGATGCGGAACGGCGCGCACGTTTGGCCGAGCAGGTGCGCAACACCGGCATCCTGAAGTTGCTTGGGGCAAAGGCTGACGGGTCCGGGTCGATTGCTGACGTGCTCGGCAAAGGCGACGTGGACCGCGACCAAGAGAAGGCATTCCAAGGAGTGGGTGGTTTGACCGTGGCGACCAGCGATGCGGCTCTGCGTGGGGTCAAGTCTGGCACAGGGGGCTCTGGCAAAGTGGCTGACATCGGCAGCTTGCGCGGGGCCGGCACCATTGCCAGCGGCAGCACCGGCGCGGGCGCGACTGAGAAACGCGTCTCAGGTGTGGTCAAGAGCGAGGCGCCGGCCGTGGACGGCGAGCTGGATCCGGCCCTGGTTTCCAAGGAAGTCCGGGCGCGCATCGGCGCGGTCAAAGCCTGCTACGAGCGAGCGCTCAAGCGCAATCCCAACTTGAGCGGTAAGATCAAGGTGCGCTGGACCATCACAGCAGCCGGGACCGTGTCAGGCGTGGACATCGCGGACGACAGCATGGGTGATTCCGAGGTTTCGAGTTGCATCAAGCAACTCGTGGCGCGATGGCGCTTCCCAGCACCATCGGGCGGGTCTGTTGAGGTCGAGTTCCCGTTCGTGTTCACGGCGTCTCAGTAGGGAGCTTGGGTTGACTCAGCGCCGGAACCATATATATTTCCACGGCCTAGCGGCTTGTGCTTTCACGCGTCAAACGGGCGTCGAACAATATCAATTTGCGAGGTTGCGAATGTCTAGGCGGGCAAGATTTATTTGGCTGTCGTTGCTGGTCGGACCAGTCGCTTTCGCGCAACCAGGATCTCCGGCTGCGCAGGGGCCGGCGCCGGGAACTGCTCCCCCGGCCGTGACGGATATTCCCGGGCCGCAGCGGTCGACAGTCAGTGGCCAGGACATGATCAAGCAGGGCCGAGAGTACCGGGCCAACATGGACAAGGTGCTCGCCGAGTTGCAAACCATGGTCGAGCAGGCGCGAAAGCAGAAGGACGTCATCCGCCTGAACTGTGTGATGGATAAGCTGGCGCAGGTGAAGGTCAGCATGAACATCGGCGACGAAGCGATCCAGAAGCTGCAAGAAGGCGTCTCCCGCAACGACGACGGGTCTGCATTCCACGAATACACCCGCATCACCATCGTCAACCAGAAAGTCCAGGTTTTGCAAAACGAGGGTCAGACCTGCGTGGGCGCAGAGCTCAACTACATCGGGGCGACCCGCGTGGAAGTCGAAGCTCCTGACTTGCCCGCCGGGGCGACGGATCCGAGCCTAGACCCCACTCCCCTGGAGCGGCCAACTGTCGCGAGTCCCTATCTGTAGACCGGCAGCCTGACGAAGCTGAAGAGAGTCTGACCAACACACCCCTAACTGTGCCCAGCCACCCAAAACACCCATGAGGCTCCGGTTATCAGCCCTGCTTGCTTGTCTGGTCTGTGGGGCCACGTCTGTCGCCTCGGCGCAAGTGATGACCAGCGCCTCAGGGCCGACGCTTGAGTCAATGTCCTATGGGCTTCAGGGGATCAGCCCGCGCAATGGGCCGGTCGGGGCCAAGCTGGGCGAAGGGACTCTTCTGCACGCGGCGCTGGGCGCCGATATTGGCTACGATAGCAACGTCTTCTACGAGCACTACTCTCCGCACGGCGCCGCGGTCGCGCATGTCACGCCCGCTCTCGACATCAGCAACGGCGAGCGCGACGGAACCGCACCCGACGGTGTGTTTTACGACCTCGGCGCCAACCTCACCTACCGTGAATATCTTTCGGGCGGCGATGATGTTCGAAAAATGCGCGCCTTCAACCCAGGTGTCGGCGGCCTTCTCAGGCTGTCGTCCCGACAGACGCTCAGCTTGTCGCTCTCCGACAACTTCAACCGAAGCCAGGATCCGCCCTATTCACCGACCGCAGCGATCATCACGCATGATCGCAACATTGGCTCGCTCGAGCTCAAGGTCGCGCCTGGCGGGGGTCGCATCCAGGTTCTGTTGCGGGCCAACAACGTCCTCGATCTGTACGAGACCACCGGGTACGAACAGGGCAACAACATGGGCAACGAGGGGGTGCTCGACCTTTCGTGGCGCTGGCTGCCCAGGACCGCCTTCTTCGTGCAGGTTGCCCAGGGCGCTGTCACCTATCTGAAGTCAGGCAGCACCGGGGTTGCCTCATACCCGCTGAGGGTCACGGCCGGTTTGCGCGGGCTTCTGACTGAAAAGCTCGGCCTCAACCTCGCCGCCGGTTACGCCAACGGTTTCTACGCTTCAGGCGCGGACACGTCGGGCTTTGGCAGCGTGGTCCTGGTCGGCGAGATCCTCTACAACATGTCCCTGACCTCGAAGGTGGGGTTGGGCTACCGGCACGACTTCGTGAACTCTCCATTCGTCGGCAATTTCTACAACATGGACGCGGTCTATGCGGCTCTGCGCGAGTACATCGGCGGCCGCGTGGCCACGGCTGCTTATGCTCGTTTCGAGAACCGCTCGTACCAAGGCCAAGGCGCAGGGGGACGTACCGATCAGGTCGTGATCGGCGGTCTCACCGCTGACTACGTCATCCAGCGCTTCTTCTACATCGGTCTCGGCTACACGCTCACCCTGGCCCGCACCAACAACACGGCCACCCCCATCCCTGGCGTGGACTACACCAAGCATCTGATTGTTGGCCGCCTGGGCGTCGTCTACTAGCCTGGCGGCGCTTCACCCCACCGGAAAGCGGCTGGGCGAGAAATGACTTTCTGGGCACACCCGACCGCGATCGTCGACCAGCCGGCGCAGATCGGCGACGGCACCAAGATCTGGCACTTCTGCCACGTGATGGCCGGGGCTCGCATCGGCGCGGGCTGCGTGCTGGGACAGAACGTGTTCGTGGCTGCACGCGCGGTGCTGGGTAACGGCTGCAAGATCCAGAACAACGTCTCGCTCTATGACGACGTAATTCTGGAAGACGACGTGTTCGTCGCGCCCTCGGCGGTGTTCACCAATGTGGTCAATCCGCGCTCGTTCATCGAGCGCAAGCACGAATACCGAACCACGCGGGTCGGACGCGGCGCCTCGGTGGGCGCCAACGCCACCGTTGTCTGCGGCCACGCCATCGGCGAATACGCCTTTGTCGGCGCAGGCGCCGTGGTGACCAAAGACGTGGCCGCCTATGCCTTGGTCACGGGCGTGCCCGCGCGTCCGATGGGCTGGATGTGTCGCTGCGGGGTGCGTCTGTCCGACGGAAGCGGCGATGTCCGGCAGTGCAAGGCCTGCGGCCAGCGCTATCGCGAAACGTCCGCGGCCGGGCGCAAATCCTTGCAGCCCGAGACGCCTGGCCAAGCACGATGAAGGTTCCGCTTCTCGATGTGAAGGCGCAGAACGCACCCTTGCGTGGCGCCTTACTGGAGGCGATGACCCGCGTGATGGACAACGTGGCCTTCATCTTGGGCCCTGAAGTGGAAGGCTTTGAGAAAGAGCTGGCCACGGCACTGGGCGTGGCGCGGGCCATCGGCGTCTCGTCGGGCACCGATGCCTTGCTGGTGGCCCTGATGGCACTCGGCGTGGGTCCGGGCGACGAAGTGGTGACCACGCCGCTTTCCTTCTACGCGACGGTGGGCTGCATCGCGCGCCTGGGCGCGCGCCCGGTGTTCGCCGACATCGAGCCGGACAGCTTCAACTTGGATCCCTCGGCCGCTGCCGCCGCCTGCGGGACTAAGACCCGCGCCTTGATTCCGGTCCATCTTTTCGGCCGCCCAGCGAAGTTGCCCAACGTCGACTTTCCCGTGGTCGAGGATGCGGCCCAGTCCATCGGGGCCTGCAGGCTCGGCGGGATCATGAGCTGCCTGTCGTTCTTTCCCTCGAAGAACCTGGGCGCATTCGGCGACGCTGGCGCGGTCCTGTGCGACGACGCCCAGATGGCTGACAAAATCGTCTTGCTGCGCGCGCATGGCAGCCGGCCCAAGTACGTGCACCATGCGGTGGGCGGCAATTTTCGCCTGGATGCCGTGCAGGCCGCCATCTTGCGGGTCAAGCTGCCGAGGCTGGCAGGCTGGACCGAGGCGCGGCGAGCGAACGCCGAACGATACCGCCGCATGTTCGCAGCCACGCCTGGGATTCCTCCTGAACTGCGCCTGCCCGTGAACGTGACTGGCCACATCTACAATCAGTTCGTGATTCGTGCGCCTCGGCGGGACGGACTGCGCGACCACCTTACCAAGCAGGGCATCGGGACCGAGGTGTACTACCCCTTGGCCCTGCACCTGCAGCCTTGCTTCGCAGGCCTAGGCTATCGCGAAGGCGCTTTCCCACAGGCGGAAGCAGCCACCCGGGAAGCCCTGGCCCTGCCGATTTTCGCCGAGCTGACCGAGGAGCAACAAGCCTTCGTCGTCGCGCAAATTGCGGCGTATTATCGTCAGTAGAACATGGTTCGCGTTGCTGTCATCGGAGCCGGAGCCTGGGGCATCAACCACGTGCGCGCTTTTGCCCGCAGCAAGGGCGCTCAGCTAACCCTGGTGTGTGACGCCTCGGAGACGTGTCGCGAGCGGGTCCGCGCTCTGGCGCCGCAGGTACGCCTGGGAAAGGACTTGCACGAAGCCCTGTCGGCTGACGACGTGGACGCGGTGGTGCTGGCCACGCCGGCCAAGGACCACGCCGAACAGGCGCGCCTGGCCTTGCACGCGGGCAAGCATGTCTTGGTGGAGAAACCGCTGGCGCTCAACGCAGCCGACGCGCAGTCGGTGGTGGCCTTGGCCGAGGCCCGGCACCTGACCCTGATGGAGGGCCACCTCATGCTGTACCACCCAGCGGTGGCCTACCTGAAAACCATGATCAGCGCCGGCGATCTGGGGCGCATCTTCTACATCTATGCCTTACGGGTGAACCTGGGCCGCGTGCGCCAGGATGAAAACGCGCTGTGGAGCCTAGCCCCGCACGACGTTTCCATGATCGCCTACCTGCTCGACGACGAGCCCGAGTCGGTGAGCGCGCGTGGCGGCACCTACCTGCAGCACAACATCGAGGACGTGGTGTTCGTGAACCTCAAATTCCGCAGCGGGGTCAGTGCCCAGATTCAGGTGTCCTGGCTGGATCCGCGTAAAGAGCGCCGACTGACCATCGTGGGTTCGCAAAAGATGGTCGAGTTCGACGACGTGCACCCCGTGGAAAAGTTGCGCATCTACGACAAGGGCGTCGACCGGCCGCCACCGTTCACGGAATACGCGCAGTTCCTTTCCATTCGCAACGGCGACATCCACATTCCGCAGGTGCCCATGGTCGAGCCCTTGGAGGTGGAGTGTCGCCACTTCATCGAGTGCGTGGCCCAGGGCAAGCGCCCGCTCACCGACGGCGTGTCTTCCTTGCGCGTGGTGCGCGTGCTGGAAGCGGCCCAGCGATCGCTGGAGAGCAGCGGCGCCCCGGTCGATGTGTAGCGGCGAGCGGCGGTCGCCCGGCTAGGGCACCGAATAGGGTATGCGTATCCCCGGTTCCTTCGGCGAAAAGTCCCTGGCATTCCTGGTCACAAGCAAACAGCCATGAGTCCGCGACGTCGCCCACACAATAGCGTCGGGAAGCCGAAGCCGAGACGCCTTCCGGATCTCGACCGCCTCTGACGCAATCTCGGTGGACAGGGGATGGATGGTGAAGGTGGACAGGAACTCTCGGCAATCCTTGTCCTCTTCAGGAGTATCTGCGCCCGTCAGGACTTCCATCCAGGAAATGATGCTGATCTCGCGCTTGGCATACCGATCCAACTCTCGTTTGGCCTTTTCGACTCCTTGCAGGTAGTCGATCAGCACGTCGCTGTCGATGATCGCCCTCATCGATGGCTCCACTCATTCCGGAGCTTTTCGACGAATCTACGGCTCTCGATCCTTTTGTGTTTCCAGGTTCCGAATCCCACGTCCCTCTGCTCACTCTTCGATTCCTTGATCAGCCGATCGACAGCGCGGCGTACGGCCTCGGCACGGGAGATCTCTTGTTTCTCGCACAGACGGGCGAGTGCCCCCAATTGCTCATCCGGTATGTCGACGATGGTTCTCATCGAGTCATCATGCATCATCATCATGATATCGTCAAGTCAAACAGCTACCGGACGGTGCGCACGACAATGCCAGGCGCCTGGACCGCGGCCCACGCGCGGTCAGCCGTGTAGGCGGGAAGGCGAAGCCGTTTGGCCAGCGCCAGGCAGGCCCGATCGCCAAGAGACAATCCAAGCTTGCGCGTGCTGGCCCATAGGTCAGCGGCACATGCCGCGTCTTCGGTATCGAAGGCGTAGACCCGCAAACCAACCGCCTGCAGATCAACGTGCAGGCCGGCTGTAGGAACGCCGGCGGCTGCGGATTTCTGCAGGACCTCAGACAGATTCACTGCCGAAATCGCGGCGGCCCCGAGCACAGGCTCGACCAGAAGGTGGCCCCGTTCGCGCTGCAGGTAGACCAGTAAGGCCGATGCGTCCAACACCACGCGCGGGGCCGACTCCTTTGGATCATCTGGCATCGCGGCGGGCCTCGGATCGTCGATCGGCAATCAGCGACGCGGCCAGATCCCGTTTCCCACGGCTCTTGGCGAATCGCTCTTGCAGCCGCGCCAAGGCAGCACTGTGCTTTTCCAGCACGATGCGGTCCGGCCCCTCGGCGCGGGCCACCAGCGCATCACCGGCGGAAAGAGACAGCGCCCTGCGCAGCGACGCCGGCAACACCAGCCGGCCCTGCGCGCCCAGCCTTACGTCCACTGCAGCAGTATGTGCCATGATAGTCATATTGTGGCACATACGAAAACGCCGTGCCACTTCCTGCCGACCCACTGTGGTTGCGCAGCGAGGCCGCGGGCTCCATCGCCGTTGCCACATCCGCGGCGATCACGCCCTCCTCGCCGAGGATGCGAAAGATCGATCGATAGTCCTCCGCCCGGCGCTTGGTGTCGGTCGCGATGAGATGCGCGCCAATGTCGGCGCAGCATTCGATGGCCGCCTGCAGGTAGTACCGGGCTGCGCCGCACGCCACGAAGTCGGCCAGAAACACGTCAGCCGGCGGCGTCCCCAGCTTCTCGAGAAAGCCGAGAAACGCATCAAGCTGCGTGAGCTTGCGGTCCGCGACGGATCGGACGACCAAGTGTCCCCTCTTCCGCCAGACGGCGGCGCTGGATGCGGTACTGAAGGGCCAACAACGGTTCGAAGTCCAGGTACCGCAGCGTGACCCAAGCTTCATAGTCGGCGCGCTGGACTTCGTCGGCCGAGAAAGCGCGTGTACCCCGCAGCGCCTCGAACTGAAAGGCAAGCGAGGCTTCGTTGAGTACGTGTATCTCGGGGGAAGGCACGCCTGCCTCTGCCAGGCGCACGGTCAGCTCGCCCAGCAGGGCCAGGCTGGCCTCGCACGCGCGCGGCAAGAGCACCGCCACGTCGGTGTCGCTGTCCGAGAATGCACGATCGCACTGGCGACTGCCGAACAGGTAGGCAGCCACCACCGGCGTCCCATTCAAGGCGCGGGCGATGCGATGGCTGTAGTCTATCCCTTGCGGCGAAAACAGCCAGTACCGCGCCGAAGTGGCCAGACCCTCAGGCACGGAAACTCCACATGAAGGGCCGTCATCGGGACGTGTTGCGCCTCTGGTGGTACGCTCTTGAACATGGGCACCATGAAGACAAGACATGACCCTCGAAAGGAGGGCTCCAACGACCCCACCCTTGAGATCATGGCGAACCGGCAGATGATGGACGACATCCGCACCTCAAGAGCCGACTGGCGCGCGGGACGGCGGTCCCGTTTCACGCCCTTGGAGAAGCTGAAGCGGCATGCTTGAAGTCCTCTTCCACGACAGGGCGCGAAAGTCGCTGGAACGGTCGGACAAGAAATAGGATCAGCACACTGTCGCGCCGGCGCAAGCGACGGCGCACATGTTGGGCGGACTACTTGCGCTTGAGCCAATATCCCGCTTCACGAGCTCCGTGCGCGACGGCCGTTACCTCGATGCTATCCGGCAGCTCGCGATAGAAGAGAACGTACGGGAAGCGCCGAACGACGGCCCTCCTGAAACGCCGATCTCCATCCCAGATTGGGAATCCGGCAGGCGATTCCTCTATGCGGTCCACAATCTCATCGATGCAATGCGCGAACTTCTCGCCAAGTCCGTCAGCGTGAGACTCGCACCATTCTGCCGCCGCCTCGAACTCTGCGCGGGCGGAAGGCGCAAAGACCATCGGTTTCATTTCGAACGCAAGCGCCTCAACGTCTCCGACCTAACCTGTTCCCAAGGGATCGCCTTCACCGTGCCGGCGTCCAGCTCTCTCACCCGACGGTCGAGCTCTGTCGCCCACGCAGCCGCCCACTTCGGATCCTCAGGGCCTTCCACGCTATCGAGGATCTCCGTCGCGAGCGCAAGCCGGTCGTCGGCCGGCAGTTGTAGCGCTCGCTGCAGAAGTTCCGCTGGACTCCCTTGTATCATAGACCAATTCTAGCCGCGTGGGCGCCGCCCAACAAGCCGATGAAATTGTACTGATGAAACTGTACCCCCACGCGACAGCTACGCGCGGAGTCCGAAGATCTTGGTTGCGATCGAGTCCGCCGAGCAGGCGTGGACACCTTCGCCAACGCCGCTGAAACCGGGTAGGTCTGGCCCGGGGTGAACGATCCACCCCTGACATTGGTAGCCCTTGGCCGCCCGCATGAAACAGGCGCACCGGGTCGCCCATGCGCGGTAGCACGGTGCGGGTTGTCTTGGCCTCTACCAGTGCCAAGCGGCGACCGCCCAGGGGCAAGGCGAAATCCACCTCGACCCCCGTCTTGTCGCGAAGAAAGTACAGCTCGCGCCGACGCCCGTGGTGCTGTTGGGCTTTGGCGATTTCACAGGCCACGTGGTCTTCGAAAATGGGCCCGCTGAAAGGTGAACTCGTTGGCTGCTTCATCAGGCCCGCTCGGCTACCAGCCAATCGTAGCGATCGATCTCGCCCCAAGGCAGGACGGTGGTTTCCCGTTGGGTCCAGCGATCGTGCCCCCCGTAGACGATCGTCTTGCCGATCTTGGGCGGCATGCCCCCAGCCTTCAGCAAGGCTGCCACCTTGTCGAGGCCATCGAATACGTCGGATGAGACGGTCTCGCCCGACTTGGCTTCGACCAAAAGCGTCCGCTGCCCGGCCTGCACCACTGCATCCGCCTCCTGACCATATCGGTCGCGGAAGAACGTCACATCGGACACCGTACCGCTGTGCATGTAGGTCTTGACGATCTCCGAGAGCACCCATGATTCGAAGATGGCACCACGCAACGGGTGGAGGCGCAGCTCGTCCGGGCTGCGGATACCGAGGAGATAGCAGACCAGTCCAGAGTCGTAGAAATGCAACTTGGGTGTCGTGAGCAGTCGCTTGCCGATGTTGCGAAAATACGGCGGCAGTCGGAAGCAGATGTAGCTGGCCTCCAGCACGCCCAGCCAGCTTCGAGCGGTGTTGTGCGTGATCCCGGCGTCACTACCCAGGGGCGAAAGGTTGAGCAATTGCCCGGTTCGTCCGGCGCACAGGCGCAGGAAGGTCTGGAACGCCAGCAAGTCCGATACGTTGAGCAACTGCCGCACGTCGCGTTCCACGTAGGTCGCGACGTAGCTGCCCAGCCATTCGGCAGCGGGGATCCTTCGATGATGGATGGCGGGGTAGCTGCCGGTCCACAGGACGCGAAATAGATCGTCCTTCGCCAATTTTCCGGCGCGCAGTTCGCCGCGCGAGAACGGAAGCAGATCCATCATCGCTGCCCGGCCAGCCAGTGACTGCGCCACCGACTGGCGCAACCCGAAATGTTGCGAGCCGGTGAGAACGTAGCGGCCAGGGCTTGGCCTGGCGTCGACATCGACCTGCAAGTACGAAAGCAGCTCCGGCGTGTACTGGACCTCGTCCAGGATGGCCCCGTCCGCGTATTGGCGCAGAAAGCCCCGAGGATCGTCGAGCGCGCGTCGTCGGACATCGGGCAGCTCCAGCGAGACGTAGGGCAGCTCGGGGAAGGCCGCGCGACAAAGCGTCGTCTTGCCCGACTGCCTTGGCCCGGTGACCACCAACACGGGAAAGTGCCGCGCCCGCGACTTCAGCGGTCCCTCAAGGCTGCGGGTCAACATCATAGCCCTAGCATCCCACGTCCGAGGCTACCGGGCAATCAGATTGCCAAGTAGCCAGAAGCCATCGAGCGCATTCCCCGACCCCTTCCCCCCGGTCAGCCGGGCGAGGGCGCGGCGAAGGGCAGGTGTGGGGCGCGGCGGACCCGAAGTGCCCTGGGCTGAGAGGCCGCCGACCGCAGGTCGGCGGGTGAGCCAACTCGTCGGCCGCGGCAGCGGCCGTATCGCCTCGCCCGCGCAGCCGGCGAGGGCGCGCGCGAAGCGCGCGTGGGGCAGGGGTGGGGCGTGACGGACCCGAAGGGCCCGCAGGGCTGAGAGGCCGCCGACCGCAGGTCGGCGGGTGAGGGTCTTTGCCCACTACCTCGAATGACAGTGGTTATCGCACGATGGATGACCTCAACACCCTGGCGTCGGCCCGGCGCGACCCCAAGGGCTTTGTGGAAGCGTTGCCCACCCGGGCCTTCCTCGACGAGGTCCAGCGTGCCCCGGAGGTGTTCCTGCCCATCAAAGCCGCGGTCGACCGGGACCGCCGGCCCGGCCGCTTCGTGTTGACCGGCTCGGCCAATGTGCTGGCACTGCCCCGCGTGTCGGACAGTCTGGCGGGGCGCATGGAGATCCTGACCTTGTGGCCACTGGCCCAGGCCGAAATCGAGGGGACGTCCCCGGGATTCATCGATGCCTGCTTCTCCGGCCAGGCGGGCTCGCTGCGTGGCCCGGGTAGGTCGCGGACGACTCTTGTCCAGCGCGTGTTCCGCCATGGAACTGATGAAGCTCGCCGCGAACTCGCAGGCGCGGCCGTCGCTGTTCCACTTCCGCACCAGTTCCGGTCAGGAGGTGGACGTGGTGATGGAGACTCGCCGGCGCGATCTCGTGGGCGTGGCAATCAAGTCAGCGGCCACGGTGGCCGACGCAGATTTTCGTGGCCTGCACAACTTTGCGGCCATTGCCGGCAAGCGACTGCGGGCGGGCATCGTGCTGTACGCAGGCCGGGAAACGCTCCCCTTCGGCGACCGGATGTGGGCCGTGCCGCTGGAAGCCCTGTGGGCGGAGAAGCGGTGATGCCAATCTCCCGCAGGCGTGGACGCCTTCGCCGGCGCCACTAAAACCGGGCAGGAAATTGCCCCCATCGTCGGCGAGGCTGGAACGTGCGGCGGTGGGGGCGACCTGCGGTCGCCCGCAGTCGCCCGCACGCCAGGCAGGCCCGAGCGCCGAGAGACAATCCGACCTTGCGCGTGCTGGCCCGAATGTACGTTTAATGGTACACTCGCCCTGGTGGACCAGAAGACACATGGCCCTGTGACGACGACCGGCGAGTTTCTGCGGGCGGTGGAAAACGCGCGCGCACTGCGCGGACTGACCAAGGCCGAGCTGGCGCGGCGAAGCCACGTGCGCGCCGAGACGGTTCGCCACCTCCTCACAGCAGATGCCGCAAATCCGACGCTGACCAATGCGCTCGACATGCTGCGGCCGCTAGGTCTAGCCGTCGATCTGGTGCAGCTGCCCCAGCATCAGGCCAAGCCTACCCGCGACCAGGTGTACGCCTGGCTTTCACACTATGGTGCCGCTCTCTACGGCTCGACGCGCGTGAATCCAAGCACGGTCCCCGAACCAGAGACGGTTCTGGCGGAGGGCCTGAAGCTGAGTCGCCAGAGCGCATCAGTTGCCAGAGCGCTGCCTGTCGCGCTCTGGAAGAATCGTCAGCGTCTCAACATGGATCGATTGCGACGCGAGGCCGAACGCCGTGGTCAAACGCGCGTGCTCGGGTTCTTCCTCGATCTGACAACGAAGCTCTCGGGCGAAACCATGTTCGCAGCCGCAGCGGCGAAGCTGTACGCGCGAGCGCCCGCGAAGCCGACGCAGTTCTTCCGGCCGACCACCTGGCGGGAACGAAGGCTGGCCGAACTACGTACACCCGCAGTGGCGCGCAAATGGCGCTTTCGTATGAACATGCCCATGGATAGCTTCGTCTCGATGTTTGAGAAAGGCGTCCAATGAAAACCTTCGGCCGGGCAGAGCTGATCGGCTTCCTTCGCCAAATCGACGAGCAGCTCGAGGAACCGGTAGCCATGGAGATCATCGGCGGGGCGGCGGCGCTGCTTGCCTACGGCGCACAAAGCCCGACCAAGGACATCGACAGCGTGGCCAAAATCGACGAACGCATTTACCAGGCGTCCCAGCACACGACCCTGGCCATACCGCTGGACCGGGCGGCCGTGGCCGATCCGCCCTACAACTACGAAGATCGACGGCGGCAGCTGCGCGTCCGCTTTCAAAACCTCTCGATCTGGGTGCCTGAGCGCCACGACCTGTTGTTGATGAAAGCGGTCAGGGCCGCGAGGCACGACCTTGAGGTTCTGGAGGAAATGCACAGAGCCAAGCCATTCAAGCTTGACGTACTCGTCGAGCGATTCGACAACGAGATGGGTCAGGCGACCATCGATCCTGGGATTTTCAAGCTGCAATTCCTGCACATCATCGAGCGCCTTTTCGGTCCGAGCAGCGCTCGAACTGTCGGCATGAAGGGAAGGCCGAAGGCGAAGCGGCGAGGCTCCAACAAGCTCTAGATCGAAACCACCGCCACAGCTACGCGTAAAATCTCAAGACCTTGGATAGACTACCCCCGATCGCGTTCTGTGACCCCTTCTCCCCTCGTCCGCCCTCATCGTTACCCAGATCTCTGTTCGCACGTCCTGAGCGGGACTCGCGTTCCGACACAGGGACTCCTACTCTTCGGCCGCGGAAGCGGCCGTATCGCCTCTCCCCGTTGGGGACAGGCCGCCGACCGCAGGTCGGCGGGTGAGCCAACTCTTCGGCCGCGGAAGCGGCCGTATCGCCTCTCCCCGTTGGGGACAGGCCGCCGACCGCAGGTCGGCGGGTGAGGGTCTTTGCCCACTACCTCGAATGACAGTGGTTATCGCACGATGGACGACCTCAATACCCTGGCATCGGCCCGGCGCGACCCAAAGGGCTTCGTGGAGGCGTTGCCCTCCCGGGCCTTCCTCGACGAGGTCCAGCGTGCCCCGGAGCTGTTTCTGCCCATCAAAGCCGCGGTCGACCGGGACCGCCGGCCCGGCCGCTTCGTGTTGACCGGCTCGGCCAATGTGCTGGCACTGCCCCGCGTGTCGGACAGTCTGGCGGGGCGCATGGAGATCCTGACCTTGTGGCCACTGGCCCAGGCCGAAATCGAGGGGACGTCCCCGGGGATTCATCGATGCCTGCTTCTCCGGCCAGGCGGGCTCGCTGCGTGGCCCGGGCAGGTCGCGGACGACTCTTCTCCAGCGCGTGTTGGCCGGTGGCTACCCCGAGGCTCTGGCGCGCGCGACAGGCCAGGCACGCGCGCGCTGGTTCGATGGCTACTTGACCAACCTGGTGCAGCGGGATGTGAGGGATCTGGCGCAGATCGAGGGCGTCATACAGCTCCCGTCCCTGCTCGCCACATTGGCGGCACGTGCCGGTAGCCCGCTCAATTTTGCCGACCTGGGACGCAGTCTGGCGATGAACCAGATGACGGTGAAGCGCTACATCGCGCTTTTCGAGGCGCTGTTCCTCGTGGTCACGCTGCCCCCGTGGTCTGACAACCTGGCCAAGCGACTGGCCAAGACAGCCAAGATCTACTTCAACGACGCTGGACTGCTTGCGCACTTGCTGGGTGTCGACGCCGACGGGCTGGCGCACCAGTCAGTGAGCAAGGGCGCGCTGGTCGAAAACTTCGCCGTTGTGGAACTGATGAAGCTCGCCGCGAACTCGCAGGCGCGCCCGTCGCTGTTCCACTTCCGCACCAGTTCCGGTCAAGAGGTGGACGTGGTGATGGAGACTCGCCGGCGCGATCTCGTGGGCGTGGAAATCAAGTCAGCGGCAACTGTGGCCGACGCAGATTTCCGTGGCCTGCACAACTTTGCGGCCATTGCCGGCAAGCGACTGCGGGCGGGCATCGTGCTGTACGCAGGCCGCGAAACGCTCCCCTTCGGCGACCGGATGTGGGCCGTGCCGCTGGAAGCGCTGTGGGCCGAGAACCGGTGATGCCAATCTCCAGCAGGCGTGGACACCTTCGCCGGCGCCACTGAAACCGTTGAGCGCATCCAGGAAGAAGGGCAGGTGCTGTGAGCCCATCCATGCAGCGGCTTCGCGCCGAGATCGCGAGCGACCTGCAGATTTTTGCCAGCAGAGTCGACGTGCTGACTTCACTGCCCTGCCTTTCTGACGCCGGGCGGCCCACGTTGGCCGAAGCAGCCGTGGCGCTCCACCATGCCTATGGCGCCATCGAGTCCGCGCTGTCTCGCATTGCACGAGCCATCGACG
>Ga0265330_10000893_pt1 | contig 18518 bp, 15 predicted proteins | sample 41919metaG_FD_202083 | JGI IMG/M metagenome (GOLD analysis project Ga0265330, IMG submission 202083) | Rhizosphere microbial communities from Carex aquatilis grown in University of Washington, Seatle, WA, United States - 4-19-19 metaG | ecosystem: Host-associated > Plants > Roots > Rhizosphere... | reverse complement strand
TGGAGCGGTCGAGGTCTACGGTGGCGGTCAGATCCCCGCGGCTGAAGTCCTCCACCATGCCTCCCATCTTGGCGACGGGCGTGGCGATGCTACGGACCATGGCCAGGCCGATGGCCACGGTGAACGCCGCCCCGACCATGAAGCTGACGATGACAACCAGCTGGTTCCGCGCCACGGCGGCGCCCAGCGGCTGAAGGATCTTCCCCGAGGTCACGGCATCGGCACCGAACATGGCCGAAACCGCACCGGAGACCTGATCGATGCCCTGGTATCCGGTGTAGGCAAGCCATGCCATCAGAACCAACAGAGCGCCGAAGGCCAGCAAGAGACGGGTTCCGATCCTGATGTTGCCTATCATGGGTTTCCCTCCGCAATCTGTGCCGGGCTCGCCTCGACGTCCGGGTGCCTGTCCGGGCTCGCGGTTGCGATCGCTTGCCGGAGAATGATCGGAATGTCCAGGATCAGCGCCACCCGGCCGCTTCCCAGAATGGTCGAGCCGGCCACCCCGGACACGTCGCCGAGCAGGGTGCCCAGCGGCTTGACCACCGCCTGGATCTCGCCGTGCAAGGAATCCACGATGAGGCCCGCGTCGACCTCGCCGTTGCGCACCACCACCACGTTCTCGCGCGCCAGCGGCGTGGCCTCGATTGCGAACATGTGGCGCAGACGGAGGCAGGGCAGAGGGTGCCCGCGCAGATTGAGCACCATAAAGCCGGCGGCACTCGCGTGCAACTCGGCGGGCAGCTCGACACACTCGACCACGGTATCCATGGGTATGATGTAGGTGTCCTCGCCCACCGACACGGCGAAGCCGGGTATGATGGCCAGCGTGAGCGGGATACGCATGCTCACCACGGTCCCCGCCCCGATCGCGCTCTGCACCTCGACCGAGCCGCGCAGCGCTTCGATGCTGCGGCGGACGATGTCCATGCCGATCCCGCGGCCTGACAGATCGCCGACCTCGGAAACGGTCGAGAAGCCCGGCTCGAAAATGAGGCGCAAGAGATCCTCGTCGCGTGCGTGTTCGGGATCGGGCAGGAGTCCGCGGCTGTGCGCCACCTCGGCCAGCCGTTTGCGATCGATCCCCGCCCCGTCGTCACTGACCTGAACGACGATGCAGCTCGCCTCGCGACGGGCGCGGATGACCACCAGGCCGGAGGGATCCTTGCCGCGCTCGCGCCTCACCGCCGGGGTCTCGATCCCGTGCGAGATCGCGTTCCGGATGATGTGGGTGAGCGGATCGCGTAGATGTTCGATGACGGTGGTGTCGACCTCCACGTCGCCACCGTCTACCAGCAGGTGGGCTGACTTGCCGTGCGTCGCCGCCGTGTCGCGCACGGTGCGCGAGTACTGGCGGCAAGTCGGTCCCAGGGGAACCATGCGGATCTTCATGATCAGATCCTGCAGATCGAAGAACAGCCGGTCCGCCTCATGGTGAATCTCGAGAGGCTGGGCACACCCTTGACTGGCGTCCAGGGCGTCGTGCAGGCGGCCGCGCGCAATCGCGATCTCGCCCACGATGTTGAGCAACTGATCGAGGCGGTCGACCTCCACGCGCAAGGTGTGGGCGCGCGCCGTCGCCGCGGGCGAGCCGCCGGCACTGGCCCCGTCAGGCGCGGACGCTGGCTTCGGCCCTGCACCCTCGGAGGGACTGCTCCAGCGTGCCAGATCGGCCGTCACCCGGGATAGCTCGGGTGGCACTTGGCGCTGCTTGTCCGAGACGGTGGGCACCATCTGGCGCATCAGATCCACCGCGCGCAGGATCACCGAGATCAGGTCGGGCGTCGCGTGCAGAACTTGCTTGCGCATGCGATCGAGCACGTCCTCGACCGAGTGGGCGAGTTCCGAGAGCTCCGAGAATTCCAGCATGGAGGCATTGCCCTTGAGAGTATGCGCCCCGCGGAATATGGCGCGCAGGGTTTCCTCGTCCTCGGGATGGGTCTCGAGGAGGATGAGGGCGTCCTCCATGGTCGACAGGTTCTCTTCCGAGTCGACCAGAAAGGCGTTCACCAGGGCTTCACGATCGATCTTCATGACATCGCTACAGCCTCCACACCCAGGCCGCCCCGTCGTCGACGTTGAACACCAGCCGCCGGCCTCGCGTTCCGCCCACGTCCTTGGCCACCACCACCACGTTGTCAGCGGCCAGCATCTTCCAGGCCATGCGGGCGTTGCTGTCGCCCAGATCGTTCGCGCGCTTGCCCAGTCTCGGCAACATGCCCGCTCCGCCGAAGACCTTGGCGCGCATTTTTTCCTCCGTGCCGCCCAGGGCGCGCACCGCCCTGATGAGAGCCGGGATGGCCAGGCTGCCATACTTGCCAGTGTTCCCCTCGACGATCCGTCCCTCAGGGAGCAAGTAGTGGACCATCCCGCCGGCCTGGGCACGGTCGTCCCAGATGCAGACCGCGATGCAGGAGCCGAGGACCGTCTTGATGGCGTACTGCCCGAACGCCACGTGCATGTGCCCGGGATGCAGGTACACGGTAGGGCGATCGTCAGGAGCACCCGCTGCCGGCGTCTTGCCGGCGGCAACGACGTCCATCGGTCGACTTTCCGCCAGCCGCGCAGGATTCGTCTTAGCCATCTCTGCGTCCCCAGTGACCACCCAGCCGGGCGCTGCATCCGGCGCAGATGAGAACGATCGCCGCCTGGTCGGCGAGCAGATCGAACAGGGCGCGGTCGAGCTTGTTCAGGCCGGGTTTGTGTGGAAGCAGGCCGAAAATGCCGATCGCGCCGGTACACAGACCACCGGCCCGCAGCGGGATGCAGGCGGAAAGGCCGCTTTCTGCACGCACCCGGCCCGCCGTCCCGGCCGGCTTGTCGCGAATGTAGGTCTGACCGCGGACCACCCGATTGAAGACGCCCTTGCGCGCGGGCACCGTGGCCCAGCGAGCCGTGTCGATGCCCTGGCTCGATTGCAGCAGCAGGCTCCTCCCGTCCTGGTCGAGACGCCAGATGGCGATCTCCTCGGAGCCGACCAGCGTGGTGAGGATGTCCTTGATGTTGTCCAGCGCCTCGGCCGGGTCCACGCTGGAATGAAGACGGATGCTGGCGACCCAGAGGGTGGTGAGTCGTTGCAGGCCCGCCTCCAGGGCGGCACAGCGCTCGGCCAGGCGCTTGTGCGCCGCTGACTCTAACAGCGCTGTCCCCGAGGCCCGGCGTGATTCGCGGGTCGTCGGGTTGCTCGGCTTGGCCCGGTCATTCCTCGGCATTCCATTCGCCTAGGCAGTTCTTGACCTTGGCCAGAAGCTCACCGGCATCGATGGGCTTGATCACATAGTCGTTGCAGCCGCTCGCGTAGCTGGCCTCGAGCGAGGCCACACCGCCGCGTGACGTGATCATGATGACTGGTATCTGTTCGGTCTTCTTGCAGGCCCGCAGCACCTTGCAGGTCTCGATGCCATCCATGTTCGGCATGACCACGTCGAGCAGGATGAGGTCGGGGAGTTCGTCCTGGGCCTTGTGGAACCCCTCCACCCCGTCCCGCGCCGTGATCAGTTCGTAGTTCTCCTCCGACAGGAGCATGCAGGTCATCAGAAGCGACGTCGACGAGTCATCGACCAGCAGGATCTTCTTGCGGTTCGGCACGCCTATTCCCCCCTACATCGATCGCCCGATTGCCTCCGCAACTTGAGGCTAGTCATCGTGCGCCATATCTCGCAGTCGCGCTGGACGTTCCGCCAAGACCGCCAAGGCCTGCAAGCGCTGGTTCAGCCTGGCGTAAGAAGTGACGATGGTATGGGCGCTGTCTTCGAGGCAACCAATCTGTTCGCAGGGAGCGCCTAGTCAGGGGGACATCAGAATGAGCGGAGAGAAATTCAGCGTGTCGGGGCTCGGGCTCACCCAGAAGTTGACCATCCCGTTTGTGTTGATCCTGGTGGGCGCGATTGCGACTCTCGGTACGGTCTCGATACGCTCGACCCGCGGGGCGATGATCCAGCTCCTCGAAAAGCGCGCCGAGATCATGGCTCACACACTGTCGGCCACCGTACCGGACCAGGACCAGGTTGATGGGGCCAAACGGGCCGACAGCGACGTCGCCTACGTGCACTGGATCAATCCCCAGGGCCAGGCGCTGGTGTCCACCGAGCCTGAGCTGAGAAACAAGATCCTTCTGCGCGACGATTTCGAGCAGGATATGGGCAAGGCCCGAGAGATGATCCGGCGGCAGGTCCCCAACAACAACGTGGTGTTCGAGGTGGCCGCGCCGATCAAGTTCATGAACGAGGCAGTCGGCGTCATCCGCATCGGCATGTCCACCCGCCAGGCCGAGGCCATGGCCACGAAGAACGCTTTGACGATCGGGCTGGTAGGTCTGCTCGCCCTGATCGCGGGCGTTATCATCTATTATTACGTGGCCCGCCGGATCACGGTGCCGCTCCGCCAGGTGGTGGCCAAGGCCGAGCAGGCCGCCGACGGCGATCTGACGGTGCGGGTCACGGTGGATTCGCACGACGAGTTGGGCCAGATGGGACAGTCGCTGAACAAGATGCTGGCCAGCTTCCACGACCTGATGACCCAGGTACAGCAGTCGACCAGCGAGGCTGCGTCCGCGGCACGCGGATTCGCGGCGAGCGGCGAACAGCTTTCCGCCGGGGCGGGGCAGCAGGCCTCATCCATCGAGCAGACCACCGCCTCGCTGCAGCAGATGAGCGCCTCGATCGGGCAGAACGCCGAGAACAGCCGTCAGATGGAGACCATGGCGCTGAAGGGCGCCCTCGACGCCGAGGACAGCGGCAAGGCGGTCCGCGAAACCGTGCAAGCCATGAAGGCCATCGCCGAGAAGATCACCATCGTCGAGGAGATCGCCTACCAGACCAATCTGCTCGCCCTGAACGCGGCCATCGAGGCGGCGCGCGCTGGCGAGCACGGGCGGGGCTTCGCCGTGGTGGCCAGCGAGGTGCGCAAACTGGCCGAGCGGAGCCAGGCGGCGGCGCGGCAGATTGGCGAGCTGACCATCTCCAGCGTGAACGTCGCCGAGCGGGCAGGCAAGGCTTTGGCCGCGCTGGTCCCCTCGATACAGAAGACCACCGAACTGGTCCAGCGGGTGGCCGCGGCTTCCCGCGAGCAGTCGTCCGGCGTCACCCAGATCAACCGGGCCCTGAGCCAGGTCGACGACGTGACCCAGCGGAACGCGACCGCGGCCGAGGAGCTGGCCAGCACAGCGGACGGTCTCGCGGGCCAGGCCGAATCGCTCCAGCGGCTGATATCGTTCTTCCGGGTGGGCAGCGCCGCAGCGCCGGACTCCCAGCGCGCGCGCCTGGCCGCTCGTGGGACCGAGGGCTGATTTTCCGCCGGTTGGGAAGGGGCGACTGCAGGTCGCCCCTACGGCCGTGCGCGACCCACCCGCTTCTTGTCCTGGGTTGGGGCGACCGCTGGTCGCCCCTACGGCCGTGCGCGACCCACCCGCTTCTTGTCCTGGGTTGGGGGACCGCAGGTCGCCCCTACGGCCGTGCGCGACCCACCCGCTTCTTGTCCTGGGTTGGGGCGACCGCAGGTCGCCCCTACGGCCGTGCTTGGGGCGACCGCAGGTCGCCCCACGGGAATGGCGCTCCCCGCCGCAGTCCCCCACTCCGGATTCCGGGGTGTGAGAAGCCATGGGCTCTCCCAGACAATTTCGCGCTACAATGCGCGGCCTGACGATGTCGTTCCTCCGTTCCGCAGAAGCTGAGCTCGAACCCCCGGCCGACCTCATGGCAGTCGAGACCCCCATGCGCCTGGCCCTGGAAGCCGCAGAGCAGGCGAGCCGCTCGGGCGAAGTGCCGGTCGGCGCCGTGGTGGTCGTCCGAGGTCAGGTGGTGGCCGTGGCACACAACCAGCGCGAGTGCCTCAACGACCCCACCGCCCACGCCGAGATCGTGGCCCTGCGGGCTGCGGCGGCCGCGCTGGGAGGCTGGCGCCTGGTCGACGCCGATCTCTATGTGACCATGGAGCCGTGCCCGATGTGTGCCGGTGCCGTGGTCAACGCGCGTATCCGGCGGCTCTACTATGGCTGCGACGATCCCAAGGCGGGAGCCGCGCGCACGCTCTACCGGCTGCTCGACGACGCCCGACTCAACCATCAGGTGGAGGTGGTTCCCGGCGTGTTGGCGGCCGAGAGCGCAGCCCTGCTCAAGTCGTTCTTCCTGCGCCTGCGCCAGCCCGCGGCGGATCTCAGGGTCGCGCGCCGCTGACCCGCGCCGCCCGTCCGGCCGCAGGGCCCGGTCGCTGGCCCGGGGGTGCGGTGGTCAGCGGATCGCGCTGCCCGCGCAACTCGCGACTGCGCAGGTCCGTGATGGCGCCCGCCAGCGCGTTAGCCACCGTCTTCTTGCCCCGATCGGAAAGCAGAAAGGGGCCCTCCTCCGCGTGGTCGAGGAAGCCAACCTCGACCAGCACCGCCGGCATGTCCAGGCCTTGCAGGACATCCAGGGTCGCCCCCGCCTGTTTGATGCCGCGATCCCGATCCGCGCCGAGCGCGTCCGAGAGGCGCCAGCGGATCCGTCGGGCTGCAGCCAGACTGTCGACCGCGGTGGTGCGAGCCCGATGCGCGTCCCACGCGGCCTGCGTGTCGTCGTCGGCCAGCAAAGCCGCCCGGGCCACCTCCTGATCCACGTCCGAGGCAGGCAAGACGAAGATCTCGAAGCCGCGCTGGCTTCCCGGTCCTTCCTCGGCCGACGCCGCGTTGGCGTGAATGCTGACGAACAGACGCGCGCCCGCCTGGTTCGCGCAGCGGGTCCGGGCGCGAATGGGAACCAGGATATCGCCGGTACGACAGAGCACGATCTTGAGGCCCGGCTCGCCGAGCAATCGCCGCTGCACCAGGCGGGCGATTTCCAAGGTCAGATGTTTCTCGTACAGATCGGGCCTGGCCGTGGGAGCCCCGCGATTGGACCCACCATGTCCCGGATCCAGGGCCACCACGAACGGTGACTCTCCGGTCGCGGCCGCGAAAGAGGCGCAGAGCATGATTGCGACGGAACTGTGAAACATGGGAAGGCCGCTCTTTGGTGTAGGCTAGCGCCGCGCTGAAGCGCGCGCGAGAATTGTGACTATTGAAATGGGAACCCTAGCAGGGTTCCCAAATCCTCCCGCCGTGGTGCGCGGCGAGCAAAGCTCGCCGTCTCCCCACGCGACAAGGCTCTATACTGGTCCTCCATGCAGAAAGCGATCCCCAGCCCCAACCTGACCGCCGTTCTGGCCCTGGCCGCGCTGGCCGACCTTCTGCTTTACCGCCTGGGGTCGCATGTGTTTCTGCCCAGCCAGCCCGCCTGGGGGGTGGCCCGCGTCCTGTCGGATCTCGGACTGTTCATGTCCAATCTGGGGGGGGTCCTGGGCGTGGTGTTGGTCGCCGTGGTGCTGCTGCGCGCTTTGCAAGGCGACACGATCTTCCCGCGCTCCATGCGCATCACGGTCAGCACCATCGGGCTGTTCTTCGTGATGCTGTCCACCGCTGGGGTTCTGGCGCTGCCCGTTCCCGACCGTTTCGTGGCCTACCTTCGCATCAGTCACGCCTTTCTGGCCGGATTCGTGGCAGCAGGGCTGTGGCACAGGCGGTGCCCGGTACGGCTGAAACTCGCGGTGACCTTGTTTGCGACTCCCATCGTCCTGCAAACCGCGACCCTGTTCTGCGAGCGCATGGGATGGTCGCCGGCCCTCGTGGAACAGGGTACCCGCATGGCACAGGCCAGCGCATTCGCCGGCCTGCTGCTGTCATGGGTCCTGATTCCACCACGCCCGCATCGAAGGTTTCAGGTGGCATCGATGCTTGCTGCCGGGTTGATCTCCGTCGGCCTTCTCTCCCTGGCCATGTTGCGATATTTCGGCCTCGCACAGATAGTGGCCCTTTATGGGCTGCACTTCGACCTACCGGTCGCCGCAGGCCTGGTGGGCAGGGTCTACGCGGTCATGGTCGTGGCTGCCTATGCGACCGTAGCGGTAGCGGCTGCGGCCTGCCTCACCGGCGATGCTGCGGCGAGACTACTCGGCTACGGTCTTCTGCTTCTGGCCGCGACCGGCCATCAGATCGTCACGACCCACCAGACGGTCTTTTCCCTCTGCGGTCTATGTGCGCTCGCCCTCGGCGCAGTGCGTTTGGGAAACACAGTCCCGGCGTCCGCCAGCATCCGCCTTGCTGCGCCTGATGACGACTTGTCGCATCAGGCGCCGGACGCAAACTGACGGCAGAAAACCGGCTGCCGAGCGTGGGCTAGCGACGACCGCGCGCGATTAGCTCGCGCTCGGCACGAAGCCAGTTCTCTTGGTCGTTCCCACCCTCGCGCTGAAAAATCTCGAAAGCGCGGGCCGCGATCTCTTCCTGGGTCGGCTGGAAGCGGGCGCTCGCCTTGGCAACAGGAGCTGGCGGGGTTGCGGTCTTGCTCGGGGCGGTCTTGGCAGGAGTAGTAGTCTTGATAGCCATTTTGCTGTCCTTTGTGGTCCCAAGGTTGGGCAGGAAGGCCAGGCTGTCAAGAAAATCCTAACGGGGCGGGCCTTGCTGGGGGTTACCGAAACCGCATCGCGCTACCGCGGAGCGCTACGCTTTTCGGGCCAAGCCTGCTCGGGCCCACCAGGAACTTTTCCGAAGAAGCACCGCCAGAACGAATCTCGCGCCGAACCTTGCGGTCGCCCCACTCCCCGGGCGAGAAACCAGGTCCAGCCCTTCCGCGTGCCGCGAACCGCTATCCAGCGAACTTGGACTGCTTTCTCGCACTCGCGCAACTGAGGAACACCCCACTCGACAAACAGGAGACAGAGATGAGATCGATCCTTCAGCATTCAACGCGCCTCACGGCCCTGGCAGGCCTCTCACTGGCCTTGGCTCTGGGCGCATGCTCCGGCGACACCGGGCATAGCGGCACCGGCACAGGTGGCGCCAGCCCGCCTGCAAATGGCGGAACCACGACGACTCCCACGGGTGGCAATCCTTCGCCCGGGACCGGAGGGATTCTCGCGACAGGCGGAACCACCCAAGCCTCTGGTGGTTCGCCCGCCACGGGCGGCACGAGCGCAACCGGAGGCAGTCCCAGCACTGGCGGCACCCCGGCCACAGGAGGATCGCCAGCAACCGGTGGATCGAGGCCGACCGGCGGCACCACAGCGGCCGGAGGAACGCCAGCAACCGGCGGCACTGCATCAGGCGGAGGAACGCCAGCAACCGGCGGCACTACCGCCGCCGGAGGAACGCCAGCGACCGGTGGCACCACAGCCGCCGGAGGGGCAGCCGGCGGCACCACGCCGAGGGGCGGATCCACGGCAACTGGTGGCACCGCCACGGCCGGCGGAACCACAGCGGCCGGTGGTTCGAGAGGCGGCACCACCGGCAACGGCGGTACCCCCGGCAACGGCGGCACCACCAGCACCGGTGGCACCACGGCGTCTGGCGGTACCGTGACTCCCGGCACCGGCTTCCGTGGCCTGACCCCGAAGCAGATCGTCAAGGATATGTTCCTCGGCTGGAATCTGGGCAATACCTTCGATTCGACCAGCGGGGGAGAAACCGGCTGGGGAAATCCCGTCACAACTCAAGCCATGATCGATACGGTCCAGTCAGGCGGATTCAAGACAGTCAGGATCCCGGTAACCTGGCAGAGCCAGCTTGGCGCCGGTCCCACCTACACAATCAATAAGACATTCCTCGACAGGGTGGAGACCGTCGTGAACTACGTCCTCAAGGACGGAATGTATGCCATCGTCAATACCCACCACGATGGTTGGTACAAACTGGCCACCGCAAGCCAAGCCCAAGGAGAAGCCGAGACCACCGCGGTTTGGGGCCAGATTGCCGCTCGCTTCCGGGATTACAGTGACTATCTGATCTTCGAAACGTTCAACGAACCACACGGAACGGTCAATGCCTATGGCGGCGGAAATGCCGAGCAGCAAACCGTGCTGAATGCGTATCACTTGGCGGCGGTCAATGCCATCAGGGCCACGGGCGGAAACAATGCCCAGAGGATCATCATGATAGCAACGCATGGTGCCAGCCCTGTCGAGGCTGCCGCCAAGGCTTTGGTCATTCCCAATAACGACCCTAACTGCATCATCTCGGTTCACACCTACTACCCGACGGGATTCGGCCTGAACGGGTCGCCCACAACTTGGGGGGCGAGCGCCTCTGAGTACACAGCCATGGGAGCGTCACTCGACCAGATCGTCAGCTGGTGGCCCGACCGGGCCATCGTAATCGGCGAATGGGGTTCCGTTTCCAAGGATGACCTCGCTTCCCGAGTCAAACATGCCAAAGCCTACACTCAGGACGTAACCAAGCGGGGCATGTGCCCAGTGTGGTGGGACAATGGGGGCGGTGACTTTGGGTTGCTCAACCGAAGGGCCAATCCTCCCTCTTGGACCTACCCGACAATTGTGGCCGCCCTGAAGGAAGGCTCCACAGCAGGTTCCGCGCCAGGTGCTGTTGACGCAACGATGCCCTGAAGCATCCTCTCATCGGGCCGTGTGACACCAGTTCGGCGGCGCACGGCCCTTCTACCAACCCGGTTCCGCCAGTAGGCTGCAGGTCTTGCAGATACCCGGCGGCTCCGCGCCCGGCGCCAGCAACTGCCGGCGCATCGTCACCAGGGTTGGGTGGTTGAAGAGAAGGTCCGGGTCGCTGTCGAACAGATTGCTGTTCGGGCCCTGCAGGACTGCATCGGTGCCGCAACAGATCACGATGTTCCCGAGCACGTCACAGCCGATGCGCTGCCACAACATTGGGCACAGCTTCGCAAATCCCCCGGTCCGGATGGTGGCCGGCCACAGGCAGAAACCGGGCAGAGCCTCCTCCATGCGCCGACGGAATTCCATGTAGGCGGGAAGCGCATCGTCGATCGTTTCCCCGGGTTTGGGGTCCACGCCGATGGGACGATAGAGCCAGAAGCGCAGGCTGCGGCATCCCACGTCACGGGCAAATCGCGCTGTCTCGAGCAGCCCATCCTGATTCTTCTCAACCTCACTGCGCAACAGCACCATGCTCGTGTGCACCGGGAAAATCTGGTTGATCTTTGGCAGATCGCGTTCCATCGCGGTTCGATTGGCATCGTAGAGCGAAACATTGATTCGGGAGATTCCCGCCCGTTTCAATCCGACAATGCGTTCGGCGAGGAGCAACCCGTTGGTGGAGGTATTGACGATGTGCCCACGTCCCACCAGGTAGGCGACGATGGCTTCAAGATCCGCAACCATGAGCGGCTCGCCGCCCTGCAGATCCACCAGCAGACAATTCCCAAACAGTGGATTGGAGAAGATGCGCTCGATCGTCGCGAGAGTCGCCTCGCTCTCCCGCCACTCCGTGCCCTTCTTGTTGACGAAACTTCCCGCGTGGCAATAGCCACAATTGAGGTTACAGCGCTGGGTCAGCGTCACATGGGCGATCTGTGGCGTGTACCTGCGCAGCGATGTCTCGGCCTCCCTGGTCAAGCAGCGATACTTCAGGTAGTTCCAAACGTAGGGTGCCGCGCGCAACGGATGCACCCGATGGCCCATTTCATAGTAGTAGGACAGCTTCGATATCATGCCGTCGCCTCCCCTAATGAACCGCGCGCCATCGTGTCGGCTTCCCTCTGTCGCCAGCGCCGAGGAATCGCGAAGCATCCGAGGAGGAACAGGATGGACCCGATCGAGATCCAGAATCCGATAGCCACACTGGCCGGCTTGAAACGGAACCTGACCTGGTGCTCGCCCGCCGGGACCACGACCGCTCGCTGCGTGATGTTGGCGCGGTAGATGGTTGTTTCGCTTCCGTCGACGTCCGCCACCCAGCCGGGATAGTACGAATCGGAAAAGACCAGGATTGCGTCCTGCGGAGTTCGGACCTTCATCTCGGCCTGGTTGGTCGTGTAGCGCAGAACCTCGACGCTCCCGGCGGGGCTTCCCCCCTGCCGATAGCTCGGCGGCACCACGGCAAGCATGACCGACCGTTGCGGATCGAAGGCCTCCGAACCGAGCACCCTGAGCGCGGTGCTGTCCTCGGCAACCTCAACAACCTCCCCGACCAAATACGCCCGCGGGAAAAAGTCGCTGTTTTGATAGAAGTGCGCCCCGCCATACACACCCAGCGGTCTGAGGTTCGGCGCCGGAGCGAACGGCCAGAACGACGTGAGATACTTCACGTTGTACATACGCATCAGTTTCCAGAACAGAGGCATCGGGACAAAAGTATCGCCCTCGATCGACGCGGTCTGCGTGATGAGCCCGGCCCGGTTCTGATCGCCCCAGATATCGACCAGGTAGTTCGGCGTCAGATTCGCGTAGCCGTTCGGCGAGGATATCCCGTACAGCACGTTGCTGCTCGGCTGGATGAACTCGCGCTGCTCCACGAACGGATCGAGATCGCCCTCCCACCCTCCTGCCTGCTTGAACGTCCTTCTGTGAGCGTGATTGCCGCCGAGGCAGTACACACGGAAGAGCGAGGAATCCTGTTTCACGATCTCGACCGTCTTCGGCGGCTTCATCCACTTTTCCGCCCCGACAATGGGATTCTGGCGAAGCTGGAAATACAGCAGATCGCAGATGACGATACCCAGAAGTATCGCCTGGACGAAAAGAGAACGCCGAAAGTACCAGGGGCCGTCCCCCTCCGGTTTCCGAGAGAGGCCGGCCAGCCGCTGGGCGAGCTTCGTCAATCCGAGCGAGGCAAGCGCGGCCAGACACGCATCGGTGATGAAGAGAAGTCTGGTCGGAAAGCGGAAGTAGCTCATGCCCGGAAGGTAGTTGAACGCAAACTTGTACGCCGGTGTTGCCGGGCCCAGCACGAGCAAATAGGAAAGCGCCGCAACGATTGAAAAGAACCTCATGTGCCAGTTCTTCCAGCAGAATAGGGGTGCAAAGAGCGCAAGGAGAAACGTCACCACTCCGACGTATCCATAGTCCTCCCAGAAGACGCCCTTGCCGGTGTATGTGAGATTTCCGACGTCGCCATGGGCGTAGGGGTAGAGGAACGTCCAGAAATCCCTGGGATCGTAGGCGTAGCTCGAGGCATACTGAAACGAGACTCCGCCCGAACGCTGGGAGAGGGAAACCATCTCATAGGTGGGGATCAGCTGGACGGCTGCCAGCAGCGATCCCAGGACGAGCATCCCGGCAAAGAGCCAGGTGAGCCTGCTCTTCAGGACATTGAGGACGGCCCTCGCAGCGCTCGATTTCTTCGACGAAGCCGGTGCCTCGCTCTGCTTGTTCAAGAAGCGCAACGGGAAATAGAGTAGATAGAGAACCCCGGAATAGTACGCAGTCTGGGTATTACCCGAGAGGTGCTGCAGCCCGAAGACAACTGCAAACCACAGGAGAGATCGACGATCGTTCCATTTGGCCGCCCGTTCGAGCAGGAGCAGGCCAACCGGCAACCAGCAGGCGGCATTCGCCAGACTGGGATGTTTCAGGTGCGAAAGAAGGTATCCACTGAAGGCGAACGCGATTCCCGCGACGATTCCCGCGAGATGGCTGGCCCCGATCTCGCGCGCGTAGAAATACATCCCAATTCCTGCGATCGCGATGGTGAGGAGGATTGTCAGGTTGAGTGCGACGTACGGAGAGAACAGACCGAAGAGAATGATGTTGAAGGGGTAGCAGATCCCGGCGTCGGACCGGGCCAGGAGAGGGAAGCCTCCATAGATTTCGCGGATCCACAGCGGCAGATGGCCCGACTGGAGAGCATCACCCAGGGAAAAGCGGTACGGGAAGTTCTCATTCATCATGTCGCTGGCGAAGATGTCGTCAGTGATGATGAGACCCTTCATCAACGTCAACTTCCAGAACGCGGCGAGAATGACAGCCGCAATGAATGCGACTGCGACCCGCGTCTGGAATTTTGCATCCTGGCTGACGCTCATCAGACTCAAGCTTAACAGCCGGATCGCGCCCGGCCACTCCATTTCCGTCGGGGTTTCGCCGCAGACGCATCACGCCTGCGATCGAAACCCGCGGCCAGGCGCTGTCCGGGCGAAGGGCGGGTCGGCGCGAGAGCCGACCGAACTGACTCGCCTGCAACCGGGCCCGGATGGGGTAGACTGTGTTCTGTGCTTGGAACACGCTTCGCAGGACGCACGGCTGGCGGTGACATCCGCCTTGCGGTCGCGGTCCGGCAGGTCCGCGAGCGCCACGACGCGAGGAGGGAGCGCCCCGTGTCGACGTTTACCGTGCTCCCCAGGAGGCAAGATCGGCAGCCATGGCCCACATCACGGATGACCGCGGCTACAACCAAGTCTTCAGGCCCCGAAAGGCCATGGAGATCCGAACCGAGCGACGCGCTCAAGCCATCCTCGACGCGATGGTCGGCGCATCCCCGCACTCCATCCTGGAACTGGGAAGCGGCACGGGCGAACTGAGCGACTTCCTTGCGGAGAAGACAGGAGCCGAGGTCGTGGGCGCCGACCTTTGCGAGCCGTTCGTTCGCGCAGCGGCTGAGAAATACTCGCGACCCAACTTGTCCTTCAAGGTCGCGGACGTGCTCCATGACGATTTGGCGCAACGGCTCGGGAGTCATTTCGACTACGTCGTCGGCAACGGCATTCTCCATCACCTGCACGACGAACTGCCGCAGGTGCTTCCGCGCCTCAAGGCCATCCTCGACCCGTCGGGACGCCTCCTGTTCTGGGAGCCCAATCTCCACAATCCCTATGTGTTCCTGATCTTCTCCTTTCGTCCCCTGCGCAAGTGGGCCCGACTGGAGCCGGACGAGATGGCGTTCACACGCGCCGGCCTGGCCGCCACCTTTCGCGGCGCGGGCTTCGGGAGCGTGGAGATCTCCCGCCGCGACTTCTTGCTGCCCAACACGCCCGATCTCCTCATCCAGCCGACGATCGCCCTGGGCAACTTGGCCGAACGAATTCCCCTGGTCAACGGCCTGGCGCAATCGCTGTTTGTGTCAGCGGGGATCTGAGCGCCGTACTCGGAAGGGAGCCAGGCAGGCCGGAGTTCCATGAAACGGCCAGGCTAGCGGTTGACAGGCTACGGTCTGGCCACCACCTGCACACTCCCCGCGCTGCAGCCCTGGACGCCTCCAGCGGTCGTGACCGTGACGTCCTGTTGCAGCCGGTTGTATCCGGTGGTCGCCTCCCCAAGGCCCGGGTTTGCAACTCGAATCGAGTACTCGGGCCGGTCGTGGATCGCGACGACCGCATCGGGCAACACCAACAACAGTTCGTAGGTGCCCAAGGGAAGATCCGAGGGCAGACACAGGCTTGCGGATATCTTCTGAGGAGTCCCGGGCACGAAGCGTCGGGGATCGGCGGGAAGTTGAGCCGTATAGCGGGCGCCGCCTGCCTTGTTCCGCAACAACACCTCGACCAGGCGGGGGTTGAAAGGGGGAGCATAGCCGTCGTTGCGCAGGTCGATGTCGACCCCGACCTCGCCCCCGGGCTGCGCGGCAGCGGTGAACGCGCCCTTGACCAGCACGATCCGGTAGCCCAGCTTGCGGCGGGCGATGTCGAGGTTCGTCCCCCAACCGCCCAGCACGTCGGTGTTGTAATCCCGATTGAGGTAGGAGTAGTGAAGCATCGACATGTCTGCGTCGGCATGGGTCCAGTCCGAGTAGGCTGAGGTGGCACAAGTCTCGCCACCCTGAGGCACGTAAAGGTTTTCGGCGGCGAGATAGGCCTTGTCCGCGGTCACGTTCTGGTAGGTGCCCATGTCGGATTGGTCGGCAAGGAAACAGTCATTGTGATGCCCAACGCGGGACTTTGCCGCACCCGTGAAGGCCTCGGCACTGGACAGCGGGGCTGTCCCATAGAAATGCTGCTTGTAGGCCGGCGTCCGCAATTGAATGGTGCGACTCACTGGAAGCGCGCCCAGCAAGGCATCCACCACCGCCTGCCGGTCGGCCCATTGGCTGGCGCTCACGGTGCCGTTGTCTCCGAAGTAGTCGGTGTAATACCACTCGCCCCAGGCGCCGATGAAGCCGGCCTGGAGAGTGACAATGACATCCGCATTGGACTGCAGCAGTGGCGCCAGCTGTGCGATGTGTCCGAGAACTGTGTCCTTGCTGGCGTCACCGTGAGGGACGGTCGCGCTGTCAGTGTAGGCGAACCGCACCACGGCCTTCATGCCTGCGCTGCGGATGGCTGTGAAGTCGGCGGCAATGCCATTGAGGTACGCACTGCCAATCGCCCCTGTCCGGAAGGCATCGAGGTAGATAATCCGATAAATGAGGCTCATGGCCTCACTGGTGCGAAAGCCCGTCAATTCCGCTGCGTCGAGCGCGGCATAGCTGGACCCGCGCGTTTCCCGGAAGTGATAGAAGCCGCGCTCCGGGTTGGCAAAAATGGCTCCATCATCTGGCGGGTAGTTCACCGCGACCCAGGTGAGCGTCTGTCCGCCCGCCCCGCCGAAACCACCATTGCCCCCACTTGCGGTGGTGCCCCCCGATCCGCCGCCGCCTGAGCCGCCGCCACGCCCCCCGACCGCGCCGCCCGCACCTCCGGCGAAGGCGAAACCACCGCTGGTGCTGGTCGCACCGCCCGCGCCTCCGACAGTGGGGGAGCCTCCACTGGTCGCGCCGCCCCCACCTCCGACGGTAAAGGAGCCTCCGCTGGTGCTGGTTCCTCCGATTCCGGGTTGCAGGGAACCTCCCGCGATCGAGATTCCACCCGACCCGATCGCGCCACCGGTGTTGCCGGTTCCACCCGCGCCGCCGCTCGGAATACCCCCGGAAGCGCTCCTACCTCCACTGCCACCGCCGCCGATCGCTCCCCCGCCCCTGCCACCGCTTGCCGCTCCACCGGCGCCACCTACCGGCCGGCCCGCGCGACCTCCTGCGCCGCCCGAACCGCCCTTGCCCTGGCTGGAACATGCGACTGCGAGGCCGAACGTGAGTGCCAGAAGCATGGTGGCAAAATCGCGTCGGTTGGCCATCGGCCAAGGTTGCCTGAGGTCGTTGGCCGTGGCAACCGCGTTGGTCGCGTCGCTCAGATTCTCGGGCCGTTTTGCTATGACGTCGTTGTGGTCGCTCGCCCCCGAACATCCAGGCTCAGCACCATCCGACCATTTCTGCCATTCCGCTTTCGCTCCGGGAGAGTATCCTACCCGCGAGCTAGATTGGCGGTTCCAACGGCATCAACGAGGAAGTGGCCATGTCCAGGTGGAAGAGACTCTTTCTGCAATTCGCAGTCGTCGTTCTTTCCGGAATCTGTACGGGCGGCGGGGCACTGTCCGCCCATCAGCCCGGAAAGCCACCCAGGTCCGGAGCCGTGTGGCGCCTGCACCGACAGGTCGAGCCCAAGGAAGGCGCGTTCACCGTGCTCCTGCCGGAAGGCTGGATCTTCGAGGGCGGCGTCCTGCGCTTGAGCCCAGCCAGCGGCCCTATGAACTCGGTCGGCGCCAAGATCGAGTTCGCCGAAAAGAAAGACCCGGCTGGCACGGTGATGATGCACTGGCTTCCGAACATTTCGTACAAAGACCCGCGTCTGGTGCCCGGCTTCCAGATCGGCAGCAATTACATGGGCACGATCGTGCTGCCGGTGATGGACGCCCAGAGCTTCCTGGCCCAATTCGTCTTCCCCAGGCAGCGGCCCCAGGCCCAGCATGTGGAGGTCGTGGACCGCAAGCCTCTCGCCAAACTGGCCCAGCAGTACCAACAGAAAGCTGGACCGGGGCTTGCCCGCCGCTTCGACGCCGCCATGCTGACGGTTACCTACGACGAGGGCGGCGTCCACTACAAGGAACAGATGGCAGCGGTCATCGAGCTGGTCGAAGGGCCCACGGGCTGGTGGACCAACCACGACACGCTCATGGTTCGCGCACCTGCGGCGGAATTCGAAAGAATGCGGCCTCTCTTCTCGACCATTCAAGAGTCCATCCAGGGCAACCCCGAGTGGGTGGCCGCGGAGAATCGCGGCGCTGCCCAGCGGGCCCACAGTGCGCTCGATACCCAGCGCCAACTCCAGGGACAACGGCGCCAGATCGTCGAAAACCGTCGCGGCGTCAATGCCGAGATCCGCCACGAGCACTGGCTCGACATCGCCGGCCAGGAAGAGCACGTCAATCCCCATACGGGAAAGGTGGAACTGGAATCCAACCAGTGGAAGAATCGCTGGCAGAGCAGCAACGGCGACGTCGTGCTTTCGAACGACCCCGACTACGATCCCAACTTCGACCCCACTGCCGCTCATACCGACTACAAACGCAGCGGGGTGAAGCCCCGGTAGCGTGGTCTTCTGACCGGAGGCACTAGGCGGACTTGGCCATCAGCCCCGCGGCCCAGCTCGCCAGCTTGCGGCCGTCGGCGTAAAAGCGGCGGATTCCGTCGGACAGCTTGTCGACCGCCATCGCGTCCTCGTTGTGCATGAAGCGGAAGGTCTTCTCGTCCAGGTGCAGTTCCACGGCGTCGCTCGACTTGGCAGTCTCCAGTGAAAGACGCCGGGGAAGCTCTCCCTCGCGGCCGGCCAGGTCGGTCAGGATCTCGGGACTGATGGTCAGCAGATCGCAGCCCGCCAGTCGCATCACCTGCTCGGTCTTGCGAAAGCTCGCCCCCATCACCTGGGTCTTGTAGTCGAATTTCTTGTAGTGATTGTAGATGCGAACCACCGACGCCACGCCCGGGTCTTCGTCGATCGGGA
>Ga0265330_10000892_pt1 | contig 18532 bp, 5 predicted proteins | sample 41919metaG_FD_202083 | JGI IMG/M metagenome (GOLD analysis project Ga0265330, IMG submission 202083) | Rhizosphere microbial communities from Carex aquatilis grown in University of Washington, Seatle, WA, United States - 4-19-19 metaG | ecosystem: Host-associated > Plants > Roots > Rhizosphere >... | reverse complement strand
CCTGCCCTGCCGGGAGCCGCACATTCCACCATCAAGGCCCACCGAGGCGAGGCGCAGATGCCAGCCGGCAAGCCCGTGGGTAGCTTTCACTTTCACGCGGCCTCCACCTCGGCTGGCGTACAGGGCGATGCCCGCCGACTTTCCGCGCCGGTCGCCATCGACGACGACGATCCCGCCACGGTCTGGACGGCAGAGGCCCACCAGGCCCGCGGCGAGTTCTTCACCGCGCGTTCGACTGCGGGATTTGCCATCACCGGCATCAAAATCCTGCCCGGTGATACCCGGAGCGCGCAGGCCTACGCCGCCGCTACCCGGCCCCGCCGTCTGACCCTGCTGTTCGGGCGAGACGCGGGGCAAAGCCTCGACGTCGATCTGGTGGAGGATTCAGACGGCGGCGCAAGACGCTTTCGCCAGCCGTTCTGGATCTCTTTGCCCAAACCCGTGGTCTCAAACTGTCTGACGGTGATGGTGCGCGAGGTCACCGCCGGCCACGCAGCGACGGCTATTGCCGACATGGCCGTCATGACTGAGATCGACGGGCCGCAAGCCGTAGATCGCTTGGTGGCTGACCTGGCGGCGGGCAACTCTTGCGAAACACGCCGGCCCTTGTTGGTTTCGATCGGCGGAGCCGCGCTCGACAAGGTGACGGCTGCGCTCGCTGGCAGCCCGCCCGGACAAGGGCGGGCCTGCCTGGTTGAAACCCTGGCCGCTCTCATGCCCTCGCCTGCCGGCACGCAGCCAGCCGCCGCATCACCCGCGCTGGCCGCCACGCTGGCCGCGACCCTGGTCGCAGCGACGCCCGACGAGGAAAAGGTCGTCCTGGCACTTCTCGCTCGCCTGCCGGAGCCACCCCTGCCGGCAATCGCTGGCCTGTTGGCCGACGAAAAGCGAGGTGAGCCGGATCGATTGCGCGCGGCGCGCGCCTTGGCGTTGCTCGCCTTTCCCGAGGCCCGGCGGGCGCTGCTGGCCGCTGTGGGCAAGGGATCGCCCTCGCTGCGCGCCGGCTTGCGCGAAATTGCCGCGGGCGCCAAGCCGCCCTTGGTCCAGACGGCGTTGGATGCCCTTGCGCACGTTCCAGCCACGGCACAGGGACAGCGCGCCGATCTGCTCTTCACGCTCGCCGCCGCCGCAACCCGCGAGCCGGAACAAGTTCCTGCCGCCGTCGAGGCCTTGCGCGCCACAGTCCAAGGCGCGACCAACTTCGAAGAAACGGCCCGCGCCATCCAGGGCCTCGGAACTATCCGCAGCGCCGCCGCAATCGCCGAACTGGTGGCCTTCCGCGCCCGTGCCTCGGACAGCGTGCTCCGCCTTTTCGCGACACGCGAACTCGCGGGCATCAGCGATCCGGAAGCAGGACCGGCCCTGCGCGCAGCCCTGCGGGACAGCGATCCACGCGCACGCGAAGCTGCGGCGCTGGCTCTCGGCCAGCGCCACGACCAAGCGTTCGCCCTCCCGATCATCGATGCGGCCAAGCAGGAGCCCTGGCCTCTGGTACGCCGTGCCCAGGTAGCAGCGCTGGGTGAGCTGTGTGTACCCGAGGGCAACAACCTCCTGCTTCGCGCCTACCAAAAGGATGTGGACAACATCCGGATGGCCGCGCTCGTCGGGCTGGCCCACTGCCGCGACCGGCGCGCATCTGCCTTGTTGGTGCACGTGCTGGGACGCCTGCCCGAGAGCGCCGACTTGCGCTCGCTGGCCGCGCGGTTGCTGGCCGACATGAAAGACCCACGGACCACGGCGCGCATGGCCGCCGCCCTCAAGCGTCTGCAAACCGAATCACAGTCCGACTTGTCCTTGGAAGACACCGCCACCGAGACGGTGATGGCGCTCGCGGCCATTGGCGGGAAGGACTCCGTTGTTGCCGCCACGGACTTGCTCGCGGATCCCCGTTCCACGCTGCAAAAGGCAGCCGTGCAAGCGCTGGGCAGGCTGTGCGATCCCGGCGCGGGCGCCGCAGCCCTGCGCTCGGCCGCGCAGAGCAAGGACGAGTCTGTCTCTGTCGCGGCCTCGCTGGCCGAGGCGCACTGCCGAGCCCCGCGCTGAGGGTCGTTTCGCGTTGGCAAGGGGAGACCATTGATGGACGAATTGCAGGGACTTCTCGCGCAGCTGCGCCAGTTCGTAGCCGAACGCGACTGGCAGCAGTTTCACGATCCCAAGAACCTGGCCATGTTGCTCGCCTCCGAGGCGGGCGAGTTGCTGGCCGAATACCGATGGGTGCCGAACGACCAGGCCGACGCGGCCTCGCGAGACCAGGAGCGGCGGGCTCGTATCCTGTCCGAGGTTGGCGACGTCGGAATCGCGCTGCTGCTGCTCTGCGAGCGCATCGGCGCGGATCCCGTGGCAGCGATGCGCGCCAAGCTGGAAATCAACCGGGCCCGGTATCCGGCCGATGTGGTGCGCGGCAAATCGGATCGGCCGCCCCTGAAGTAGCACCAGTCCAGTGCGCTGTTGACCCCGGCGCGTGGTTCGTGTCAGAAATCTCGATCCCATGATCAAGTACGGGCACGTTCAAGAATGGGTCGACGCGATGGCCGCCATGTGCCAGCCGGAGAGCATCCACTGGTGCGACGGCGGAGATGATGAATCTCAGCGTCTCACCGCCCAGGCAGTCAAGAACGGCGAACTCATCAAACTGAACCAGGAGAAGATGCCGGGCTGCTACCTTCACCGGACGGCGGCCAACGATGTGGCGCGCACCGAACACCTCACGTACATCTGTACCAGCTTTCAGGGCGACGCCGGGCCAACCAACAACTGGATGAGCCCGCGCGACGCGTACCGCAAAGCACGCGAGTACTTCACCGGCGCCATGAAAGGCCGCACAATGTACGTGGTGCCTTTCGCCATGGGCCCGGTGGGCTCGCCTTTCTCGAAGATCGGCATCGAGCTGACCGACAGCATCTACGTGGTGCTCAACATGCGCATCATGACCCGCATGGGGGCCGAGGTGATGGATGCGCTCGGCCCCCAGGGCGACTTCACTAAGTGCCTGCACAGCAAGGCCGACCTCGACGTCAATCGCCGGCTGATTCTGCATTTCCCCGAAGACAACGCGATCTGGTCGGTGGGCAGCGGCTACGGCGGCAATGTCCTGCTCGGCAAGAAGTGCCTCGCCCTGCGCATCGCCAGCGTGCTGGCCCAGCGTGAGAAATGGCTTGCCGAGCACATGCTCATCCTCGGCATCGAGGAACCCAACGGCCGCATCCAGTACGTGGCGGCGGCGTTTCCCAGCGCCTGCGGCAAGACCAACCTGGCCATGTTGCTGCCTCCCGACGGACTCAAGCAGAAGGGCTACCGCATCTGGACGGTGGGTGACGACATCGCCTGGATGAAGGTGGACACCGACGGTCGCCTCTGGGCGGTCAACCCCGAGATGGGCTTCTTCGGAGTGGTGCCCGGCACCAACACGCGCAGCAACTCCGTTGCGATGGCCACTATCGACCGCGGCACCATCTACACCAACGTGGCTCTCAAGCCGGACGGGACTGTGTGGTGGGAGGGTCACGACGATCCTCCCCCGGCCGAGGCCCTGGATTGGCAAGGCCGACCGTGGAAACCGGGCCTCAAGGACAAGGACGGAAATGCGATCCTGGCCAGCCACCCCAACAGCCGTTTCACCGCTCCCTTCACCAACTGTCCCACCCACTCCTTCCGTTACAACCAGCATCACGGCGTGGCCATCGACGCCATCATCTTTGGTGGACGCCGCGCGACCCTGGCGCCTCTGGTCTACCAGGCGCTCGACTGGAACCATGGCGTGTACATGGGCGCGAGCATGGCCAGCGAGCGTACCGCGGCCCAGTTCGGCACCTTGGGCGAGGTCCGGCGTGACCCCATGGCCATGCTCCCCTTCTGCGGCTACAACATGGCGGACTACTTCGGGCACTGGCTGGACGTGGGCGCGCGGGTGAAGTTCCAGCCCAAGATTTTCCATGTGAACTGGTTCCGCACCGACGAGAACGGCAAGTTTCTCTGGCCAGGGTTCGGCGAGAATCTGCGCATCGTGGAATGGATCCTCGCCCGCTGCCGCGGCGAGGTTGAATCGGTGGAAACCCCCATCGGCCATGTGCCAAACACGAAGGACATCGACATGACGGGGCTGAGCATGCCCGCCGGGGCGATGGACAAACTCTTCGCCATCAACCGCAAGGACTGGTTGGCCGAAGTCGAAGCTGTGGGACAGTTCTTCGACGGGTTCGGCACGCGGATGCCGGATGAGCTGTGGCGCCAGCACGAGTTGCTTCGCGGGCGGCTGCTGGGCAAGGGATAGCAACGCCGGACCGGATCGTTCCGGACAAGAAAATGCCCTCGCGGGTCCTCCCCGTCGAGGGCGCTTCCTTTTTCGCGAAAGGACACCGGTTGACGCCTCACCGGGCGCCAACCGTCCAGCCCGTTCGCTTACGGCCTAGCTACTTCTTGCCCTTCTTCGGGGCTGGAGCAGGGGCCACAGGCTCAGCCGGCTTGGCCGCGGCGGCCTTGGCGTCCTCCGCGTCCTTCTTCAGCTTCGCCACCTCGGCCTGAGCCGCGGCGAGTCTGCCGTTGAGCGCGGTCAGCTCAGCCTGCTTCGCCGTGAGGCCCTTCTGGGCTGTTTCGCCAGCCGTCTGGGCGGCCTGCAGATCTTCCTTGCACTTCTGGTCCTCGCAGGCGGTGCCAATGAACAGCGTTCCACCGAGCACGAGAGACATGACGGTCTTGAGTATTCGAGTCATAGCGTTGTCCCTACCTTTCTTTTGCAGAGGAGCGGCTCCCAGCACGCTCCGACGAGATTCGCCGCAGTCTTACGTACTCAGAGGCTTGCTGTCAAATGAGTCTCGCCTGGGGCAACTCGTGGCAAAATGCGCTCCTCCCATAATGCCGCCACGCACAACCAGCTCAGACCTCGTCGAACCGCCCAAGCCCAAGGCCAGACTCTTCGCCTGGCTGGCCCATCTGTCATTTCGTATGCGGCTGCTCGGCGCGGTCTGGCTGCTCTTTGCCGCCTTGGTGGCGATGCACATCCATGGATCGTCCATCGCTCTGTCCGCCAAGATGTGGGCGCCGCAGCAGGCGGACACCCACTACCTCGCGCAGCCGATCCTCAAGGCTCTGGACGGCCGCGCACCCTGGCTGCGTGACTTTCTAATGGTCAAGTCGCAAGCCATCCGCAGCGACGAATGGGCGATCTCCACCATGTGGTCGCTGGCGCAGTTCACGCACGAGCCCCGTTTCCCGGTTCGCAACACCAACATCGGAAGCGGGCAGAACATGCTGCTCGTCTCCTGGGTTCCGGTTCTACATCTCGCCAGCCTGGTGAGGCCCGTCACCTGGGGCTACATCCTTTTCGGTTCGCAGGCTGGGCTGGCCTGGCTGTGGTGGTTTTCGCCCTTCTTCTGTTTCACGATGCTCTATCTCGCCCTGGAGATCGTGTTTCCCAAGCATCGGTTCCTTCCCCTTCTGGGGGCGTTCTGGTTCTGTGCCTCGGCCTACCCCATCTGCTGGAGCCACTTTCCCGCCTATACCGTGGGGTTCGCGGCCATGGTCATGGTCGGTGTCCATCACCTGATCGCGGCGCGGTCTCTGCCGAGGGCTGTGCTGGCCGCGCTCGTCACGGGGTACGCCGCTGCCGGATTCGTCATGCAACTGTACCCGCCGTGGATGGTGCCTCTGGCCTACACGTTCGTCGCCATGCTGGTGGGAACCATCGTGCGCGACCGTACGTGGCGAGGCCTTTCGCATCGTCAGATCGGTCTGACCGGTGCGCTTGCCGTGAGCGTGGCGGTGGGGCTGATTGGCTGTTTCTTGCTCGCAGTGTGGCCCGAACTGCAGGCGTTGGCCGCCAGCGCATACCCCGGCCGGCGTCGCCTGAACGGGGGCGACTACACGCTGGCCCAGCTCTTCGGCGCCGTATACAACTTCCGGACCACCCGCACCGCACCCATCGGGAGCGCCGCATTCAACGCCAGCGAGTCGTCGGGCTTCATCCTTTTCTTTCCGACCGTGCTGTTCGCCGTTCTCTTGTTCACGCGGGCCAGGCGCCGTCTGGATCCCGTAGGCTGGGCGCTCCTGGGATTGGGGATCGCTCACGTTCTCTACTGTCGCTTTCACTTTCCCCACTGGCTGGCTGACGTCATGCTGTGGTCCCATACCCAAGGCTTTCGCTCGCAGATCGCCATCGGACTGATTTCCATTGTCCTGAGCCTCTCCCTCCTGCGGCCCGACCCCGAGGCGCAACGGCTCACCCGCAAGGAATGGCTGGCCGTCTTCGGTGTGGTCTTGGCGACGGCGGGTTTCTACATCTGGATCGGGGCGTCTTTGCAACACATCAGGAATGTGTTTCCCAAGACGGTCTTGTTCGGAGGCGGACGGATACCCGTGGCCATGCAACTGGTCACCGCTCTCATCGCTCTGCAGGCCCTGGCGTTGCTGCTGGGCAAGCGCCGCATCTTTGCCGGACTTCTGGCCTTCGAGCTGCTAGTGACGGCAGGCAACTTCAACCCCCTGTCGGTCGGGTTTCCCCCTGTCGAAGACTCGCCGCTGTACAAGGCCGTGCACCAAGTCGTGGAAGACGATCGAGCCATCCGGCTGGACAGCTTCTGGCTCGCGAGTGGCGGCCCCGCCGAGCCGCTGATTGGCACGATCCTGTCCACCATGGGCGGACGCTCGCTAACCGGCGTCCATTTCCATCCGCAACTCTCCCTGTGGCGCGCGCTCGATCCGACCGGCGCGCTCGAGCCGATCTACAACCGATACGCGGAGATCGCCTACTTCCAGCTCCCGCTCGGCGACGACCACATCAAGTTCAAGAACCCGAACGACGGCTCGATGAACGTGTCGGCCTCGCCCACCCATCCTCTGCTCAGGCGTCTCGGGGTTCGCTACGCCTTGACCTACTCCAAGGATGGCTCTTTGACTCAACCACCGTTCACCCGTCTCTACTCCGGAACGGACAAACCCTTCCGCATCTGGCGGTTGCCCTACCAGAACGACTGACCGGCGGCGGACTACTTGGGCAGAGCCGCGAGCGCCTGCCTGAGCGCCTCGTTCTTGCCGTCGACTTCCAACCCACGCTCGAACATGTTACGAGCCTTGGGCAGTTCACCCGCCTCCTGGTGCAGCTTGCCTAGGGCAAGGTAGATCTGCGCCTTGCTCAAGCCCACCGCCTTCTCATCGAAGGACTGCAGAAGCAAGGTCCGGTAGTACTTCCGCGCATTCTCGCCGTCATTCTGGGCGACCGCCAGATGCGCCAGCGCAGCCAGCGTGGGGGCCTGGGTGGGATCGATGTGGTAGGCGGCCAGGAAGCGCTGCTTGGCCGCCGCCAGATCGCCCCGCGACTCGGCAAACCGGCCCAGCAAGACCTGCAAGCGTGTCACGTTCTTGGGCTGCTTGGCCCTGGCGAACTGATCCGCCAATTGCGAAAGGGCGAATTCGCCCTCGTCGACCCGGCCGGCCGCGACCAGCGCCGTGCCCAGCCGCTCCTGCACGACCAAATCCCCGGGCGAAAGGCCGAGCAGCCGTTCCAAGGGAGCCACCGCCTGGTCGGGTGCGGCCAAAGGCCCGGCGTACAGTGTCGATATCTCCGAGAGCAGTGCCTTGCGCTTGCCTTCATCAGGCTCAATCCCTTCACGCGCCTCCAGCAGCTTCACCACCTGCCCCGGGTTGTTCGCTGTACGGGCCATCTCCTCCAAGGCCAGCACGGCGGCCAGGCAGGTGGGATCCTGATCGAGAGCGGAGTGGTAGAGAGCCGACACCTCGTCGGCCGAGGTTCCCGTGGCCGCTCGTACCGTGGCCATGCGACAGAGGAGCATGGCTCGGTCTTTGGACGAAGAAGCAATCTCGGCGGCCCTCTTCAAAGCGTCGCTGGCCTCGTCCCAGCGTTCCTCACTCTCGTGGATCTGCGCCACGGCCAGCAACGAGGGAAGGTGACGTGGCTCGCGCGTCAGCACGGCTTGCAGCGCCTCGAGTGCGCTGTCCGCCGCGCCGAGTTTCTCGCCCCAGATGCTAGCCACGGAAACCCGACAAGCGAGCTCGGCCTCGGCGTGGCCGGTTCGCGCCTCAATCTCGGCCCGACGCTCCAGCACCTCGATCAGCTCGTGCCAGCGTTCGAGCGTGGCCAGGATGCGCTCCATCTCGGCAAATGCCTCGCGATTCTCGGCATCGGCATCCAGAACCTGGTGCAGGTACACCAGCGCCCGGTCGGCATCGTTGAGCCGATCCGCGGCGTTGCGCGCCAGGCGGGTCAAGACCGGAACGCAGGCAAGGCCGTGCACCGCGGACAACTGGCGCAGCAGCGCCTCTTCAAGCGCCGAGTGGTCGCCGCGCCTTTCCTCGATGTCAGCCAGGGCCGCCAGGGCCACCGGGTCTTCCGGCGCAAGGTCGAGCGCTTCACGGAACGCCGCTGCGGCGCCATCGAGATCGGCCAGGGGCCCGGCCTTGAGCGTGCCCATGCGGACGTAAAGGGCTGCGCGCTGGACGTTGTCATCTATCGCATGCGACTTGTCGGTCAACACCTCGACCAATCCGTCAAGTTGGCCTGCCTTTTCGTACAAGCGCGCCAGCTCGTCGAGGGCCTGTAGATTGGACTCGTCCCCCTCACGCCCCGACTGCCAGGCTGCGATGGCCATCGCGAGATCGCCACGTTCTTCGTGCAACTGGGCAGCCTCGCCAAAGAGCGCCAACCGACGCATCGGATCCATCTCAAGCGCGCCTCGCCGTTCGAGTATTGCAGCCACTCTTGCCCCGTCAGCGCGACGACGGTAGAGCGCCTCCACATCCTCCAGCGCACTGAGGTTATCCGGTTCTGCCTCCAGGATCCGCCCATAGATCCGCTCGGCCGCGCCCTCGTTCTCCACGCCTCCGGCCAGCAGGTACTGGCGTGCCGCGCGCATGCCCATCTGGGCCAGCGCCGATCCGTCAAGCGCGTCCAACACCGCTTCCAGCCGGCGCGCCGCCTCGACAGGCGTGCCCGCCCGTTCGGCCACCCGCTCGATCTGGTCCGCGATCTCCGAGGCCTGGGGATCCTCCCCGAGGGCGCGGCCCAGGGCCTCCAGCGCGCGCGGCAGGTCGCCCAGGCGCGCATCCGCCAGGTCGGCGATTCGCTGCCACAAGCCAGATCGCTCGGCGGCGCCCTCCGTGCGCAAGAGCCGCGCTTCAGCCAGCGCCGCCAGTTCGACGAAATCACCGCGGGCCTCAGCCAAGGGTTCCAGCGTGTCGAGTACGCTGAGAGGCGGCTCCGCGCCAGCGGCCATCGCGCGCAGAGCTGCCAAGGCCTCTCCGTGCGTGGGAACACGTTCGAGCGCGCCTTGGAAGGCGTTGATGGCCCCATCCGGATCGGACAGGTGGTGCAAACGCAACTCGCCCAGAGCAGCCCAGAAATCGGCCTGAGTCGGCCCGTGCATCGCGATCTCGGCCTGGCGGGCCAGCACCTCTTCCAGCTCGGAGTACCGCCCAAGCCCGCGCAGCAGGCGCTCCAGGTGTCCCAGCGCCTCTGCCTCGCCGCCGGACATGCCCGCCACCTCACGCCAGAGCTCGACCGCTCGGGCCGGGTTGGCCAACGACTGCTCGTAGAGCGCGGCCAGGCGCGAGGCCAGCCAGTGCTGTACCTTGGTGTCGTAGATCGCTTTCAGACGCTCCTCGTAGATGCTGGCCAACTCGAGGAGTGTGCCTCGTGCGCTCGCCAGCCGCTCCAGTTCCCCGCGTACCGTGGCATCCCCGGCATCCTCCGCCATGGCCCTGGCCCAGGTGGCAAAAGCTGCCGCTGTGTCTCCGAGAGACTGCTCCGCGATCCGCGCCATCTCGGCCAGGGTCGCCAGGCGCTGCGCCGGTTCATCTTCGCCGAGGAGACGCAGTTCGAGCAGTTCCACCAGCGACTGCCATTCCTGCCCGGCCCGCAGCAGCGGCTCCAGGACGACGATGGCTGTTGCGCGGTGGTCCTCGTGGCGCGCCAGTTCCCAAAGGGCCGTGCGAGCCTTCTCGTGTTTCGGCGTCCGATCGAGGATGGCGCGATATCGTTCGACGGCGCCCGCCACATCGCTCAGCTCGGTCTGCACGAGTTGTGCGGCCTCGATCGCAAGTGCGTCTCGCTCGTCGGCCGTGCTGGCCCCGCGTGTACGCGCATCGAGGACCTCGACCAGCTCGGCGTGCCTCCCCTCGCGGCCATAGATCTGGCCGATGAACGCGAGAGCCTCGGCGTCATCGGGATCGATGTCCAGGATCGCGCGCAACTGGCTGGCCGCCTCAGAGGCGTCGTTCAGTTTCTCGTCGTGCAGGCGAGCCGCCTGGAACCACAGCCGACGCAGTGTCACCACGTCATGACAACCCTCGACCTTCCGCTGCAGCACCTCGGCCAGGCTCGGCCAGTCGCCGACCTCGTTATACAGGCGTTCGAGGGCATCGAGCGCTTCTGCGCTTCCCTCGTCCAGGTCGAGCACCGACCGCCAGGCCGCAATCGCCTTTTCTGGCTGCCGGAGCACCTTCTCGTGCAACACGGCGACTCGCTTGGCCAGCTGCTCGCGCTCGCGCGCCTCCACCACCACCTCGGCGTGCCTCTCCAAGGTCTCGGCCAGGTCGGCGGATCGTCCCGCAGCCTCGAGCAAACGCTCGATGGCGGCAAAGGCCTGCTGATGGTCGGGCCGCGAGGCAATGGCTTCGTGCCACGCCGCGATCGCCCGATCGGGGGCCGCCAGGCGCTCTTCGAGGATCTTGGCCTTGCGCGCGTACAAATCCGCACGCAGGTCCGGAACCAGGGTCGCCTCGATGCCTTGGTCCAGGATGGCCACCAGCCGTTGCCAGCCGTTGGCTGCGGCGGCCAGGCCCTCCAACTCGGCCAGGGTCAAGGCGTCCGACACATCCTCAAGCCAGGCCCGTCCCAACCCATCCAGAGCCTCGGCAGGACGACCGAGCTGGACTTCCGCGGCCGCCTTCTCGCGCAAGGCCGCCACCCGGCGAGGCGGATCCTCGACCGTCTCCAGTCGAACCTCGAGGATATCGGACAGCTTTCGCAGGCTGCGCAGGCTCCGGTAAGCGGGTTCCAGCAACTCGGCCACCCGCGCCCGCTGTTCCGGGTCTCCTAGCATTCCCTCCAGCGCCGCAATCGCATTGGGATGCCCCGGGGTGCGCCCGAGCACCTCGCCGTAGAAATCGACGGCGACCGACGGATGGCCCAGGCGCTTGCCTTCGACTTCGGCCAGCTCCAAGGTGAGCGCGTCCTTCGCTGTGGTTTCCTCGGACCGCCCCAGCATCCACACCAGGTGGTCCCGCAGATCCTCCCAGCGTTCGTCGGCGGCCAGAAGCTGCTCCAACGATGCAGCAGCCACGGCATCATCGGGATCGATCTCCAGGACAGCGCGGAGCGAATCGACCGCCGCGTTCGTCTGCGACAGGTACTCCTCACTGATGCGTGCGCTCCGACGCAAGAGATCGGCGCGCTCCGCGGGAGACTCAACCAGGCGAACTTGCTCGTCGAGCAGGTCGCGCAGTTCCGCCCATGCCTCCCAGCGCTCCAACGCCTCCTCGAAGATCTCCGCAGCCGCACGGTTGCCCGGCTGGGCCTCAAGGTAGCGCCGATAGTGCCGGCGAGCGATCTCCCGGTCGCCCAGCTCCTGGTCGTAGACCCGAATGGCCACGCGGACCAGCGCCAACACCTCGTCGGGGTTGGACATTTCGTTCTCGAGGAACTCGTCAAGCAGCTTGCCCACATCACGCCAGCGCCCCAGCTTGGGCGCCAGGCGCAACAACCGCTCCTGGGCCGACCGATCGGTGGCCTTCTCCTGGAACACACGTCCGTACCAGCTGAAGGCCTCGTCCAGATCCTCGATCTGCTCCTCGTAGATCTGGGCGATCCGTTTCGTCCAGGTCAAACGCTGCTCGGGATCCTCGCTGTACTGCAGCCGCAGGCTGTCGATCCCCACCAGCTCCTTCCAGGCGCTGCGCCGGATGTAGACCGGTTCCAGCAGGGTGGCGGCCGTCATACGCGCCTCGGGATCTTCCAGCAGGTCCTGCAGAATCTGAATGCTGGGCGCATGGTCCGGCTCGCGCTCCAAGACCTGGCCCAGATATTCGAGGGCGCGCTCGCGATTGACCAACTCGACGCGCTGAACTTCCGCCAGGCGGAACCGCAGCTCGATGTCCTGGTCCCGGCTCAGGTCCCGCTCCAGCCGACGTTCGAGCAGGTTCACCAGATCGTCCCAGCGGCGCAACTCGACGTAGAGAGCCTCCAGCGCCGCCACCGCCTCGGCGTCCCCCGGCAGCAGCGTCCACACCCGCTCCCAGGCTGCGATGGCGTCATCCTTCCTGGCCAGGCGAACCGCCAGGCTGCCGGCCTCGCGCCGCAAGACCACCTCGGCCTTGGGCGTCTCGGCCAGGTCCGCCCGTCGCAAGATGACCTCGTAGAGCGAGGCCAGATTCTCCTGCTGGCGGTAGATCCGCTCCAGGGAGGCCAAGGCCGCATCGTCATCGGGCCGCCGCTCGGCTATACGGCTGAAGTAGTCGATGGCCAGCGGCAAATCGCCCAGGTCCAAGGCGTGTTCGGCGACGGCCCGTTGCAAGCGCAGGCGCGTGTCCTCGGCCAAAACGTCGGACTCGACGGCGCGGTAGAGATCGATGACATCGATCGTCTTGTCGCTCCCCGGGGCCAGCGCGAGCCGTTCGTAATTGTCGAGCAATCGGCCCAAATCGGGATCGGAAGTCCCATCGCGAATCGCGGCGGCCCATGTGTCGAGGGCCGCTGGCTTGTCGCCCAGCTTCCTCTCCTGGATCTCGGCCAGGCTGGCCCGGTAACCGGCTCGGGCCCTTGCGTCCCCGGCTAGATCGATGAAGACCCGCAGGACGCGAGCCAATCGCTGGCCATCGCCGGCAGCCCGGTAGATGGGCTCAAGGGTCTCGGCCGCGGCGAAACGCAGAGCCATGTCGGGATCATCCAACACGCGCTCCATCTCGGCCAACGCGTCGGCTTCGCTGGGGACCAGCTTGAGAATCTCCCGCCAGCGTTCCAGCGCTTCGCTGCGCCGGCCGAGAGGACCCTGCAGAAGCCCCGCAATGGGGCGCAACAGATCCACGCGATCCCGGTCGGAAGTCGCCAGCATGAGCAGCCGTTCCAGAATCTCGATGTGCTCGGCCGCCGCCCCCTTGCTGTGATACAAGCGCGCCAGCGTCCGAAGAACCTCCACGTCGTCGGGCGTGTCGTCGAGCACCGGACGAAGGGTGGCAATCGCCTCGTCCGCATCGTGCAGCTCGGTTTCCAGAATGGAGGCCATGCGGAAGCGCAACCGGTTCCGCGCTTCCGCCGCGACCGCGTCTGCCCGGCGTCGCAACAGCTCGACCCGCTCGCGCGCCTGCCCCGACTCCTGGAAGATACGCTCCAGGTTCTCGAAGGCCGTATCCGCCGCTTCACCTTCACTGTCGAGCAGACTGCGGTAGGTGGCCACGGCAGCCGGAAGATCGTGCAGGGAGTTCTCCTGCAAACCCGCGATGCGCAGACCGAGGGCGTCCTGCTCGCGATGGTCCTCGGCCCAGTCACTCCGGGCCCGCAGCACGTAGACCAGACCGTGGATGTCCGAGGTTTCGAGGTAGAGTGTCTCCAGAGCCGCGGCGGCCGCCGCACCCGTCCGCGCGTTGCCAATGTCCAGATCGAGGACGCGCCGCCATGTGCGAATGGCCGCGCTGCGATCCGCCAGCGGGCCCTGGAAGAGGCGGGCCGCGCGCGATAGCAAATCGGCGATCCCGGCAATGTCCGAGGGATCGCGCTTGCCCGCGAGTTCCTGATACAGCGCCTGCAGATCATTCCAGCATCCCAGCAGACCTGCCAGCCGCTCGGCCTGCGACAAAGCCGTCTCGGACTGCGGGTCACACGTAAGGACCATGCGCCGGGTGTCCCAGGCGGCGGCCGGCGCCTGCAAATGCGTCTCCTGTACCTCGGCCTTGCGCACCAACAACGCGACCGCCATCGGCCCGTCTTGCCCCTCGCGTTCGATATCGAGGATCTCCACCAGGCGGGCCCAGTTCTCAGCCGCCGCATACAGCGGTTCCAGCATCATGGCCGCGCGCCGCCGATGTTCCGGATCGTCGAGCACCCGCTCGACCACGCCAACCACCCGGGCATGCCCGGGCGCCAGCTGCAAAGCTTCGGCCAGCAGATCGAGCGCCGCGCCCGCATCATTGAAACGCACGAGCGCAAGTTCGGCTCGGCGCAGTTTCAGCTCCGGAAGTTCCTCGCGCGACACGAGATCGGCCTCATGGACCCAAAGGCCATCCAGATCTCGCCAGCGCTCGGCCGCCGCATAATTTCGTTCCAGAACGCGACAGGCGCGCAGATCCGTGGGATCCAAATCGACGATCCGGCGCAAGACCTCGGTGGTGTGGTCGCGGTCGTAGAGCAGCGCCTCGTCGATCTCGACGGCCTGCCACAGCAAAGCCAGCCGCTCCTTCACGTCCGGCAGGTGCCGTTCGCGCGCCTCGATCAGGTCGCGCAGCGCCCCCCAACGCTCGCCGTCGCGCACCAGCCGCGCCAAGGCGCGATAGGCGCCCATGTGCAGCGGATCCAGTTGCAAGACCGCACGCAGAGCCGCCTCGGCCTCGCTCTTGCGTTCGGGCTGGCGCTCCTCGACCTCCGCGACGAGCATGAGGATCTCCTGCCGCAGGGATGGCTCCTCGGCCGTGGTCAGCACCCGCTGCGCAGCCTCGGCAAGCGCCGGCAGCTTGCCGGCGTCAACCCCCAATTCCACCAGCCGCTCGCGCACCGACTGATTGGACGGATCCATCTCGAACACCCGCAGCACCGCACCGAACGCGGCCGCCGCATCGGCCAGTGGGCCTTGGTATAGATCGGCCAGCAACTCCAGCTGCCCGCGCCGCTCGTTCCGATCCGCGGTGACCGAGACCAAGGCCTCGAGCATCCTCCCCCACTTGTCGAAACGTTCGGTCAGCTCGTAGTACGGCAGAAGCCGGCCTGCCACCTTGGCAATGTCCTCCTGGCGGACCGCGCCTGCGACGAAGAGCCGCTCCAATCCCTCGACCGCCTCAGCCGAGATGGGGTCGATCTCCAAGACCTGAAGGTACGCGTCGGTTGCGGGCACCGGCTGAGCCAAGGGAGTCTCAAGCAGCCGTCCCATGCGCAGGAAGACCGCAGCCTTCTCGGCGTCGGCGCTCAGGTCGGCTTGACGGGCGAGCGCCTCGACCAGACCCCGAACCTCCCCCACTGCATCGAGGACCCGCACCAGTTCGCGCAGCTGGCGCATGTTCGCTGGCTCGATGTCGCAAGCCTCGCGCAGCGTGGCCGCGGCGGCGGTGCGGTCTCCCAGCCGCTCCTCTTGCATGTGCGCGATCCGCAGCAAGATCTCTGCGCGCAGGGCTGGGTCCTGCATGCGCGCCTGGCGTAGGTGCTGCAGAGCGATCAGATCGGCCCAACGCTCGTTCTTCGTGTAGAGCTTGAGCAGGGCATTCTCGGCCTCGTCGTCTCCGGGCTGAAGGGCGAGAATGCGTTCGGCGAATCGTTTGAGGTCATCGGGGCGATCCACGCGCTCGCTGGCGATGAACAAACACCGGCGCAGAAGGGAGAGCTGCTCGTCCGGGTTCGGCCCCTGCTCGCCCTCGTCGTTCAGCCGGGCCGCCAGCAGGCCCAGCAACGCTTCCCACTCTTCGGCGGCCTCGCCCATGCGTTCCAGGTCGGCACGCACGTCTGAATCGGTGGGGGCAAGGCGGTAGGCACGGGCGCACCACTTGAAAGCCACGGATTTGGCTTCCAGCTTCTTCTCGCAGATGAAGCGCGCCCTCTCAAGGATAGCCAGGCTCTCGCCCAGCGACAGCACCGGCGCTGACTCGGGACCCAGCAGGATCTCGTAGGTCGCCACCAGGCGGCCCCAGCGCTCGGTCGCCTCGTACAGATCGGCCGCCGCCCGTGCCACCGCCCGGTTGTCCGGGTCGGTCGCCAGGATCCCCTCGTAGGCCTTGAGCACCCGCTCGGGCTGGTTGAGTTTGCCGCCGGCGACGTCGGCCACGCGGCCGAGCAGACGGGCACGCACGGCCATGTCGGTGGTTCGTTCCGCCACCTGCGAGAGCACATCGCATAGCTCTTCCCAGGCGCCCCGGCCCGCATAGAGGGCCTCGAGCGAATCGAAGTCACCCATCTGGGTGTAGGCATCGCGCAAGGCGCGCAAGATGCGTTGGTTTTCCCCCTGGCTGCGCCGCACGCATGCGAGCACCTCGACCGCGGCCGCGGGCGCGCCCAATCTCTCGAACAAGATCAGGCCGCGCTTCTCCAAGAGAGCGCACCCGTCGGGCGTCGCATCTCCGCCTGCGGACTCGGCCAGCCGCCCGAGAATCTCCGCCAGAGCTGGCCAGCGCTTTTCACGTTCGTACAGAACGGACAGTGCCACGGCTGCGTCGCGATCCTGAGGGGCGAGTTGCAGCACCTCGTTCCACAAACCGATGGCCTGGCGCAGGTCGGCCAGGCGATCCGCCGCCAGGGTCGCCATCTCGCCCAGCCGGGCCTGTCGGGCGCTCGGGTCCAAAAGGGGCAGCTCGCGGCGCATGAAATCCAGCAGCGCACGCCAGGAGCGCGCGCGCACGTAGATCTCGCGCAAGGTGGCCCGCGCCTTCTCGTCGCTGGGCACTAGTTCGAGCACCTTCTCTAGCGCCGTCACGGCGTTGTGGTGGTTGTTGAACTTGTCCATCCACAGCTGCGCCACCCGGTGGTAGAGGGCCACCTTCTCGTCGGGTTTCGAACTCGACTGCGCCTGGCGGGCCAAGATGTTGGCGAGGTCGCCCCAGCGCCCCTGCGCCTGGTAGCGTTCGGCCAGAGCCGAGAGCGCCTCGGCATGGTCGGGCCGGAGGGCGAGGATGGCCACGTAGGTGTTGACCACCATCACGTCCAGCTTGAGGTGATCGCGGTAGATGGGAATCATCTCCAAGGAAAGCGCAACCTTCTCGTCCACAGCTTCGGGCGGCAGCGCTTCGCAGCGTTCCTTGAGCAACTCGAGCAGCGCGTTCCACTTCTCGGTCTTGGTGTACAGGCGGCGCAAGGCGGTCACCGCCTCGGGCAGCCCCGGCTTGAGACGCCGGAGGGCCTTCCAGGCGTCGACCGCCTTTTCCAGCAACTGCGGTCTCTGCTCGGCCAACTCGGCCATCTCGATGCCGTAGCGCACGCGGGCCTCGGGGTCGGCTTCGGCCTTCTGGGCTTGGCCGAGGAGCGCGAACAACTGGGGAAGCTCGTCGCGCGACAGATGGTACTCGCGGTAGAAGTCGAGCACCGGCGGGATGGTGGGCATGGTCTTGCGCGCCCGACGGAAGCACACCTCAGCTTGGGCGATCTGGTTGAGTCGCTTCCAGTAGAGTTCGCCCAGAGAGATCGAGATGGGCCCCTCGCCCACACCGCGCTTGGCCGCGCGCAGAGCTGTCTCGTAGACCGCTGCCAGCTCGCCCCATTTCTCGCGTGCGCCGAGGATGCGCGCCACACCGTGAAGCGCGCGCTCGTGGCCGGGAGAAGCGACCAGTGCCTCGCGGTAGTGTTCGAGGGCCTGGTCGGTGCGGTTCGTTTGTTCGGCCAGGCGTCCGGCTGCCGCGCGAGCCGCGGCAAGGTCCTGGGGGTTGGCTGCGGCCGCGATTCGCCGCTGGAGGTGTTCGGCCAATTCGTCTTTGCGGCCGGCGCTGCGGAGCAGCCGTTCCAGCAACACGTCAGCCCGACGCTGATGGGCGTCGAGCGCGAAGCTCCGACGCAAGAAGGTTTCACCCTCGTTGGTGAGCGGGCGGTAGCGCAGGTACAGTTCGCCGGCCGCAGCCAGCAAAGGCGCCCCGGCCGCGCCGTCGCCCGCTTCGTCCGCCTGCCGTACCAGCGCATCGGCCCGCTCCTGCCAGCCCGCCTCTTCCTCTTCGAGCACCCGTTTGAACTCGGCGGCTGCCGGGTGGTTGCGCGCGATCTCTAGCGCCTCCTCCACGCAGGCGTGGGCCGGCTCCCACTGGCACATCTCGCGGTGGAGCAAGCGCGCCTTCTCGACGAACAGGGTCGCGCGGCGAATCGGGTCCTGCCCCCACGCCAGCTCCAGGTCGAGCAGGCGCAGGCACGGTTCCACGTTCTCGCGGTCGGTGTGCCAGGCTCGTTCGGCGGCCAGCGCCACCTGAACAGCATCGCGCTCGGATGCCGTCGCATCGCCTGGTTGCAGTCCAGCCAGCAACGCAAGCGCCTGGCCATCTTCTGGGTCCGATCTCAGCGTGGCAAGTGCAGTCGAAAGGTCGTTGTTCATGTTTGCAATCCAAGCCCCCCCGCCCGGAGTGAGCCACTGGTTGGGCGGCTCCTGACTATAACCTCTTTCGGGTCGCTCCAAATCGGAATCCCGCGAGGCTCCGCCGCATCTTGCCGCAGCCAAGCAGGGCCGCTTTTCTTCGGTCGGGCATTCGCGGTTCCCCCAAACCGCCTCTGTGTGTATGCTGCCACCTGCTTCCCCCCACAACGGAGGTCCCCATCATGAAATCAGGGATGCATGGCAAGTCTGCTTTCTCCGCGGCCGTTATTGGCGCGATGCTTCTACTTCCAGGCTGCGAGAAAAGGGCAGAAGGGCCCAAGCCC
>Ga0265330_10000887_pt1 | contig 18617 bp, 16 predicted proteins | sample 41919metaG_FD_202083 | JGI IMG/M metagenome (GOLD analysis project Ga0265330, IMG submission 202083) | Rhizosphere microbial communities from Carex aquatilis grown in University of Washington, Seatle, WA, United States - 4-19-19 metaG | ecosystem: Host-associated > Plants > Roots > Rhizosphere... | reverse complement strand
CCCATGGGCGTCTTCACTGACCGCACCAGCATGGACCGCATCCTCTACGCGGTCTTCACCCACGAAAACCAGCAGCAGAAGGTATCAACCCTCTTCCTCGTGACACAAAAGTCGTGACATCACCCAGGGGCGGACGCCGGGGCGACCCCGTGGGTGCGGCCGACCGGCGACCCGCTATTCGTATAATTCCGCGCTCGCGAACACGTCGGTGTCGTCCCATCCGCCGGCAACGAGCACCTTCCCGCTTGGCAGCAACGTCGCGGTGTGGTCGGACCTTGCCACGCCCATGCTGTGGGTGGCTGCAAATGTCCCAGCCGGAGGACCGGAGTGCAAGACATTGAAGGACGCTGGCTCGCCGCGGGCCTAGAAATCCAGCCCGCCGGAAGGAATCGAACAGGTGTTGCCCCACGCCGTCGTCGACCAAAAGATTGTGGCCTGGGTGTTGGTGCCGGCGGTCACGTCGATCACGTTGTAGCCCGCTGTCTTTGCCGCGGGGATTGGCGTGGCCCCGCAAGCCATGGGGATACCGTTGATCGTGATTGACCGGCCATCTGTATTCGCGCAACCCCAATTCGTGATGGTATCGCAGGTGACGTAGCAGATTCCGTTGGTTGAGCCGATCGCCCCCGGGTGGCCGACGTTCACCGCATTGCCCGACCACACGGTACAAGTCCGCGGCGCCGTTGAAACGACACCCGAGTCCGCTGAGCTGCATACCCCATTGGCGTTCCGGGCAACCACAACGTAGTAGTACGCCGTCCCGTTGTTCACGCTTGAGTCGACGTAGGGACTGGCGGTCACTGTGCCGACTGACTCGAATGGGCCTCCGGCGCCAGGACCACGCTTCACTTGATACGACGTGGGGCCGTTTGTCGAAGCGGTCCACGAAACTGTCACTCGCGATATTCCCGCCGTGGCCTTTGTTCCAGTAGGAACCGTGGGCGAGCCGCAGGAAACAGCGGAAACAGCAGGAGTCGAGTTGTCCGACACACAGGTGCCACCCGCATTGCTGGCGTTGACCTCGTAGTAGTAGGTCGTGCCGTTGGGGTTCATGACCCTCAGGTTCGTGCCCAAGTCCGTGTACTTGAGAGGGGTCTGGTTGGTGCTCGCTGCGGTGAACGGTCCAGTCGCGCTCGTCCCGCGCAGGACGGTGTACCCCGTGGGCGTAGAACCACTGTCTGCGGGAACCCACGTCACGTAGATGTTGCCACTTGTGGGATCGTTGGGGTCTGTGACTGCGGCGACGTTGATCGGCACGCCCGGCGGAGTGCAGACCGGCGCGCCGCCACTGCCACCTGTGGTGGTGGCGGCGTCGGGGCGGCTGATGGTGCTGCCACCGCCGCCGCCTGTGGCGCCAGCGTCGGGCAAGGATAGGTTTTCGACAGCTCCGTCCGGCAAGGCCCGCAGTTGACTGGCGTCGAAGGAACAGCCCGCGGCCAGCGCGACGATTAGACAGGCTCCAGGCGAAGAGAACGATTTCACAGTCAGTACCCCACGGCTGCAACAAAGCCCGTCGCCCCGCCCGCCACCGGCGCCACGGTCACGGGTCGGCCCTCGAAATAGAACAGCGCTCCCGTCGTCACGGCGGCAGCGACGGTCAGACCCCAGAACACGTTGGCCGTAGACTGGCGCGAATTGACTGAGTCGATGTCGCTCTGGGGGCAGCCAGGGCGGGCGGGATTGCCCGCGCCGCACGAACTCCGCAGGCTGTCGAATTTGGATTGCATCGACAGGCCTGCGGTGATGGCGCCCACAGCCAGCAACACCGTCGAGCCAGCGGCGACCCATGTCCATTTTCTGCCCAGCCACCGGCCTTGGCTGGCGTCGTTGTTCGGTGATGTAGCTTGGACGTCGAAGTTCGGAGCAGCCTTGGGCGCCGCGGCCAGAGATCGCATTCGCATGTTGACGGTACTCACCGACCCCGCCGTCACATCCACATCCTCGATCGCTGGGGCCACGCTCGCATGTTTGGCCGTCACCTGGTGACGGCCGGGGGTGGCCCAGATCGGGTCGGGTAGCGGTATCACTCCCACGCGCTTGCCATCAACGCTGACTTCGGCGTCTGTCGTGTCGCAGTCGATCCGGATTCGTCCAAGTTTCTCTTGGAGCTGAGCCACGGACCTGCGCGCATCATCGATCTTCTCAGGCGGTGAATCAGCGGCTCCCAGCAAGAACTTCTCGAAAGCCTCCATAGCCTCGACAGGCCGGCTCAGGGCGCGATTGGCTTGGGCTATGTTGAACATCAGCTTGGGGCTGGGAAATGCGGCATAGGCCGCCTGAAACTTCTCCAACGCACCGGCAACGTCGCCCCGCTCGTACAGCTTCGTGCCCTGGCTCATCAGCGCCTGCGCCTCCGCCTTGGCCTGCGGGTCGCCAGTTGACGGCAAGACTTGCGCGAGAATCGTGAGCAGGACGAGCGAAGTTGTACACACGGTCATAGCTCCTCGAACAGCTTTTCCTTAGCCTTAGCCTTGGCCCTGGGCCTTGGGGAAGAAGGCATGAACGGGTTGGGCTTCTTGTCGGTGGTGACAGCGCCGGGACGTTTTCCGCGCTTGGTGTGGGCCGAGTCGAGCCCTGCCCCGGCCGGGTTGTTTTCGGTGATCTCCGGCGTGACCACTGGAGGCGTTGGCTGGGGCAGCGGCGTAACGACGGGGTGTGCTGTGCTGGGGGCCGCTGGTCCGGACGTCGGACTCGAACGGAACAACAGGAACGCCCCGAACAGCAAGAGCACCGAGGCCGCAGTGACAACGGCGTAGATCGGCTTGATCCCACCAAACCGCGCCATTGAGCGTCCCATCGCCGACCGTGCCTGCTCTTTCGCGCGTGCGGCGATGCCACGAATAGGGTTGATCCAATTCCTCAGCGCGACGCGAGCCAGGTCAGCCTTGCGCGCGTCCCGTGGCTCTTGAACAGCCGGCTGACGAGCGGGCTTCGGAGGGACAGGCGTCGCGCCGTATCCAATGGTCGCATTGGCTGGCGTTGCGGGCGACGCAGCCACCGGGACCGGTGTTGCGTCAGCGGCTCGGCCCGACGTGACGGCCTCAAGCGCGCGGGAGAACTCGCGCATCGACGGGAACCGCTCCGCCGGCTGCTTGCTCAGCGCCCTCCGCAGAACTGTCTCGACAGCTTGTGGCAGGCCCGGCACTCGTGGCGCCAGCGGATGAGGGTTCAAATTGATGATCTGGTACAAGACTGCGGCCACTTCGTCGGCCACGAACGGCCCGCGGCCAAGCAGCATTTCCCAGGCGATGCAGGCCAAGGACCACTGGTCAGTGTGGTGATCGACTTCTTCGACCATGCCAGTGGCTTGTTCGGGCGACATGTAGTTGGGCGTGCCCATGACCGCCGACGCCTTGGTCAGTTGCGTGCGCGCCGCTTTCATCTTGGAAATGCCAAAGTCGAGTACCTTCACGAAATCGGGCTCACCCGGAATTTGCAGCAGAAACACGTTGCCGGGCTTGAGATCGCGGTGAACGACGCCTTGGTCGTGAGCAGCATTCAACGCCGAGGCCACCTGCTTGACCACGTGGACAACCGCATCGACAGGCATGCGCCCCACACGGCGCAGGCGGTGGTCGAGATCCTCGCCTTCGAGATACTCCATAACCAGGTAGGGCTCGCCGGATTCGGCCTGGCCGAAATCCATGACCGTCACCAGGTGGGGGTGTCCGAGGTGTGAGGTTATCTCGGCCTCGCGATGAAAACGCGCGAGGGCCTCACGGTTGGAGGCCAGGTCACGCGCCATGAGTTTGATCGCCACGCGCTTATTGAGGCGAAGCTGGACGGCCTCATACACCGCGCCCATGCCGCCTTCGCCGATGAGGCGTGTGATGCGGTAGGCGCCTTCGAGCACAGTGCCTACGGGCGCGCTCATGAGAGTTTCAGGCGGCACGGCCGACCTCCCATCGCAACGGGAACCCTGGGCGGGGCTCCATGCTCGTCAGTCTAGGTTTCCCGGTAGTCACGCGTGCCAGCTCTCCATGGTCCCACGCCATCGAGGTGGAACAGAATGCAAACTAGCCCAGCGTAGACCTCGGGCCGATTTCCGTCAAACAGGGTGCCCACTGGAGATGGAGGTAGTGGTCGGCGGCCTGATGGTTTGCAAGAAGGCGGCGCGATCGGGCTGGAAGGATGTCTTCGGTGCGCTCGGCAAGGCAGGAAGGTCCGACAGGATCGTCGAAGAGTTGCGTGGCAAACCCGATGCCGTGAATCGATGAAGACAGCATGTGCTGCTGCCCGATCCGATCTTCAAAGCAGCCTGCTGACCGATTCGCAGATTGGGGAGTCGAAGCTTACCCCTCCGCTTCGCTTTCCGGCTCGTCCTTCTTCCACAAGGGCGCCGCAAGCCAGGACTGGCGCGCCAGGTGGATGAGGATCATGCCGAAGGCGATGAGCAGCAGGATGCTCTGGTCGGTGTAGCGCAGGTCATTCCACTGCTCGGCCGCGGTGAAGGCCTGGCACACGGCCAGCAGCGCGAGCAGCACCACGGCCGCCGCGAAATTGCGATCGCGGTCGGCGTCGGCTCCGGCCACCACCACGATCAGCGGCAAGAGAAACACGAAGTGCAAATAGAGGTTGGGCGGACAGGAATAGAACGGCACCAGCAAGAGGCCTATGAGGCAAGTCTGTTCGAGGCTGCGGCCCCGACACGCGATGAGCGCCAGTGCGGCCGCCAGCAGGAACGCCAGATAATACAGCGGCTGGCGCGCCGAGAAGGTCGCGCGCTGCAGACGGTCCCATTCCGACCACAGGTCGAGGACGTTCTTGCGATTGAGACCCGCGGCTGAATACTCGGCGCTGAAGGACACGACGTTGCGCATGCCCACGTCGTTCGCGCTGGGGCCGCTTTCGTGAATCTCGGTCTTCTGGTTCCAGGCACCCCAGGTGTCTTTCGCGCCAAACAAGGCCAAGACGAGCACCAGCGCGCCCACCGCGGTCATCACAGCTCCGCCCAGGGCGCGCACGGCCGGACGCTGGGCCGTGCGAATCTCGGCCAGCCGTGGCAGGCGTCGATGCTCGCGCCACTGTTCGACGGCAAACCACAGGATGGGCACGGCCAGGAACAGCGCCGCCTCGCTGGGGAACACGCGCGCCAGAGCGGCATACGCCAGCAGCGCGCCACCCCAAACCGAACGTCCCGATTTCAGGGCGCAGACGCCGAGCCCCAGAGCCACCAGCCAATCCTGGCGCAAGGTCGCGCCCAGCAGGTTGGTGCCGAACACGGAGAAGTCGCTCGTGCCCCACAGTACGGCCAGGTAGAGCATCACGCGCAGCCCGAAGGTGCGCGCGATGACGAAGAAGAGCAGCAGGATGAGCAGCGGATCGATGAGCGCGGTGGCCGTGAGGGTGGCTTCGCTAGCGGACAGGTGGCCCAGCAGCAGATGGGAGGGAACCAGCCAGGCGAGCGTGGCGTCGCCTCCGTGATCCTGCAGGCTGGCGAGGTAGTCCGCCTCGCCCATGGTGTCGGAGAAGTACTTCATGTCCTGCTTGAAGTCCTGCCAACGCTCGGGAGTGAAGCGCGCACGTACCTTGAGCATCTCGTCCTTGAGATCGCTGCCTAGGCGCATCTGGTTGTTGCCCAGGTCGCGCACGCGCACGCTGGCCAGCCGGTCAGCGGTGAAGCTCGGCGTGTTGTCGGCATAGGCCGCCAGAGCCGCGACATTCAGTCCGTCGAAACGCAGCTCGCGGAAATACTTCGCCGTGGGGAAGTCATCGCGCATGGCCGCGGTGTGCACCAGGGTGTTGCGGCCTTTGGAGTCGTCGAAAAACTGCAGCGTCCCGAAGTGCCAGTAGGTGGCAAAGCCCGCCACCGCGCAGAAAGCCAGCGTGCCCAGAACGACTCTGCGATCGGGCGCGGCGTCCTCTTTGAGGAAGGCCTCTTTGACGGCCAGCAGTCCAACCAGCCCGGCCAGCAAGGCGCGCAGCGCCGGCTCTTGATCGACAAAGGGATAAAGGCGCGCCAACTCCGCCGCCAGCATCCAGCCCGCCGCAAGCGCCGGCAGGAGCAGAATGTAGTGGATGCGGGCGGCTTTGCGACGATGGACGAGAAGGAAGAACGCGACGAAGATCCCGAAAATCACCACCTTGGTGATCACCGTGTCGCCCACCGCGACGCCGCGGGTGCGCACCAGCTCGGGCGGCCAGATGGAGGGGCACTCGCTGTACAGAGCGATCTCGCCCACGCTGTACAGGGCATCGCCGCCCGTGGCCGAGAGCCGCACGTAGCGCGCGCTGGCCTCCAGTTTCTGGCTGCGCAGTCGCATGCCAGCGTTGGCATCGGCACCCACGCGCCACAGGGGTTGCCACTTTTCGCCGTCCTGCGAGCCCGACAGAATGTACACGTCGTTGTTGTCGGCCTGGGTCAGGGCACAGCGAATGGGGCGGTTGCTGCCCAGGTCGTATTCCACGAAGGAGCGCGCCGACAAAAAGCGCGACGTCACATCGGTGAGCCATTCGTCGCCTTCGTTGCTGTACAGGCCGTCGGTCAGCCGCTTCGGGTCCTTCACGCCCTGGCTGCGACTGGGCAGCGCCCCGGCGATCAGACTTTGCGGCTCTGGGCGCGCCGGGGTTTCGGCGCGCGCCACGCCGGCAAGCGCGCTTGCCACCATGACAAGAGCGGCCAGGGAAGCGCGGCGGGCCGGCAGATGCCTGGACAAGCTGCGAATAGCGACAAGCACGTGTGATGACAAGCACATGGCCATCGAACGCTACGTGCGCTGTGCGGCGCCGTCAACAGGGCATCGTCACCGTGTTGTCACCGAGGCAATCGGCGCTTGATCACTCTTGCGTCATTGTGCCCTGGGTGACAGAAAACACCCCATGCGGTGTTATATGAGGTCGTCATGACTCCCTCTCCAGAAGGTCTCGTCCAGAAACTCCTAGCTTTGCCGGTTTTCCGCTCCGAGTGGGTGCTGTGGCTTCTGCTCGGTTTGTCGCTGCTTTCCGTGGCGGTCATGGTGGAACGCTGGATCTTCTACCGGCGGCACAAGGTTGGGTTCGAGTCCCTGCGCGAGGAATTCTCCAAGTTGCTGGACAAGGGTGATTTCGAGGCCGCGGCCAAGCTGCTGGCCAAGACCGACAGCCTGGAAACCAACGTGGTGCTGGCCGGCCTGCGTGGCTACGCCAAGGGGCCGGAGTCCGTCGAGGATCTCTTGACCGGGGCCATGGCGCGCGAGAAGAGCTTCTACGAGCGGCGCCTGTCCATCCTGGCCACCCTGGCTTCCAATTCGCCCTACATCGGCCTGTTCGGTACGGTGCTGGGGATCGTACGAGCCTTCAAAGATCTGTCCAAAGACATGGCCAGCGCCAGCACAGGCGTGATGGCCGGCATCGCCGAGGCCCTGGTGGCCACGGCCATCGGCCTGCTGGTCGCGATTCCCGCGGTGGTGGCCTACAACGTGTTCAAGGGCATGGTGAAGGACGCGGTGACCAACACCGAGTCGCTCTCGCGCATCCTGCTGGCCGAGCTGAAGGCGGCCGGCGGCGAGAAGAGCGAGTAGGGAGCCGCCATGGCTGGGTCGCTGAGCAACGGCAACGGCGAGGACGAGGGACCGCTCGCCAGCATCAACATCATTCCCTTCGTGGACATCGTGCTGGTGCTGCTCATCATCTTCATGCTGACCTCGGCCGCCATCGTGCGCGCCAGCATGGTGGTGAACCTGCCCAAGGCCGCCACCGCCGGAGCGCATGTGGAATCGACCGTCAACCTGGTGTGCACCAAGGACGGCAAGCTCTTGCTCAACGGCAAAGAGAGCAACCTCGACGAGGTGGCCCGCCACGTGAAGCGCGAGCACGACGCCAACCCCAAGCTGCAAGCGGTGATCGCGGGTGACAAGGGCGTGCCCTACGGCCGCGTGATGGATTTGATCGATCTGGTCAAACGCAACGGAGTCACGGCGTTCGCACTCGACGTGGAACGCGCGCCGGTGCCCGAGGGAAACTAGATGCCCGATCATGATTCGAGGACAAGCACTTTGTTCTCCCCTCTCCCGCCGGGAGAGGGGCCGGGGGTGAGGGTGATGCCTTCTTCGGGCCAGACGCTGAAGCAATGCAGGCGTTGGGCCAGAAGTCCGCGGCATGGGTTCATGTCCGACACAGTACCCTCACCCCAGCCCTCTCCCGGCGGGAGAGGGAGAAGGATGCGAGCCGAATCTTGATCAGTAACTTGGCAAGCGATTGGCCATGAAGGGGCGCCCCTCTTCACGCCCGCAGCCGGCCGCACCGGCGACGCCTCGGCGCGAACCGCGCCGGCATGGCAATCCCTTTGTCGAGAAGAGGAATCGCCAGCGCCAGGTCGCGCGGGTGCGGGCCATGGCACATGTGCGGGTTCCGCTGTCGTCGGAATTTCGCGCGCACCGGGGCCTGCACCGGATGCCGTCGTGGCTGCGCGCCGCCGTCGGCATCCTGGTGCTGCTGGTGTCCGTGGGCTTGCACGTGGCCTTTGTCATCACCGCTTTCGGCATCAGCCGCTTGAGCCATCAGAAGACGGTCGCGCGTCAGCAAGTGGCCATCGAGGTGCGCGAGCGCGAGGCCAAGCCCAAGGAGCCACCGCCTCCGCCCAAGGAACCGGAGCCCGAAGTGAAGCCCGAGCGTGCAATTCCGCTGCGCCAGGCGCCGCAGCCCAAAGTAGAGACGCAACCCAAGGAGCCGCCCAAGGCGCAGCCCGCACGGGTGGTGGGCCTCAGCTTTGAATCCACCGTCGGCGAGGGCGCAGGCGAAGGCGAGGGGCCGGCCTTTGGCGTGGGCAACACACGCATGGGCGAAACGGACAAGACCGCGGCACCGCCCAAGGACGTGCCCAAGCAGACCATCAACAAGGGCCCGACCACGGTGAAGCCGGTGGCCAATGCCGTGGCCACGCGGATTCCCGTTGCTGGCGTTGTGTTTGCGCAGGCTAAGCGAAAGAAGGAAGCGAAACCCGAATTTCCGCCGACCCTGAAGACACAGGGTATTGAGGGCGACGTGCCGGTCATCGTGTGGATCGACGAGACCGGGAAAGTGACGTCAGTCAAGATTCTGAAGGAATCGCCTTATCCCGAGTTCAATGAAGCCGCCAAGAAGGCGGCCATGGCCGACGAATTCGAGCCCGCCACCCGCAACGGCGTCCCCACGCCCACCACGCTTAAATACAACGTCTCATTCCGATTGGTCGATTGATGAAAAGCACAACACCGGTGATGGTTGGCGTCGCGCTGGCCCTCGTGGCCTGCAGTCGCAGCGATTTCAACACGCCCACCTTGCTCAACAAGCCGCGCATCCTTGCCATCAAGGCCGATCCGGCGCAGCCCGCGCTGGGCGCGTCCACCACACTGAGCGCGCTGGTTTACCAGCCGCCGCCGTCGGCCGACGCCGGCGCCGGCGCGGACGCAGGGATCGGCGTGACCGGCTACAGCTGGTCGTGGTGTCCCTTGGCCACCAGCTCCGCCGACGGTTTCGCGTGTCCGATCGGCTCGGATGCTGCGAATCAGCTATTTGCCGACCTCGGAATTGTCGACGCTCCGCCTCTCGACCTAGGCACGGGCGAGACCGCCATCTTCAGGAATCCCTTCCCGTCTGCGCTTCTCGCAAATCTTTGCGTGTATGGGCTACCCGCGACAGCCGGGGCGCCAGGCGCGAAGTTCGCCTGCACGATCGCAGGCTTCCCCATCACGATCTACTTGGTCGTGCATGCCACGGTCGATGGGAAGCCCGCAGATCTGCCCGCGGTGTTCTTCGTGTACCTGCCCATCAACGACGCCATCCCGGCGAATTTGAACCCGGTGGTGAACGGCATCGACATCTTCCAACATCGGCTCGATCAGGCGGGGACGCAGGAGGTTCCGCTTAACTCTGCGGTGCCGGTTGAGCTGGAGATGCAGGCTTCGTCGGCGGAAATCCTGCATGATCCCAACGAGGTCTTGCCCCCTCCTGATCCCAAGAATCCCATTCTGGGCCCGAACATCGCGCCCTACGAGCAGCTCACCATATCCTGGTACGCGGAGTGCGGTGATTTCGGCGCCAACGGACTGGGCGGCGACCGCACCGGCTATCTGGGCGATCCGAACAATCTGAATTCGCAGTTCGGCACAGCCTTGCAAAACACCTGGAACATCCCGAAGACTGAAGGCTGCCCGATCGACTACGCGCGCATGATCGTGGTGGTTCGTGACAATCGCGGGGGGGTGACCTGGACCAGCGGGGTCGCCCACGTGGTGGACTCGCTGTCTGACGCGGGCGTCTCCGATGCGCTGGATGCGGAGGACGTGGCCCCTGATACGGGATCTCTAGATTCTGAAGCGGCGGACAATGCGGACGCCGCGCTGGAGTCCGCGCCGTGAACGCCCGGCATTTCGGCATACTGGCGGCCCTGCTGTCCCTCGCAACTGCTGGCGCAGCCAGCGCTGCAGAAGAATCCGGCAGCAAAGAAGACAAGGAAGCCGCGGGACGGGCCGGCGAGGCCGGCATCAGCGCCACCGACAAGGGGCCCACCATCGACGCCAGCGAGCTGAGCAAGGCGCCCAAGCTGACCAGGCCGGCCAAGGTCACCTATCCGCCCGATGCCATCGGCAAGAGCGGCGAGGTCGAGGTAGCACTGCTGGTGGATCTGGACGACAAGGGCGAGGTTACTGGCGCGAGCGTGATCGAGCCCAAGACGCCAACCGGCCTCGGCTTCGAAGATGCCGCGATCACCGCAGCGTACAGCCTCGGTTTCGAGCCGGCCGAGGTGGCGGGGAAGCCCGTGCCGGTCCAGATCGTGTACAAGTTCAAGTTCGTGCCGCCCAAGCCAGCCGCGCCCCCGCCCGTGGCCGCTCCGGTCATCGCGCCGGTGGAGGCGCCCAAGCCGGCTCCGGTGGAGAACTTCACCGGCGTGCTGCTGGAGCGGGGAACCCGCATGCCCATGGCGGGGATTCTGGTGACCGTCTATCGCAGCGGCGGTGAAGCGCCCGTCGGCTTCGAGAACATCACCGACGCCAAGGGGTACTTCCACTTCTTCGATCTTCAGCCCGGCACATGGAAGATCTTCATCGAGCCTCCTTCGTACTACCCTTTCCGCACCACCGAGGAGATCGTCGCAGGCCAGGCGACGCACGCCACCTACTATGTTGAAAGGGGTTCATACAATCCCTTCGACAAGGTGGTCACCGCGCAGCGCGAGCGCAAAGAAGTGAGCCGCACCGTGATCGAAAACGTGGTCATCGACAAGATGCCGGGAGCTATGGGCGACCCGCTGGCCGTCATCCAGAATTTCGCCGGCGTGGCGCGCGCCGAGGCCGGCTCGGGCGCGATCATCGTGCGCGGCTCGGCACCGGCGGACACGCAGATCTTCGTCGACGGCGTGACCGTGCCAATCATCTACCACTTTGGCGGCATTCGCAGCGTCTTGCCGGTGGGCATGATCGACAGCTTGGAATTCTACCCTGGCAACTTCTCGCCCTACTACGGCCGAGCCACCGGCGGCATCGTCGACGTCTCGATCAAGAAGCTCAAGCCCAAGAAGGCGGGCGGCTATTTTGACGTAAATCTGCTCGACTCCGGCCTGTATCTGGAGGCACCCATCGGTGAAAAGGCCGCGGTGGCGGCTTCAATCCGTCGCAGTTACATCGACTGGCTCTTCAACGCCGCCATCCCCAAGAACGCCCCGATCACGGACGTTACATTGCCTCGTTACTACGACTATCAGTTGCTGGCCAACTACCGTCCCGCGCCGGCGCACGACCTGCGTCTGTTCGTTTTCGGTTCGGATGACACGTTTCACATTGTCTTTCGCAACGTGGCCCGCGCTGGCACCGAGCTGGCCGGCAACCAAATAGCCGATTCCACCAGTTTCTATCGGGCACTGGCCACCTATCGCTTCGTTCCCGGTGACAAGTTCGAAAACATGGTTCGCGTGTCGCAAGGCCGCGACAACGGAAATCTTCAATTCTTCCAATTCTACTCGCACTTCACCATCGACACGACCCACCTTCGCGACACCGTCCGGTACGACTGGTCGAAGAAACTGGCGCTCAGCGCCGGCCTGGATTTCATCTATTACCGGTTCAGTATCGACGTCTTCTCGCCCAGTGCGCCGTCGGAGGGTCAGAATGCGGAAATGCCCGACCTCACCCAAACACACCAGACGACGGTGTCGGGGTTGAACATTTTCTTGCCGGGCGCTTTTGCCGAGCTGGAATGGCGGCCTCTGAAAGGGTTGCTCGTCTTGCCCGGCCTCCGTTTCGACTACTACTCGGACATCGCGCAGGCTACCTTTGCGCCGCGCTTGACGGTTCGCTACCAGCTCAACAAGCCCGTGGCCCTCAAGGCGGGCGTGGGACTGTTCTACCAGGAACCGGATGTCACAACCGGACAAACCGACAAGAACTTCGGCAATCCCGATTTGAAGGCCGAGCGGGCCATTCACTATTCAGCCGGTGTCGAGTGGAAGCCGCGCGAGCACATCAATTTGGACGTGACCGGTTTCTACAAAGACCTGAGCAATTGGGTCAGCGCCACGACGGCTCTCAGGCCCGACGGAACGCCCTTGCGCTTGGACAACAACGGCGCCGGACGGGTCTACGGCATGGAAGTGGTGGCTCGCCACGAGATGACCAAGAAGTTCACCGGGTGGCTTGCTTACACCTTGTCGCGCGCGGAGAGGCGCGACTCGGGCAGCACCACGTATCGCCTTTTCGAATACGATCAGACGCACATCCTGACCCTGTTTGGCACCTACCAGTTGCCGCGCAACTGGCAGATTGGTTCGCGGTTCCGCCTGGTGAGCGGCGATCCCACCACACCGGTGACGGGTGCGGTCTATAACGCCTCGATCGATCGCTACAGTGCCCTGTACGGCGCCAAGTACAGTGATCGCTTGCCGCCGTTCATCCAGTTCGACGTTCGTGTGGACAAACGCTGGATCTTCAACCGCTGGATGCTGAACGCGTATCTCGACCTGCAGAACGCGTTCAACCGCGCCAACCCCGAGGCCATTCAGTACAACTACGACTCCACCAAGAGCCAGGTGCGCCAGGGGCTTCCCATCTATCCCATCATTGGCCTGCGGGGGGAATTTTAATGCGTCGCCAATGGACTCTCGGTCTGGCTGTGTTTGTCGTCTTGGCGGTCGGCGTGGCGCGTCCGGCGCGTGCCCAGACCCTTGAGACGCCGCGCGCGCGCCAGGGGTACTGGATCGGGGTCGGCCTCATCAACGTGGCTTCGCGCCTCAACGAGGAGGGCAAGAACCGCGGCTACTACACAGGAAGCGGCTTCACTGTCCGCATCGGCCAGCTTTTGACCGAGCGGCTGGGCCTTGGTCTGCTGGTGGAATACGGCGGCGTCAAGAAGGGCAGTGACCAGGGCAGCGTCGGTGGTTTGACCCTTGAAGGCAGCGCCACGATTTGGCATGGCTTGTCTGCCCACACCGGGCTGGGGATCGGCTTCGTGATGGTGACCGACCAGAGCAGCCTGGACAAATCCCTGCGCGGAGGCGGGGGCTCGTACTTCCTGGGTGGCGTCAGCTACGACTTCTTCCCCTGGCGCAAGCGCCTCACCGGGGGCTGGGCTGTCACTCCGACCGTCGATTTTCGTGCCATGCCGGACGGCAACATCCATGCCTACAGCTTCTTCATGGGGTTGCAGGTGCTGTGGTGGTCAGGCCTACCTCGCCAGATGCTGCTCCTGCCTGAGGAATAGCGCAGTTTCTACGCGACCGAAGTTAGCGTGCCCGGATGCTTAAGCTTTGGCTTCCAGGTGCCGAAACTTTTTGCGTGGGCGGCCTTTCTTTCGCGGCACTGATGCAACTGCCGGACGACCTTCGCACGCTGCGACGGGAGGCCCGGGCGGTATCCAAGTAGAGGCACTTCGATGCTGGAACCATGGATCATTAACGAAATCGTTCACCGCGAAGAAAATCGCCGACGCGGTGATTTTCCCCGGCTCGAAATTCCCCTTCCGAGGCCCGATTGGCCTGGTGATGGCGATCCCGGAATGGATCATGACGAGCGAGGCCACTCGGTGCCCGATCGCGGCGTGATCATCATGGGAATGTAGCTTTTTTGGCTGCGCGCCCTTATGGCCCAGCTGGACCGTGCCGAATCTCCAGTTGGAAGAGCGCCAGTGGATCAAGGGGTTCGGTCATGGTCATAAGAAACGCAAGTTCAGCAGGAGCAATTGACGCAACGGCCAGTAAGCCGCAAAGCAGCGCACCGGCCCCGCGCCTCAAATCCGATAGCGTGAGCATGGTGGATGCCGACCGGGCGGAAGCGGTGGCGCGAGCCGTGCGGACCAACCTCGGCGTGTTGCGCACCTTGCAAACGGCAAAGGTCGAGAAGGCCATCCACGCGGGAAACTATTGGCCCAGCGCGAGCGAGCTGGCCAACCGGCTGGTGGATGACGCCGAGATCGATGCTCAGCTACAGCGCACTCTCGGACGCTAGACTTAGGACAGAATCAGCAAGTCACGCATGGTATCATCGTAGTCGAAGGCGTTCGCCATCCAGCGAAGCGCGGGTGCAATGGTGGGATCCGTGCCGCTCGGGACGGTGAGCAGCTGGTGAGCTTTTCGACGCTCGCGTCGCTGTGCTAGCTTCTTCCCATGCATCTCGTCCCGTGGTGCGTTCTTTCTTGGACGTTGCTCGCTACGCTTTGCGGCGCCTGTGCCTCGACCCCGACCCCTGCACAGCGCCAGCGCATGTCGGATTGCGCGGCTCAGTGTGACGTTGGCAGGGAGCCGCCCCAATCAGGACCGATGGGCATGCCGGCCAATCAGCACGACACACGCACGGACTGCGAGAAGCGTTGCCAGTAGTGGGCGGCGGACATTCTCCTGGCCCTGCCTGCGCCGGCTGTGCAAGACTGGCCGACCCCCGTGAGCCCTGCCGACCAGTCCACGAATTCCACCGCGCCTTCCGGGGACGCGCCCGCGCCGGCCAAGCCGCCGGTGCTCTTGCGCGCCACCCTGGCCGAGGTGGTGGGCTCGTCCATGCGCGTGGCCGGCCTGTCGGTTCTCGAACGGGCCATCAAGCAGTTGCACCGCCTGCAATACCACGTGGTGCTGGCTACCGACGGAAGCTGCCGTCTGCCCACCTACTTGCCGGCCTCGGTGCAGGTTCACAAGGTTCCCAAGCCCGAGAACCTGACGACTTTGCGTCGGGAGCTGGTCGGCGCCATCGAGGTGGGCGCCGACGAGGTGCGCCCGGCCGGTGGCTCGCTTGACGGCGTCTTGCGCGTGACCGACGAGCCCAGCCGCCGCCGCGCCGAGCGCGCTGTCTTTGCCGAGCTGCTGCGCGGCGATCTGGGTTTCGTCGCGCGCTACCTGAACAAGCCGGTGTCGTTCTTCATCACGCGCCACCTGCTTTGTCGCCTGCCGTTTACCCCCAACCAGGTCACCCTGGGCGCCGCCCTGGTGGGCCTGCTGGGCGCGCTCATGGTGTCGAGCGGAGGCGCGGCGCTTATCGTGTGGGGTTTCTTCCTGGCGCACCTGCAGTCGATCCTGGACGGTTGCGACGGCGAGCTGGCGCGCGTGCGCTTCCAGCAAAGCGCGCTGGGCGAGTGGATGGATACCGTGGTGGATGACGGGCTCAACATCGTGCTCTTCGCGTGCATTGGCGTGGGTGTGTTCCGCGCCACCGGCAGCCTGCTGGCCCTGGCCGCCGGGATCCTGGCCGCGGCTCTGCACGTCGGGTACGACGTGATCGCCTACCGCGAGCTGAGTCTGCAGGGCGGCGGCGGCGAGATCATCAAGGTGCGCTGGCACCTGACCGGCGGCTCGGACATGAAGACCCGGCTGGCCAAGGGCAAGCGCGATCCGCTGGCCATGGTGCACACCATCGGCCGGCGCGACTTCTTCATCCTGGCGTTCCTGGTCTATGCCCTGCTCGGGGTTCCCTGGCTCGCGCTCATCCACGCCTTGCTGATCGCCGGCCCGCTGGCCGTCGTGGCCGGGGCCCAGGTGGTCTGGAGAGCACGGGGAGGGAGGTAGGCGACCTTTCTTTTCCACTGCGGCGTGATCGGCGACGGCTGCCGCGGTGGGCGTCTTGTGACCGGTAGTCAGTGCGAACTTCAGCAGCCGACAACGTAGCGACTACGCTTGCAACGCAAACTATCACGGCACGGGTCAATCCGGACGGATTGGTTGACTCCGTGTGCGCATTTGTCCCAGGTTGCTTGTTTCAGGCATCATAGTCGGCGTGAGCACATCTTCCAGCAGCCCCCTGGTTAGCGTGGTCGTGCCGACCCACAACCGAGCGTGCTGCATCGAGTGGACCATCGATTCGGCTTTGGGACAAACGCACCAGAAGCTCGAGATCCTCGTGGTGGACGACGGCTCAAATGACGATACCAGGCAGCTCATTGAACGTCGCTACGGGGCAGAAAGAACTGAGGTGTGTCGGCCGCCCGCAACACCGGGCTACAGAACGCTCAAGGCGAGTTCATCGCGTTGCTCGATTCGGATGACATCTGGACGCCGTGGAGGCTCGAATTGCAGCTGGCGTGCCTTGAGCTGTTGCCGGAGGCCGGCATGATCTGGACCGACATGGAGGCCGTGGCGTCGGACGGGAAAACAATCGCCCCACGGTTCTTGCGCACGATGTACACTGCCTACCAGTGGTTCACATTCGAGCAACTGTTCGCGAAGTCTTGCCCATTGCCCCTGATCGCCGCGTCCCTTCCCGAAAACGAACGTAGCGTCCGAGTCCACGCGGGCGATATCTTCTCGCAGATGATCATGGGCAGCCTAGTCCACACGTCGACGGTGCTCTTGCGGCGCGAGCGTCTCCAGCAGGTCCGCGGCTTCAGTGAGGAACTGCGCCATTCCGGCGAAGACTACGTTTTTCACCTGCGCACCTTCCGGGCTGGCCCGGTCGCCTTCGTGGATGTCGCGTCCATCAAGTACGTGAAAGGGCGTGTCGATCAGCTCCCCCGCCCTGCCTACGCCATTCACATGGCCCGGAATTTCCTCCGAACCCTTGCCTCGATCTTGGCCCAGGACCGTGACGGAATCCATCTGCCGCCTCACATGATTGCTTTCGTGTTGTCCGATGCCCATGGCTGGATTGGCGAGGTTGCCCTCGACATTGGGGAGGGCGCCGAAGCGCGCAGGCATCTGTTGCAGAGTCTGCGCTGTCGTCCCTGGCAACCACGCAAGGCCGGTCTGTTGTTGGCGTCGCTTCTTCCGGCTCGGTTTTCTCGGCGACTGCGAATGGCATATCGACAGGCCAGAGGGCAGCTTCCGGGCAGGGCCGTGAGCTGAAACTCATGACGGCAAGTGCCCAATCCCTGCGCGTGACGCTCGAAAAACCCTCATCGCTAGACGGGGTCGAGCGCGATTGGCGCGATCTCGAGAGTCGCAGTGATCGCTCTTTCTTCATGTCATGGTCCTGGATTGGCAATTGGCTGGGAGCTCTGCCAGCGCATATCCGTCCAGAGCTTTTGCGCGTGGAGTCGGAGAGGCGCACCATCGCGCTGGGAGTTCTGGTGGGTCGTCTGGTCAGACGACACGGGGTGTTCTTGTCTCGCGCACTGTTCTTGAACTCGACCGGCGACCCTCATCTCGACGAGATCACTATCGAATACAACGGCCTCCTTTGCGAGCGCGGCTTCGAGAAGATGGCCGCTCGGCGCTGCGTCGAGTTCCTGTTCTCCCGCGGTGATTGGGACGAATGGTTTCTCGATGGCATCCAGGACGCTGGACCCTATGACCGGGTGCCCATGTGTGGCGCTCGCTGGATACGGCTTCGCCAGAGCAAGTCCCACTATGTGGATCTTGGCGCGCTGCGATGTGCGGGTGGGGAGTATGTCGGGCTTCTGGGATCAAACACCCGCTACAACATCCGTCGCAGCATGCGTGAGTATGAGAAGCTCGGACCGCTCGAGATCGAAAGTGCAAACACCATCGAGCAGGCGTGCGCGTTTCTTTCCGGTCTCAGTCAATTGCACCAAGCCTATTGGCAACAGAAAGGTCTACCCGGTTCATTTGCCAATCCGTTCTTCAGCGAGTTCCACGCGAAGCTGGTACGCTCACTCTTCGCGGAAGGGTCGATCCAGCTCTTGCGGCTGCGCGCGGGTGATGGGATTCTCGGATACCTGTACAACTTCGTCGATCAGGGGCGGGTCTATAACTACCAATCGGGGTACGACTATCAGCTTTGTCCCAAACAGCAAGGCAGACCCGGGCTGGTCACTCACGTCTACGCTGTGGAATTCAACCGCGCCGCGGGTCATTTTCGCTATGATTTCATGGCTGGTGACAGCCAGTACAAGCAGGCGCTTGGGCTCGGCTCGACCGAAATGGTCTGGCTGGCGGCGCAGCGTTCTCGGCTGAGGTTCGCGCTGGAAGATTGCCTGTGCCACATTCGGTCGAAGAGGCGTCAGGCCGCCTTGGAGAAGCGCGAGGGGGCCAGCGAAGCGACGAGTTCCCGTTCTCCTCGCAGATGAAGCATCAAGGTCGCGTGCGCGCGAGCTGTCTGCGAGGGTGTGGTTGCCTTAAGCCAGCTTGTCGCCTGCCATCGCGCCGACGCCAAGAGCTTCGGTCCCCAGTCCTAGCAGCCCGTGGTTTTAGTGGCGGGAATGGCTTCGCTCATGCGGCTGCCTGAACGAGCCACGGGCCGTGTGATTTGCTGGTTGCCTGCTGAGTCTCGCTGTCGGCGTTCCCAGGCAGC
>Ga0265330_10000883_pt1 | contig 18661 bp, 18 predicted proteins | sample 41919metaG_FD_202083 | JGI IMG/M metagenome (GOLD analysis project Ga0265330, IMG submission 202083) | Rhizosphere microbial communities from Carex aquatilis grown in University of Washington, Seatle, WA, United States - 4-19-19 metaG | ecosystem: Host-associated > Plants > Roots > Rhizosphere... | reverse complement strand
TGATCTTCGACGGCCGCAGGATCTGGCAGCCGTAGAAGGGCGCCACCTTCAGGCCCTTCAGCCCCTTGTGCGCCGCCTCCTTGAGCTTCTCGTACCCCTCGCCCTCGGCGATCTCCCAGAGCAGGTGCCGCACCTCGACCTCGCCGCTGTACGCGGGCACGCCGACGGCGCGCAGGTTCTCGTTCACGCGCGCGCGCAGCGTGTCGTCGCCCTTCAGCATGAAGTTCGCCTGTCGCAGGTTGAGCGTGCAAACGTTGCAGACGGTGAGCAGCGTGTCGCTCCCGGTCGCTTCCGCATACGCGAGGATGCGGGCGTTCAGGTGGAGGTAGTAGTCCGGCTCCGCCTCGTGGATGTCGCCGGCGCCGCAGCACGTCACCGACTCGAGCTCGACGAGCTCGAGCCCGACGCGCGGCGCGAGCGCCTGCGTCGACGTGTCCAGCTCCTTCGCCGACAGCGAGGCGAGACAGCCCTTGTAGTACGCGACCCGCTTCATGTCGACTCCTCTTGCTCGCCGGGGAGATACGGCCGCGGGAACGAGCCGGGCCCGTACGGGTCGCGGCCCTCGTCGAAGGCGTGTACGAGCCGCCCGAGCGCATGCTCGCCCTGCACGTGGCCGAGCGCGCCCTGCCGGTCCTGCTCGCGCACGAGCTGGTGCAGCTTCCGCGCCTCGTCGACGTCCTTCGCAACGTGCGGCGGGAACGCCACGCCTGCCTTGTTGTGCGACATCAGCTTCATCGCGAACTTCGTCTGCTTGAGCGTCGAGACGACGCCCTGCGTGTGCGGGACGAGCTCGGTCTCGCGCAGGAAGCCGGTCGTCTCGCTCGAGCGCAGAAACCACTTCGCGTGCTTCGCACCCATGTCGCGGTCGATCCCGTGGCGGATCGCCTCGGCCCCGAGCTTCGCGATCGCGTCGCGCGGGTCGACGCCCTTGGGGCAGCGCTCGTTGCAGAAGAAGCAGCGCGTGCACTCCCAGATCCCGTGCTCGCCGCTGTACTGCTCCAGCCGCTCGACGGTCGCGCCGTCACGCGGGTCGCCGACCCAGCGCATGCCCTTCGCGAGCGCCTGCGGGCCGAGGAACTCGGGGTCCGACTCCATCGCGTTGCACTCGGAGACGCAGCAGCCGCAGTTGATGCAGAGCTCTTCCTTGTGGATGACGTTCATCTGCTCGGGCGGGATCCGGTACTCCCGCCCGTCCTCCGGGCGGTCGTAGCCCGGCTGGAGGTACGGCTTCATCGCGCCGAGCTTCTGCCAGAACGGAGTCATGTCGACGACGAGGTCCTTGACGATCGGCAGGTTCCCCATCGCCGAGATCACCGGGACGTGGCCCGCCTCCGCGATCTCGCGCATCTGCGTCTTGCACGCGAGCACTGCCGCCCCGTCCATCCGCATCCCGCAGGAGCCGCAGATCATCATGCGGCAGCTCTTGCGGTAGGCGAGCGAGCCGTCGTGCCGGTCCTTGACGATGTCGAGGCAGTCGAGGAGCGTCGCCTCCTCCGGTGCGTCGAACTCGTACTCCTTGAGCGCGCGCTCGCCGCTCGCCGAGTCGAAGCGCCAGACCTTCAGTGCGACTCGCACCTAACCTCCCAACCCGGGCAAGCCGCCCTTCGAGGCGACGGTCTGCGCCGCAGGCGGGATCGAGACGCTCACCTTCTTGCCGAAGCCGGACAGGTCGACGGTCAGCGTGATCACCGACTTCGTGGTGCCCGAGCCCGTCGCGATGTGGCTGCGCACGCGGTACACATACCCGTCGCCGCCGATCCACGCGTCGTACGTGCTCGGCGCCGCCGAGGCCCCGCCTGCGACGGCCGGCAGCTTCGACAGGTCGATGCGCGCCCGGTAGTGGGTCGTCGCGACCCCGTCGATCGTCTCGGCGCCGACGCTCGTCGCGCCCTTCAGGCTCTGGAGCGTGGCCAGCGACTGCGTCGGGTCCTGCGAGAGAATCGTGCTCAGGTTCAGCCCCTGAGCCGCACCGGCCTGCTGGAGGTCGATCTTCATCCACGTCTTCCCAGCGGGCAGCAGCGCGGCAAACAGCGGTCCTTTCAGGTACATGTCGGTGTGACTGAGCACCGCGTCGAGCGTGGTCGAGATCCCGGCGGCGGCGACGTCGATGTGGAGCGAGCCGATGTGCCCCTTGTTGTCGAAGTCGCCGGCGCCGGTGACGGCGAGCCGCTGTCCCGCGGTCGTGCCTGCGACCTTGAGGATCAGATGCTCGCTTCCGGCGAGCGCCGTCTTCTTCGCGGCGCTCTTGACCACGTCGATCGCCGCTGCACCGCTGCTCGCGCTCGGTGCCTTCGGCTTCGAGGAGCCCCCGCACGCGACCGCGGCGAGCGGCAGCGACAGGAGGACGAGCACGATCGCCAGACGGCGCATCAGTACTTCCTTTCCTGAGGTTCCCATTTCGTGAACCGCACCGGCTTCGTCGACAGCACGGGGCCGCCGTCGTTCCAGTGCACGATCGTGTGGTGCAGGAAGTTCTCGTCGTCGCGGTCCGGGAAGTCGTACGGCCGCGCATGCGCGCCGCGGCTCTCCTTCCGCGCGAGCCCGGAGACGACCATGCACTCCGCGAGCTCGAGCAGGAAGCCCAGCTCCAGAGCCTGCGTCAGGTCGTTGTTGAACACGTTGCCCTTGTCCTCGAGCACGACGTGCGCGTAACGGTCGCGCAACGACCGGACGATGTCGCCCTGCTGCGTCATCTGCTCCTCGCGGCGGAAGACGCCGAAGTTCTCGTGCATCGTCTCCGCCAGCTCGTCGCGAATGCGCCACGGCCGCTCGCCCTCGCTCCTGTCGATCAGCTCCTGCACCTCGCGCTCGGCGTCGCGCAGCACCGACTCCGGCAGCGCCACGTCGTCTGCGGCGAGCGCCGTCTCGGCCGCGTGACGCCCGGCTCGCCGGCCGTAGGTGATCGTCTCCATCAGGGCGTTGCCGCCCAGCCGGTTGGCGCCGTGCACCGAGACGCACGCGACCTCGCCGGCCGCATAGAGGCGGTCGAGCGTCGTGCGGGCCCAGACGTCCGTCTCCACGCCGCCCATGTGGTAGTGGGCTCCGGGGCGCACCGGGATCGGCTCGAAGATCGGGTCGACGTGAGCGAACGTCAGCGCGAGCTCGCGCGTGCCGTGGAGCCGCTCGACGATCCGTTCCGCGCCGAGATGACGCAGGTCGAGGAGCACGTTGCCGCCGATCCCGCGGTCCTCGTCGATCTCCACCTGCTCGGCGCGCGAGATCACGTCCCGCGACGCGAGCTCGAGCGCATTCGGCGCGTACCGCTTCATGAAGCGCTCGCCGTCCTTGTTGACGAGGTACGCGCCCTCGCCGCGGCAGCCCTCGGTGATGAGGATCCCGGACGGCGCGAGCGTCGTCGGGTGGAACTGCATCATCTCCATGTCCTTGAGCGCCGCACCTGCCCGCAGGGCCATCGCCATCCCGTCGCCGGTGCACGCGTACGCGTTCGTCGTGCCGACGTAGAGGCGGCCCGGGCCGCCGGTCGCCAGGATCACCGTCTTCGCCGGGAACGCCTTCACGCCCCCGTGCAGCAGATCCCAGCAGACCACGCCGGCGCAGCGGCCGCCGTCCTCGACGAGCTTCCACGCGAAGTACTCCTCGTACACCTTGATGTCGCGCTTGACGAGCTGCTCGTAGAGCACCTGGATCAGGACGTGGCCGGTGATGTCGGCCGCGTACGCGGTACGCGGCGCGCCCGCGGCGCCGAACGGCCGCTGGGCGATCCGCCCGTCGGGGGTGCGCGAGAAGCCGGCGCCCCAGCGCTCGAGCTGGAAGACGTCGCCGGGCCCCTCCTCGCAGAGGATCTCGATCGCGTCCTGGTCGCCGAGGTAGTCGGAGCCCTTGACGGTGTCGTACCCGTGGAGCTCCGGGCTGTCCTCGGAGGCGTTGCCGAGCGCCGCGTTGATGCCGCCCTCCGCCGCGCCGGAATGGCTGCGGGTGGGGTGCAGCTTCGAGACCACGGCGACGTCGGCGCCCAAGTCGTGAGCCTCGATCGCCGCCCGCATGCCGGACAGGCCGGCCCCGACGACGAGGACGTCGTGCGTGTCCTCCATCCGGCTTGTGACCCTATCGAAAGCGCGCCGGTACGGGCTAGCCGTCCTTGCGCCGCCGTCCGGCGAGCTTCCGCCCGAGCATCGGGAGCGGGTCGTAGTACCGGTCGACCACCCGCTCCTTGAGCGGGATGATCGCGTTGTCCGTGATGTGGATCCCCTCCGGGCAGACCTCGCTGCAGCACTTCGTGATGTTGCACAGGCCGATGCCCGCCTGGCCCGCGAGCAGCTCGACGCGGTCGGCCCGGTCGAGCGGGTGCATCTCCAGCGCGGCGATGCGGACCATGAAGCGGGGCCCGAAATAGCCGTTCTTCGCATCGTGCTCGCGCAGGACGTGGCAGACGTCCTGGCAGAGGAAGCACTCGATGCACTTGCGGAACTCGGCGACCCGGTCGACGTCCTCCTGGGCCATCCGCCACACGGTGTCCGGCGCCGGCGTGAACGGCGGGATCTTCTTGTTCACCTCGTAGTTCCAGGAGACGTCGGTGACGAGGTCGCGGATGAGCGGGAAGGCCCGCATCGGCTCGACCCTGATCGTCTCGCCCTCCGGAAGCTCGTCGAGGCGCGTCTTGCACATGAGGCACGGCTTCCCGTTCACCTCGGCGCTGCACGAGCCGCACTTGGCCGCCTTGCAGTTCCAGCGGATGGCCAGGTCCTCGGCCTGCCAGCGCTGGATCTCGCGCATCGCGTCGAGGACGACCATCCCCTCTTCGGTCTCGACCTCGTACTCGACGAGGCTGCCCTCGTCTCCGGCGCCGCGCCAGACCGCGAACCTGCGCGTGCTCATGCCTTCTCCGCCGCCTTCCGCGCGGCCACGAGCGGCTCCAGCTCGGCGACCTTGACGACGTCGCGCCGCTCGACGCGCATCGTCCCGCCCTCGCCCCTGGAGACGACGACGTTGTGGTCGCCCCAGTCGTCGCTCGTGGCCGGGAAGTCGAGCCGGCTGTGCGCGCCCCGGCTCTCCTCGCGCAGCAGCGCAGCGCGCGTGACGGCCTCGGTGACGAGCATGAGCGCCTGCAGCTCGCGGCAGAGGTGCCAGCCCGGGTTGTACTCGCGCCCGCCCGAGGCGATGCGGACGTTCGGCACGCGCCGCTGCAGCGCTTCCAGCGCGCCGAGCGCCTGCACGAGCCCGCTCTCCTCCCGGAAGATGCCGACGTTCTCGTGCATCGCGTCCTGCAGCTCCGTGTGCAGCCGGAAGGGATCCTCGCCGGGGCCGTCGAGATAGCGCAGCATCTCCCCCGCCGCCGACGCCACCTGCGCGGGGTCGACGCGAGGCGGCTCGGCCTCGCGGGCCTGAGTCGCAGCGCCCTCTCCCGTCCGCTTGCCGAACACGAGCAGGTCGGAGAGCGAATTGCCCCCGAGGCGGTTGGCGCCGTGCATGCCGCCCGAGCACTCGCCGGCCGCGAACAACCCCGGAACGCGGCTCGCGCCCGTTTCCGCGTCGACCTTGATCCCGCCCATCGCGTAGTGGCAGGTCGGCCAGACCTCCATCGGCGCGCGGGTGATGTCGACGCCGGCGAGATCCATGAACTGGGAGTACATGCTCGGCAGCCGCTTCTTCACCAGCGCAGCCGAAAGGTGCGAGACGTCGAGGAAGACACCGCCGCGCGGCGAGCCGCGGCCCTCTGTCACCTCGGTGTAGATCGCGCGGGCGACCACATCGCGGGTCGAGAGCTCCATCCGCTTCGGGTCGTAGCGCTCCATGAAGCGCTCACCGTCGCCGTTGCGCAGGATGCCGCCCTCGCCGCGCACCGCCTCGGTGACGAGCAGGCCGACGACACCCGGCGGCCAGATCATCCCGGTCGGGTGGAACTGGACGAACTCCATGTCGACGAGCTCCGCGCCCGCCTCGTAGCCGAGCGCGTGCCCGTCGCCCGTGTACTCCCACGAGTTCGACGTGATCCGCCAGCCCTTGCCGAGGCCGCCGGTGGCGAGCACCACCGACTTCGCCGTGAAGACGACGAACTGCCCGCTCGGGCGCCAGTAGCCGAAGGCGCCGCAGACCCGGTCTCCGTCCTTCAGCAGGCTCGTGACGGTGCACTCCATGAAGACGTCGATGCCCTGGTGGACGCCCCGGTCCTGGAGGGTGCGGATCAGCTCGAGGCCGGTGCGGTCGCCGATGTGCACGAGCCGCCTGTGCGTGTGGCCGCCGAACGCACGCTGCGACATCCGCCCGTCGGGCGTCCGGTCGAAGATGCCGCCCCAGCGCTCCAGCTCGAGCACGCGGTCGGGGGCCTCCTTGGCGTGCAGCTCCGCCATCCGCCAGTTGTTCAGGTACTTGCCGCCGAAGAGGGTGTCCTGGAAGTGCGTCTGCCAGTTGTCCTCGGCCTCCACGTTGCCGAGCGCCGCCGCGACGCCGCCCTCCGCCATGACGGTGTGCGCCTTGCCGAGCAGCGACTTGCAGATCAGCGCCGTCTTCGCCCCGTTCGCCGAGGACTCGATCGCGGCGCGCAGACCCGCGCCTCCTGCGCCGATCACGATCACGTCGTAGTCGTGCAGCTCGTATTCGGTGTCCGCGGCCACTCAGAAGAGCCTTGGATCGTGGAAGACGCCGAGCGACGCGAGCCGGATGTAGAGGTCGGCGAGGCCGACGCTCACGAGGCTGAACCACGCCCATCGCATGTGCGCGGCGTTCATCCAGCTGACGCGCTGCCAGAGCTTGTGCCGGGTGCGCGCGGACAGTGAGCAGGTGAAGCAGTCGAGCTTCCCCCCGATCAGGTGCCGCAGCGAGTTGCAGCCGAACGTGAACAGCGACAGCAGGACGACGTTCGCGGTCAGCACGAGCGAGCCGAGGCCGATGCCGAAATGGAGCGAGCCGTCTGCGTGGCGGAAGAAGAACGACCTGCCGGCGTCGTAGGCGAGGAACCCGAGGACGATCGTCGCGAGGTAGAGGAAGTAGCGGTGCAGGTTCTGGAGGATGAACGGGAACGCGCTCTCGCCGCGATAGCGGCGCCGCTTGGGCCCGCCCACCGCGCACGCCGGCGGGGCGAGGAAGAACGAGCGGTAGTACGCCTTCCGGTAGTAGTAACAGGTGACCCGCAGGCCCAGCGGCGCCCAGAGGACGAGGAACGCGAACGAGAACGGTGGGTTCACGCCGAACATGCTCTTGAGGTCGGGCGAGTAGAACGGGGACAGGTAGTGCGCTCCGTGCCGTCCCGTGTACAGGTAGTGCGAGCCTTCCGCGCCGGCGACGATCGCGTAGACGCCGAACACGGTCAGACCGACGGCGACGACCAGCGGCGCGACCCACCAGCGGTCGCGTCTCGAGGTGGCGCCGAGCCCGCGCGTCGCGCCGAGGGCCGTCATGACGACCAGCGCGGCCCGGCCGCGGCGAGATCAGGCTCTGCGTCGGCGAACCGCTTGAAGTTCTCGTGGAACAGCTCCGCCAGCTCCTGCGCCTTGCGGTCGTACGCCTCGTGGTCGTGCCAGGTGGAGCGCGGGTCGAGCAACGCCGACTCGACGCCCGGCACCTCGACCGGCACCTGGAAGCCGAAGACCGGGTCGGTGCGGTACTGGACGCCCTCGAGCCTCCCCGCGAGCACCGCGTGGAGCAGCGCCCGGGTGGCCGCGATCGGCATCCGCTCGCCCTCGCCGACGGGGCCGCCGGTCCAGCCCGTGTTCACGAGCCAGACGGTCGAGCCGTGCTCGTCGAGCTTGCGCCCGAGCATCTCTGCGTACACACGCGGCGGCTGCGGCAGGAACGGCGCGCCGAAGCAGGTCGAGAAGGTCGGCTGCGGCTCGGAGACGCCGATCTCGGTGCCGGCGAGCTTGGCCGTGAAGCCGGAGAGGAAGTAGTAGAGCGCCTGCCGGCGGTCGAGGCGGGCAAGCGGCGGCAGGATCCCGAACGCGTCAGCGGTCAGCATCACGACCGAGGCCGGATGGCCCGCCCGCTTGTCCGGGTGCGCGTTCGCGATCTGCTCGAGCTTGTAGGCGGCGCGGGTGTTCTCCGTCTTCGAGGCGTCGTCCAGGTCGAGGCGGCCGCTCTCGTCGATCGCGACGTTCTCGAGGATCGTCCCGAACGTACGCGTCGTCCTGTAGATCTCGGGCTCCGCGCTCGGCGACAGGTGGATCACCTTGGCGTAGCAGCCGCCCTCGAGGTTGAAGACGCCGCCGGTTCCCCATCCGTGCTCGTCGTCTCCGATCAGCTCGCGCTCGGGATCGGCCGAGAGCGTCGTCTTGCCCGTGCCGGACAGCCCGAAGAAGACCGCAGCCCGCCCGTCGTCGCCGACGTTCGCCGAGCAGTGCATCGGGAAGACGTCCTCGAGCGGCAGCCGGTCGTTCATGACGGTGAAGATCGACTTCTTGATCTCGCCCGCATAGAACGTGCCGCCGACGAGCACCTCCGAGCGTGAGGGGTGCAGGACGACGAACGTGCCGGTGCGCGTGCGATCCTCGGCGGGGTCCGCTTCCAGCGCCGGTGCGTGCAGCACGAGCGCCTGCGGCTTGAAGCCGGGCAGCTCTTCCGGCAGCGGGTCGATGAACATCGTCCTGGCGAACAGCGCGTGATACGGGTGCGTGGTCACGACGCGGACGGCGATCCGGTGCTCCGGATCGGCGCCGGCGAACGCGTCGACGACGTAGAGGGTCGCCTCTCTGGACAGGTGGCCCGTCACCTTGTCGCGGAGCCGCTCGAACGCGTCCTCGGCGAACTCCTGGTTGCCGTCCCACCAGATCCGGCCTTCGGAGCCCGGCTCGCGCACGACGAACTTGTCCTTCGGCGAGCGGCCGGTGTGACGGCCGGTGTCGACGACGAGCGGGCCGCCCTCGGAGATGCGAGCCTCGCCGCGCGCGACCGCATGCTCGTAGAGCAGAGGCACGGAGGGGCTCCAGACAATGCGGCCGGTACCGACGATTCCGTGGACCGCAAGGTCGACGCGGCCGCGCACGTCCATCGTCGTCATCGGCCGTATCGTATTCGCCATGGCTGATCTTCCGCCGCCGGAAGTGCTCTCGGACGGGATCGTCACGCTCCGGCCGTGGATCGAGGCCGACGCACCCGCGATCGTCGAGTGCATCGACGGCGACGAGGAGATCACGCGCTGGCTCGACCAGATCCCGCAGCCGTACGCGCTCGAGCACGCGCTCGCCTACCTCCGCGGGATCGGGGAGAGCTCGCTGGCGGTCGTCGACTCAACCGGTCGTGTGCTCGGATCGATCGGGGTGAGGTGGGACGAGCCCGGCGACGTGGGCGAGGTCGGCTACTGGCTGCGCGCCGACGCGCGCGGCAGGGGCGTGACCTCGCGTGCGCTCCTGCTCATCTCGCGCTGGGCGCTCTCCCGCGACGGCGTCGGCAGGCTGCAGCTGCGCGCGGCCGTGGAGAACGTCGCGTCGCGCCGGGTGGCCGAGAAGGCCGGGTTCCGGCTGGAGGGCGTGCTGCGCTCCGCGCACTGGAACCCGCGCCTGGAGCAACGCGTCGACTGGGCGATGTACTCGCTCCTGCCCGGCGAGCTCGCGTGATCCCCGTCGTCGACGGCCACAACGACGCACTGCTGCGCGTCTGGCGGACCGGCGGCTCCCTCCGCGAGCGCAGCGCGGAGGGGCAGCTCGACCTGCCGCGCATGCGCGACGGCGGGATCGCGGCCGGCTTCTTCGCGGTCTTCGTTCCGGCGGAGGACGAGCGGCCCGACTACTCGGCCTCGCTCCGCCGCACGACGGACGGCTACCAGATCCCGCTCGACCCGCCGCTGCCGGCCGGGCGCGGCGAGCAGATCGCGGAGGAGCTGGCCGCGATCTTCGCGCGCGACCTGACGCCGGTGCTGACCGTCTCCGACCTCGAGCGCTGCGTCGCCGGGGACGAGGTCGGCGCGATCCTCCACCTCGAGGGCGCCGAGCCGATCGCGCCGGACCTCGGCAACCTCGAGTCCTGGCGGGAGCGCGGGATGCGCTCGCTCGGCCTCGCCTGGAGCCGGCCGAACGCCTTCGCCTGCGGCGTCCCCTTCTGCTACCCGGGGACGCCCGACACCGGCCCCGGGCTCACCGACGCCGGGCACGCACTCGTCCGCGCCTGCAACGAGCTCGGGATCATGGTCGACCTCTCGCACCTGACCGAGGCGGGTTTCACCGACGTCGCGCGGCTCTCGGCTGCTCCGCTCGTCGTCACGCACGCGGCAGCGCACGCGCTCACGCCGATCCCGCGCAACCTCACCGATGCCCAGCTCGACGCCGTCCGCGACTCCGGCGGGCTCGTCGGCGTGTTCTTCGACCGGACGATGACGCACCCGCACGCGGAGATCGATGCCGACACATCGTTCGAGGTGCTGCTCGATCACGTCGAGCATCTTGCGGAGCGCATGGGCGTCGACCACGTTGCGCTCGGCTCGGACTACGACGGCTGCACACCGGTCGCCGCCGTCGGCGACGCGTCGAAGGTGCAGACGCTGTTCGAGGGTCTCGCCGCGCGCGGCTGGCCCGACGACGACCTACGGGCTCTCGGTCATCGGAACTGGCTGCGGGTGCTCGGGGCCACGTGGCGCTGACTCGTTGCGGACGACCACGGCGACGCAGACGACCACGAGCACGGCGCCGGCTCCGATCGTCCACGTCAGCGACTCGTGCAGCACGATCGCGCCGAGGGTGATCGCGACGAGGGGGTTCACGTAGGCGTAGGTCGCCACGCGGCCGAGCGGCGCGTTGTCGAGCAGCCACACGTACGCGGTGTAGCCGACGAGCGAGCCGAACGTGACGAGGTAGAACCAGCCGCCGATCGAGCGGGCCGAGAACGCGGAGTAGTGCGGGTGCGTCGCCAGGAGCCCGACGGGGAGCAGGATCGCGCCGCCGACGAGCATCTCGATCGACGTCGCCGCGAAGGAATCGGCGGGCATCGGCAGCCGGCTCGAGAGGAACGACCCCGAGGCCCACATGAGCGACGAGCAGAGAACGACGAGCAGCGGCCAGAGCGGTGCACCGCCGTTCGGCCGGACGAGCAGGGCCAGGCCGCCGAAGCCGGCGACCACGCCGCCGAGCGCCGCGCGGGGCGGCCGGTCGCCGGTCGCGGTCCGCAGCAGAACGAGCCAGAGCGGCACGGCGCCGATGATCAGCGCGGAGAGCCCCGTCGCCACGTGCCGCTCGGCCACGAAGAGCAGCGCGTTGGCGCCGGGCAGCAGCGCGCCGACGAGCGCACACGTGCCGAGCTCGGCCCGGCGCATACGGAAGACGCTCGGCCCGCGCCGCCACGCCGTGTAGCCGGACATGAGCAGGCCGGCAGCGACGAAGCGTGTGCCGACGGCGAAAAGCGGCGGCATCGTCTCCCCGGCGAACTCGATCCCGAGGTAGGTCGAGCCCCAGATCACGTACACCGTGCCGAGGGCGATCCAGACTCGGGTGCGATGGCTCACCCAAGAACACTGCCCTATCCGGTGGAGGCTGCGGGGTGGAGGCGTCGAATGCGCCTGTGTGGACTCCCATACGGCTGCTGCACGCTTCCTCGACTCCCCGGCGCTCTCGGCGGGCACGCGACGCGCGTATCGCGTCGACGTCAGTGAGTTCTGCAGCTGGCTCGCCGCACGCGGCACCGCACTCGACGACGTCGACATCCGCGTCCTCGTCGCGTACACGTCCTACCTCGGCGCGGACCGGCCGGGGCGCCGCCCAAGGCGCCTCGCTCCCGCGACGATCTCACGCAAGCTCGCCGCCGTCCGCGCGTTCCTCCGGCACGCGCTCGGGGCGGCACGGGTCCCCGACGCGCGGCTCGCGCCCCGACGCGGGCGGCGGCTGCCCGAGTCCCCCCGCCCCGCCGAGCTCGAGCGCGAGCTCAGCGCGCTCGAAGGCGACGGGCCGGTCGCCCTCCGCAACCGCACCCTCGTCGAGCTCGTCTACTCGGCGGGCCTGCGCAGCGCAGAGGCCGTCGGCCTCGACCTCGGCGACGTCGACTTCGAGCAGGAGCTCGTCCACGTCACGCACGGCAAGGGCGGGAAGGAGCGGGTCGTGCCGCTCGGCGAGCAGGCGTCCTGGTGGGTGGCGCGGTATCTGCGCGAGGCGCGCCCGGAGCTGGCGCGCGGCGAGGACGACGCGCTGTTCCTCTCGATCCGCGGCCACCGTCTCGACACGAGCACGTTGCGCCGGATCGCCCCGCACCCGCACCGCCTGCGGCACGCGTTCGCGACGCACCTGCTCGAGGGCGGCGCCGACCTGCGCACGATCCAGGAGCTGCTCGGGCACAGCTCGCTCTCCACGACGCAGGTGTACTCGCACGTCGACGCCCGCAGGCTGCGGCGCGTGTACGACAGCGCCCACCCTCGGTCGTAGAGCTTACGGCAGCGACCAGGTCGCGACGTCGTCGCGACCTGGTCGCAGTTGTTCACGCCGTCGTAGCGCGGGCAGGCGTCTCATGTCCCAGCGCGAATCAACCCGCACATGGACGACTCCGCTGTAGAGGGCTTCCTCGCGCTCGCTGCGGCGCGGCTCGCGCCGCGCACGGTCGACGCGTACCGGCGCGACCTCGCCGACTTCTCCGCCTGGCTCGAGCGCTCGCCTGCCGACGCGTCCCCGGACGACCTCGCGGGCTACGTCGCCTCGCTGCGCGCCGCCGGACGGGCCGGGACGACGATCGCGCGCCGCGTCGCGGCGCTCCGCTCCTTCTACCGGCACCAGATGCTGCTCGACGCCCGCACCGACAACCCGGCCGCGGAGCTCGAGCTGCCGCGCCGCCGCCGCACCCTGCCGCGGACGCTCTCCGCCGGTGAGGCCGAGCGCCTGATCGAGGCCGCCTCCGGCGCCGGCCCGCGCGCACTGCGCGACCGGGCGCTCGTCGAGCTCCTCTACGGCGCGGGGCTGCGCGTCAGCGAGGCGGTCGGGCTCGACCGCTCCGCCGTCGACCTCGAGCAGCGGCTCGTCCGCTGCCTCGGCAAGGGCTCGAAGGAGCGCATCGTCCCGATCGGGCGCGAGGCCGTCGAGGCCCTGCGCCGCTACCTCGCCCGCGGCCGGCCGTATCTCGACAAGCGCCGCCGCGCCGAGCTCTTCCTGAACGCCCAGGGCGGCGCGCTCACGCGGGCCGGCGCCTTCCTCATCCTGCGCCGCCTCGCCGCCGCGGCCGGGCTCGAGCCGGAGCGGGTCCACCCGCATCTCCTGCGCCACTCGTTCGCCACGCACCTCCTCGAGGGCGGCGCCGACCTCCGCTCCGTGCAGGAGATGCTCGGCCACGCGGACCTGTCGACGACGGAGCGGTACACCCACGTGTCCGACCGGCGCCGGCGGGAGCTGTACTTCCAGGCGCACCCGCACGCCCGCAAGAAGGCCTAGGACCCTCCTCCTACTTCTTCGGCTGCTTGCGCTTCAGCTCCAGCGCGATCTTCGCGGCGGCCTGGCGCAGCTGGGACTCGGCCTCGTCGTCGCCGGCGATCCCCTCGAGCAGCACGATCGTCTCCCGTTGCGGCGAGCCGTTCCTGAGGCAGAGCGCCGCGAGCCGGCGCACCGCCGCGTTGCCGTCCGCGTTCAGGATCATGTGCAGGAGCGGACGGACGCCGTTGACGCTGCTCGGGTGGTCGCGCGAGAGCAGCTCGAGCGAGATGAGCGCGGAGCCGCGGCAGGCCGGGCTCTCGTCGTCGAGCCCGCGGCGGAGCAGCTCCTCCTTCGCACGCCAGCGGAACTGCCCGAGCGCGCGATAGGCGACCGCGCGCTCGCGGAAGTCCGCGCTGCGCGCGGCGGACTCCAGCTCCTCGGCCCACTTCGCCCGCAGGTCCGCGAGCTCGCGCTCAGACCCGCCCAGGGCGAGCTCGTCGGCACGGGCCCCAGCTTCGGCGAGCGTCACGCAGGGAATCTACCGACGCAGCCGCGCGAATGACTCCGCTAGATTCGCCCGTCATGGCACACAAGGTGGTTCTCATCCCCGGCGACGGCACCGGCCCGGAGCTGACGGAGGCGACCCGGCGCGTGCTCGAGGCGACCGGCGTCGAGTTCGACTGGGACGTCCGCGAAGCCGGCGCGGACGTGATGGACAAGCACGGCGGCAATCCGCTCCCGCCCGAGGTGCTCGACGCGATCCGCGAGACGGGGGTCGCCCTCAAGGGGCCGATCACGACGCCGATCGGCGGCGGCTTCCGCTCGGTCAACGTCGCGCTGCGCAAGGAGCTCGACATGTACGCCCAGATCCGCCCGATCAAGAGCTATCCGGGCGTGCGCAGCCGCTTCCAGGACATCGACCTGATCCTCGTGCGCGAGAACACGGAGGACCTCTACGCGGGCATCGAGTTCGAGCAGGGCTCGGCCGACGCCGAGGAGCTGATCACCTGGATCGAGTCGAAGGGCGGCACGCTGCGCAACCGCGACGCGGGCATCTCGATCAAGCCGATCTCGGTCACCGGCACCCGCCGCATCTTCGAGTTCGCGTTCGACTACGCACGCAACAACGGCCGCAAGAAGATCACGTGCGTGCACAAGGCGAACATCATGAAGTTCAGCGACGGCCTCTGGCTGCGCGTCGCCCGCGAGGTCGCGGCCGAGAACGAGGACATCCAGTTCGACGACCGCATCGTCGACAACATGTGCATGCAGCTCGTGCAGCGCCCGGAGGAGTACGACGTCCTCGTGCTGCCGAATCTCTACGGCGACGTGCTCTCGGATCTCTGCGCCGGCATGATCGGCGGCCTCGGCGTCGCGCCCGGCGCGAACTACGGCGAGAACGTCGCCGTCTTCGAGCCGACGCACGGATCGGCGCCGAAGTACACGGGGCAGAACAAGGTGAACCCGATCGCCGAGCTGCTCTCCGGAATGCTGATGCTCCGTCATCTCGGCGAGCAGCCGGCGGCACAGCGCGTCGAGCGCGCGATCGCCGACGTGATCGCCGAGGGTGTGAGCGTGACATACGACATGAAGCCGACCCGCAACGACCCGACCGCGGTCGGCACGAGCGAGGTCGCCGACGCCATCATCGAGAAGCTGGAGGCGGGGGTAACGGTATGAGCCAGAGACGGAAGGTCACGGTGGTGGGCGCGGGGAACGTCGGTGCGACGTGCGCGCAGGTGCTCGCGGCCAGCGACTACGTCGACGTCGTGCTCGTCGACATCAAGGAGGGCCTGCCGCAGGGCAAGGCGCTCGACATCAACCAGATGGGGGCCGTGATCGGCTACGAGCCGAACGTCACCGGCTCCAACGGCTACGAGGAGACCGCGGGCTCGGCCGTCATCGTGATCACCGCCGGGCTGCCGCGCTCGCCGGGCATGAGCCGCGACGACCTTGTCTCGACGAACGAGAAGATCGTCAAGGACGTGACGGAGAAGGTGACGGCGCAGAGCCCCGACGCGATCCTGATCGTCGTCTCGAACCCGCTCGACGCGATGTGCCATGTCGCCAAGAACGTCTCCGGCTGGCCGAAGCACCGTGTGATCGGCATGGCGGGGATCCTCGACACGGCGCGGTTCTCGACCTTCATCGCCTGGGAGACCGGGACCTCGGTGAAGGACGTGCGCGCGGTTGTGCTCGGCGGGCACGGCGACCAGATGGTGCCGGTGGTCTCGGCGACGACGGTCGGCGGCGTGCCGCTGCGCAAGCTCGTCAGCGAGGAGCGGATCCAGGCGATGGTCGAGCGCACGGCGAAGGGCGGCGGCGAGCTCGTCAACCTGATGGGCACCTCGGCCTGGTACGCACCCGGTGCGGCGGCGGCGCAGATGGTCGACTCGATCATGTTCGACGACCGGCGCCTGCTCCTGTGCACGGCGTACCTCGAGGGCGAGTACGGCATCGACGGCCTCTACATGGGCGTGCCGGTGAAGCTGGGCCCGCAGGGGATCGAGCAGATCGTCGAGCTCGACCTCAAGGACGAAGAGCTGGCCGCGCTGAAGACTTCCGCCGAAGCCGTGCGGGAGGTCGTCGGCGTGTTGACGACCTAGTAGCTGACCCAGTCCGCGAACGACCAGGCGCGCAGCCGCTCGGGCTTCAGCCTGAGCACGTGCCCCTCCCGGTCGAGCTCGGGGGGGAACACGCCGCCGAGGTACCGCTCGACCATCCTCTCGGCGAGCGGCAGGTAGCCCTCGCCGAGCAGCTCCGCCGTGCCGCTCGCCTCGACCCCACGGTACGGAGTCGCGTGCTCGGCGACGACGAGAACGACCCGCGGGTCGGCGCGAACGTGCGTCACCTTGATGTCGCCGTGCGAGATCGTGAGGTGGAAGCAGCCGCCGCGCCACTCCTGCCAGACCGGCGACAGCAGCACGCTGCCGTCGCGGCGATAGGTGGCGAGCGTCGCGAGCAACGGTCCTGCAAGGAACGCGTCGAGCGCCGCACCGGTCAGGTCGACCGTCACGACGCGATCGTCGCAGACGGTTCGGCCGCTGGCGGCCAGGTGCTCGACTCCGAGGGAGGCTTCCGCCGTTGGATAGGCTCGTCCCGATGATCGAGACGCCGGAGCCATGGATCTCGGGCTGACGGGCCGGACGGCGCTCGTGACGGGCGCGTCCTCGGGTCTCGGGCTCGCGAGCGCGACGTCGCTGGCGGCCGAGGGAGCGAACGTCGCGATGCTCGGCCGGCGGCGGGAGCTGCTCGAGACCGAGGCGGGGCGCATCGGCGGCCTTGCCGTCCCGGGCGACGTGACCGTCCCGCAGGATCTCGAGCGTGCGGTCGCGGCGACGCTCGAGGCGTTCGGCGGCATCGACGTCCTCGTCTGGAACGGCGGCGGCCCGCCGCCCGGGACCGGCGTCGACGTGACGCCCGAGACGGCCCAGCAGGCGGTCGAGCTCCTGTTCATGCCGGCCGTCCGCCTCGTCCACCTCTGCCTGCCCCACCTGCAACGCAGCGCCGGCGGCCGCATCATTGCGATCACGTCGATCGCCGTGAAGGAGCCGGTGAGCCACCTCGCGCTCTCGAACGCCTTCCGGCCGGCCCTCACGGGCTGGCTGAAGACGCTCTCCCGCGACCTCGGCCCCGGCGGGATCACGGTCAACTGCGTCGGGCCCGGCCGCATCGCCACGGCGCGGCTCGAGCAGCTGTACCCGCAGGGCCCGACGGAGGCCGATCTCGCCGACATCCCGCTCCGCCGCTGGGGCGCGCCGAGCGAGCTCGGGGACGTCGTCTGCTTCCTCGCGTCCGAGCGGGCGCGCTACGTGACCGGCCAGACGATCCTCGTCGACGGCGGGTCTCAGCGGTCCCTGTTCTGATCGTCTCTGTACGCTGACCTCCGTGCTCCGCGCCGTCCGCGTCCTCACCCCGGTCCGGATCGCAGGCGTGCTCGCCGGCCTCGTCGTCGCCGCCGGGGTCGTGCTCTACCTTCTCCCCTCGCACGACTACCTGCTGCTGCCCGACGGGGCGCATCCCGTCGCACCGCTCGTCCGCGTCCAGGGCGGCCACGACCCCAAGGGATCCGGCGGCATCTACTTCGTAGACGTCTTCGAGCGGCGCGCGACCATGCTCGAGTCGCTGTTCCCGTTCATCCGCTCGGGCTCGACGCTCGTGCCGGCAAATCTGCTCGTGCCGCCGGGGGTGAGCGACGCCGCGCAGCGCCGCGCCGACCTGCGCGAGATGACGATCTCGCAGCAGGTCGCGGCCGCGGTCGCGCTGCGCCGCCTCGGCTACCACGTCGTCGCCAAGCCGGACGGCGTGACCGTCGACGCGATCGACCTCGGCACCCACGCAGTGGGGAAGCTCGACCCGACCGACGTGATCCGGTCGGTGAACGGAGTCAAGACGCTGACGATCGCGCGCTTGCGCACCGTGCTCGCCCGCGCGCACCCCGGGCAGGTCGTGTCGCTCGGCGTCCGGCGGGGCGACGAGACGCAGACCGTTCGCGTGCAGACGGTCGCCGACCCCGCCGACCCGCACCGGGCGATCGTCGGGTTCTCACCGGATCAGGCGGCGCTGATCAAGCTGCCGCTTCGCGTGCAGATCGACGCGGGCAACGTCGGCGGCCCGTCCGCCGGCCTCGCGTTCGCGCTCGAGGTGATGGAGGAGCTCGGGCACAACGTCGACCGCGGCTACAAGGTCGCCGCCACCGGCCAGATGGAGCTCGACGGCACCGTCTCTGCGATCGGCGGCGTCAAGCAGAAGACCTTCGGCGTCCGGGAGGCGAAGGCGGACGTGTTCCTCGTCCCCGCTGCTGGGGATAACGCAGCCGAGGCGCGGCGCTACGCGCACGGGCTCCGGATCATCGCTGTGAAGAGTTTTCCACAGGCGTTGCGGGCGCTGGCAACGCTGCCTTTGCGGCACTAGCGGGGGCAGTTTTCCCCAGCCTCGAAACTCCCGGAAATTCGTCAGTTTTCGTGCCCGGCAACGTTACGTCCGCCCTTCAGAGTCCTATGATCGCGGGTCGGAGCACGGCCGCTTTCGACAGAGCGTCCGGCGATATTGTCCAACCGAGCCAAAGCAACCTGCAACGATTGCTATTTCCGCCGCGCCGGGCTGTGTGCCCTCCCCGGTGAGGAGATCTGTCCGACGTTCCGCGCCCAGTCGGTCGGCCGCCTGTCGCCGCCGCCCCAGCCGCGGCTCGTGCCGCTCGCACGGACCCGCGCCACCGCTGCCGTATAGCAGGCGCAGAGGTCTAAGATCGCCGCGTGCGCTTCCTGCCACGCCGCCCGCACGTCGACACCGACCAGCTCCAGGAGAACTGGCAACCGAAGCTGTACGTGCGCCTGCTCGTGCTCGTCGTGCTCGTCGTGTATGCGGTCGCGTTCGTGCTCGAGAACCGCAAGCAG
>Ga0265330_10000882_pt1 | contig 18669 bp, 19 predicted proteins | sample 41919metaG_FD_202083 | JGI IMG/M metagenome (GOLD analysis project Ga0265330, IMG submission 202083) | Rhizosphere microbial communities from Carex aquatilis grown in University of Washington, Seatle, WA, United States - 4-19-19 metaG | ecosystem: Host-associated > Plants > Roots > Rhizosphere... | reverse complement strand
TGCCTTGGGGCGGGGGCGGGGGGTTATATTGCGGTGGGAACATTTTATCGGCCGTCGGCGCCGGTCGTGCCGTTTGCGCAACGCATGACGACGACTGATGCGGTGAATGAATTGTTGCCCTTGGTCGGAAAGTCGCTAGACAAGGTAAAACTGAATTCCGCAGTCGTCCCCGAGGAGTCGGGGACCCAATCCATATCGGGCGACCAATCAGGATTGGATTCCCGCCTCAGCGGGAATGACGGAAAAACTTCAACAATATTTTTCGGCGGCGATATCATGCTGGGGCGCGCGGTGGCGACAAAGATCGCAAAAAACGGGAGCGATGTCTTTTTTAACAAGATCAAAGACCCGGTCTTGTCGGCCGATTACGCCGTTGCCAATTTAGAGGGTCCGATAACCACGATCAACAACAATCCGGGCAATGACATGCGCTTTCATTTTGATCCCGCGCTCGCGGCGCAACTGGCGGATACCGGGTTCGATGCCTTTTCGCTCGCCAACAATCATATGCTGGATCAAGGCGCCCAAGGTTTTTCCGACACAAAAAATAATTTAACCGCGGCGCACCTTGGCTATTTCGGCGATGCCTCCGACGATAACGGCTCGGTGTTAAGATTCACGATCCATGATTCAAGATTCACGATCATCGGAGCGCAGGATGTTTATCGGCAGATCGATCCGGCGGCGATTGGTAAAGAGATCGCCGCGGAAAAAGCGGCGGGCAATTTTGTCATCATCTATCCGCATTGGGGCGTTGAATACAGCCATGCGGCGACTGCTCGGCAAACAACGCTCGCGCATGACTTTATCGATGCCGGCGCGGACATGATTGTCGGTTCGCATCCGCATGTGGTTGAGGGGATAGAGATATATAAAGGAAAACCGATCTTTTATTCGCTCGGCAATTTGGTCTTTGATCAATATTTTTCCGCCGATACGCAACAGGGTCTTGGTTTGCGCCTTACGATCGACGCAAACGGCGGCACTTCAATCGATCTTTTGCCGTATGAGATCCCGCAAAGCCAGCCCGTCCTCGCCGCCGGCGAGAAAAAAACAAAACTCCTCCAATCCCTCGCCTCCTACTCCTCGCCCGTGCTTAAAGATCAGATCGTTTCAGGTAATATAAAGTTTTAAGAACAGAGAAACTATCGATTTTTCTCATTAGGACAGTTATTCTCGATCGAGAATAACTGTCCCAATTGTTGTGTGCTAGAGCATAGTAATGTATAATTACTATGCTCTATAGTTCGATTACTCAATATGCGCACCAAACATAAAAATATTGATTTATTGAAAAAGAAGGCAATAGCTATGCGCCTGAAGGGTTCCTCGTATCCTGATATTGAGCGCGTTCTTGGGGTAACCAGATCCACATTAAGTTATTGGTTGGGAAAATTGTCCCTACCAAAATCATCAGTAATACGAATACAAAAACGCAAACAAACTCACTTGGCCGCCGCGCGGATTTTGTCCAATATCTCGCATCGACGCGCTCGTTTGCATGAGATTGAAAAACACAGGATAGAAGTTCAAAATGAATATGCGGGAAAACAACTCGATAAGTCGTCTTTAGAGTTGATCTTAACAGCCCTGTATCTTGGTGAAGGGGTAAAAAGGGACAATGTGATAGGCTTGGCCAATTCCAACCCTAAGATCGTATTTGCGTTCATAAATCTTGTTAGGTGGATATATAGAGCCAATGAAAATAAATTTAGGTGTTTTTTGCACCTACGGATGGATCAATCCGACGCCAAAGAAAAGGAATATTGGTCGAATGCACTGTCAATTCCGGTTGAAAAATTCGGGAAATCGCAGTTCGACCGCCGAACTCTTGGCAAAAAGACCCACTTGGGTTATCATGGTGTCTGCATGGTTTATTATTATGATGTTCGGCTGGCGCATCGTTTGATGGCTTTGCAAAATTGTTTGTTGGAAAAAATATTAACGGGCGCGTAGCTCAGCTGGTTAGAGCGTCGCATTGACATTGCGAAGGTTCAGAGGTTCGATCCCTCTCGCGCCCACCAAAAACATCTCGCTTCGGCGGGATGTTTTTGTAATTGATAAAAAAAGCGACCGCCCGAGCGGGGGTCGCGATTGTCGAAACGAGCTTCGTGCTATCGGCGCGTTTTGATGCGACGGGGCAAAAAGCGGGGAGGTGAAGATGGTCTGGTGCGGCGGTTTGATCCGCCGCGGCCGATCGAACCGGACATGCCGCCGATGTCGGGCGGGCAACCGGGTTCGACAAACGGCGCTCGCGGCTTACGGCCGTACTTGTGGGCTATAAGATCGGCTACGGCACCGCCGCTGCGGTTTTCCCAGTCTTCGTCTCGTGAATTGCTGCTCATTGTTCCTCCGTGCGTTGTTACTTCGATGAATGACCGATGACGAAAGAAGAATTTAACAGAGCAAACTGCGCGCGTCAAGCGTCAGCGGTTCTTGTTGAGCGCCACCGTTTGGCGGATCGAGCCGATCAATTCTTGCTCTAACGCGGGGAGGGTGATCCCGGTCGTTTCGATGTGCGCGCGTTTTGCCGAGCCGGTCGGCTGCCATTTGGCGCCCAGTTCGAGCGCGTTCCAGCCGCGTTCGGTCGAAATTATTCCGCGCACCACGCCTTCGGTCTGCGGATGTTCGTGCAAGAGCAAGACGACCTCGGCGTCCGGCGCGCGGCTCACGAGTTCGTCGATGACGTCCGCCAAGTGCGTCTCGTCGGCGCCCGCGTGCATGAAGTCGGCGCGGCCCAAGAGCGACCAGACCAGCTTGTGTTCGGGGTCGGCTTTAAGCCGCGCCAGCACGCGGCCCCACAAGCGCAAGGCCTCAACCGGGCGCGTGCGAAAGAGCGCCTCGACGATCTCTTCGCGCCGCGCGCCGCGGAGCACCAAGCGCCCGGCGGTCTCAAGCGTGCGCGGGGTGACGGCGGACGAGCGGAAGCTTTTGGTTTCGCCGATGATACCGGCGAGCAAACAGGTGGCCGTGTCGGCATCGATGCGTTTCGCATCGATCGCTTCGATGAGCGAAGTGATAAGTTCCGAGGTGGCGCCGGATTTTAGGTCGATGATGTTGATCGCGCCGTATTGCTCGTTCGCCGGGTGCGTGTCGATGTTCACGACCGGCGTTTCCTCAAAGAAAGCGCGATGGTCGGAAAGCAACGCGCCAAGCTCGCGCGGCTCGCGCACGCAGATCGCGACAAGGAGGTCGTGGCGCCAAATGCCAACGGCGGAGCGCAGGCCCTCGGTATTTACCGCGCCGGAGGCCGGCGTTATTTTTATATGCAAAAAGCCGTCGGCAACTTCATGGCTCAGGTCATGAAGGCCGCCGGGGAGCGGAATGCTCAAAACCGTATGGCGCGGCGCCATGAGGTCGGACTTTATTTTTTCAATGCCGGGGAGAAATGACAGGTGCGGTTCGGCGCTAAAGCCGGCGCAAATAATTTCAGCGGGTTTGCCGTAAGTTTCGATGAAGCGCGCGATCGCCAGCCCCCCCGCAAGCGCGTCGAGGCTGAATGCGGACGGCAAAACAACGGCCACCGATCGGCTCCGCTTGATTGCCTCCAAAAACTGTTCATGAGGCGCTAACGCCATAATTTTCCCGCCACGGCTCGGCTCCCCAACGGCCAGACACGGAATTGATCACATTACGAAAAATCGGCCCGGCGGTCAAGGGGGCGGCGTTAAGACCTCAACAACTAACAACTAAATTCCAAGGAAATGATCAAGCGCCAACAACTAAATTCCAATTTTTTAAATCAAGCATTTTTAACCATTGGTAGTTGAATGTTGGAACTTTCCTTGGAATTTAGTTGTTAGTTGTTGATTTTTTACCAATTTAACGTTTGCTCTGCGCGATTTGCTGTGTTAAATTGGTCTCTATGGAAGACCAAAACGAACTGCCAAAGGCCTATGAAGCCGCGCTTTACGAAGCGGGGCTTTATGATAAATGGGAAAAGTCCGGGTACTTCAACCCCGATAATTTGCCCGGAAAGCGCAAAGAATCGTTTTGCATCGTTTTGCCGCCGCCCAACCGCACCGGCACCTTGCATTTGGGTCATGCCACGATGGCGGCGATCGAGGACTTGATGATCCGTTTTGAGCGCATGCGCGGGAAGCGCGCGCTGTGGGTTCCGGGCACCGACCATGCGGCCATTGCCACCCAGGTCAAAGTTGAGCAGCTTCTCATTCAAGGAGGCATGAAGGATCCGCGCAAAGAATTGGGGCGTGAGAAGTTTTTGGAAAAAGTTCGCGAATTCGCCGACGCTTCGGCCGCGCGCATCAACGAACAAATGCGCAAGATGGGTGCCTCTCTCGACTGGTCGCGCGAGGCGTATACGCTCGACGAACCAAGAAATAAAGCGGTGAATGAAATGTTCCGCCTTATGTACGAGGACGGTCTTATTGAGCGCGGTTATCGCGTGGTCAATTGGGATCCGCAATTCCAAACCACGCTTTCCGATGACGAAGTGCTAACCAAGGAAGTGAACGCGCGCCTCATCACCTTTCGCTACGATGTTGGTTTTCCGATCGCTATTTCGACGACGCGGCCGGAGACAAAATTCGGTGACACGGCGGTCGCGGTGCATCCTGACGATGAACGCTATAAGCAATTCGTCGGCAACACATTTGAGCCGGTCTTTTGCGGTAAAAAGATAAAAGTTAAGATCATCGCCGATGCGGCCGTTGATCCGGCTTTTGGAACGGGCGCTTTGGGTGTGACGCCGGCGCACTCGATGATCGATGCGGAAATTGCCGAGCGACATGTTTTGCCGACGGTGATCGTGATCGGCAAGGATGCCAAGATGCTGCCCGAAGCCGGCGCTGATTTTGCCGGACTCACGGTCGTTGAAGCGCGCAAGAAAGTTGAAAAAACTTTGGAAGCCGCCGGCCTGCTTATCAAAGTCGAAGACACGGCGCAGAATTTGCCGGTGGCAGAGCGCGGCGGCGCGCCGGTCGAGCAAATTCCCATGCGTCAATGGTTCATCCGCGTGAACAAGCCCTTTGCGCTTCGCCAAAATACTTTGGGCAAATGGAAAAAGGGTCAAATGGCGACGCTAAAGGAGCTCATGACCGAGGCCGTCGCTTCGGGACAAATAAAGATCGTGCCCGAGCGTTTCGACAAGACCTATTTCAATTGGATCGATAACCTCCATGACTGGTGCATTTCCCGCCAAATTTGGTTCGGCCATCAAATCCCCGTTTGGTACAAGGGCGATGAAACGAAAATGTCCGCGGAAAATCCCGGCGCCGGCTGGGAGCGCGATCCCGATACGCTCGACACTTGGTTCTCGTCCGGCACATGGACCTTTTCAACCTTGGGTTGGCCGGACAAGACCAAAGATCTCAAGACCTTCCATCCGACCTCGGTGCTTGAGACGGGCTACGATATTTTGTTTTTCTGGGTCGCGCGTATGATCCTCATGAGCGCTTACGCGTTGGGTGAAGTGCCTTTTAAGAATGTCTATTTGCATGGATTGGTGCGCGACGAGCAGGGACGAAAAATGTCCAAGTCGCTAGGAAATGTTATTGATCCCTTGGACGTGAGTGCTAAATATGGCACCGACGCCGTGCGTCTCGCGCTCGTTATTGGCACCTCTCCGGGGCAGGATCAAAAAATGAGCGACGAAAAGATCGCCGGCTTCCGTAATTTCACCAACAAGTTGTGGAATATCGGGCGCTATGTGGCTCGCGCTAAGAACCAAGAATCAAGAACCAATTTCCAAGAAAGCATCGCCGACCGATGGATCATGTCACGCTTGAACGAAACCGTCCGCGATGTCACGGAAAAGCTCTCAAGTTTTCAATTTTCGCAAGCCGGCGAAAAGCTGCGCGATTTTTCTTGGACCGAGTTTGCCGATTGGTATGTCGAGATCCATAAGCGCGAAGGAAACGACGTGGTGCTTCGCGAGGTGTTCATGACGCTTTTAAAGCTCTGGCACCCGTTCATGCCGTTCGTCACCGAAACGCTCTGGGAAAAACTGGGTGGCGAGGGATTATTGATGATCACCGAATGGCCAAAGCCACAAGATCGTACCGATATCGAAGCGGAAAAGATCATGGGCGGACTTCAAGAAATCGTTTCCGCCATCCGCTCGCTGCGCGCCGATTATAAAGTGGCGCCGGACAAGCTGGTCGATGTCGTTGTCGAAGCGCCCATCTACGCTGAAGAATTAATTTCATTCGAGCCGGTCATCAAAACGCTCGGTCGCGTGGAAAACCTCAAGATCGCCAGCGAAATTGCGCCGCCCGACCAAGCCGCGATCGTCACTGTTGGCGCCAATACGATCTCAATCCCGCTTGCCGGTCTTATTGATCTTGATAAAGAGAAGAAGCGCATTGAAGACGACATTGCCGCGACCAAAAAATTCATCGCCGCGATCGAAGCGCGCCTAGGTAATCAGGAATTCGTCGGCAAGGCCCCGGCCAATGTCGTCGAGGGCGAAAAAGCCAAGCTCGCCGAAGCGCTTAGAAAGTACGAAAAATTGATTGCGCAACTTAAGGAATTGGGGTAAATATTTTTTTCCATGGAGCCAATCACGATTGAATCGGTTAATCAATTAAAGGACAACGTCGAACTGTTTTATAAATCGCAAGGACCGATCTTTTGCCCGGCTTTGAACGAGACCGTATCTCTAACATCGGAGGGGTTCAATCATTTGCGATACAATCACTCCGGCATCGCCCGAAGCTTAAAGATCCAGCGGATAAAATATTGTTTTTTAAAACCCGGACTTGATATTTTGGCAAAAGCGACGACGGTGCAAGAGTATAGAGTATCAATCAATTCGGTTGGCCCAAAAGCTGCTGATGGATTTAGAAAAACCCAACAAGTCGAATATTGGGGGCTGGTGGCGATTCAAAACATCGTTGACTCGAGCAAGACAAGGATACGCATTATCGTGAGGCGGGTCGGTGACGGGAAACTTCATTTCTGGAGCGTAATGCCTAACTGGAAACAAATAATGGTTGGAGAAAATGGTGTCTTTAAAAAGGTCGGTGATGTAAACATGGAAGATGAATAAAAAAAACAGCATTATTGCTGTTTTTTTGTGCGCCTGCCCTCAGCTTATGTATTAGCTGAACAGGGCTTTCGCCCCACAGGCACATTTATACAATAGCATAAAATTTTGAACGCGTCAATTTTTTTGGACCCAGAATGATTTTTGACAAAAAGGGTCGTTTTTGATTATATTCAAGCGTTCTAGAACAAGGAGTGATCAATAATGAGAACAATGAGAATGCTCTTTTTTGCGGCTCTGGTCCTTTCATGCAGGCGCGAGTTGTCGCAGATCGCCCCACCTCCTATTGACATTGCTTCGCCAGTTTTCAGCGAAGCCGTCAAGCTTTGCGGCGTGACCATTCGCCAGGAACATTCGGGTCAGGAGATAAATGTCATCGGCAACAACGCCGTCGGTTCCATCGTTACAATTTTGAGCGATGTCTACTCCATGGTCATGTATCTGTCGCGCGGAGCGAAGAATACGATCAACGCCCATCTTATCCGCGGCAAAGAGGTGACGGTAAAGGTTGAACTCGTCGAAATCGACGGCTCTCATGACGGAATGGAAAAATGCAAACCCGCGACCGTCATGGTCAAATGAACGCCCCGCCGCGCGGGGTCGCACGGGAGTCACACGACTCCCTTTTGTTTTTTATTTTTTTGTCGCCTCGATGAAAATCGGACCCCGGCACCCTATTTTTGTGTTTAAGATAATTACGCCGCTAAAATTGAGTGCTGGATTCCGGCGTTCGCCGGAATGACAAGATGAACTACTGGACGCCGGGGCCGCAAAACGATAAAGTGTGGGACTATGGCCAAGAAAGCAACAGAAGAACAAATAAAGGAAATATTGGGACGGGGAGTGGCGAATGTCATTGGCGTTGAGCGCCTGACTGATGCCCTTAAAAAGGGCGAGACCTTGCGATTTAAAATGGGGCTTGATCCGACGTCGCCCGACATTCATTTGGGGCATGTCGTTGGTTTGCGCATTCTCGGCAAGATGCAAGAACTGGGGCACGAGATCGTCGTTATCGTCGGCGACTACACCGCCCGGATCGGCGACCCATCGGGGCGCTCAAAAACTCGTCCGCCGCTTGAACCCGCGGCAATCGATGCGAATGCCAAGACCTACCTCGCCCAAGTCGGAAAAATTCTCGACGTAAAAAAGATCGAGCTGGAAAAAAATTCCAAATGGCTTTCGAAGCTGACTTTTGCCGATCTCATCAAGCTGGCAGCCAACTTTACGGTCGCCCGCACGCTTGAGCGCGACGATTTTGCCAAACGCTATAAAGAAGGAGTTGAGATATATTTGCACGAACTGCTTTATCCTTTGATGCAGGCTTATGATTCGGTCGCTATAAACGCTTCGGTTGAGCTCGGCGGCACGGACCAGACCTTTAACATGCTCGCCGGCCGCGAGCTGCAGAAAAAGATGGGTTTGCCCGAACAGGCGGTCATCTCGTGTCCGCTTTTGGTCGGCCTCGACGGGGTGAACAAGATGTCCAAATCGCTGGGCAACTATATCGGTATCACGGAGTCCGCCGAAAGCATGTACGGCAAAGTGATGAGCATTCCGGACGCCTTGATCTTGAATTATTTTGAGTTGGCCACCGAAATGTCGATGGAAGAAATTGCGATCGTAAAGAAGAAATTGGACGAAGGGGAAAATCCCCGCGATATTAAGATGTGGCTGGCGCGCGAGATCATAAAGCTTTATCACTCGGAAAAGGACGCGCAAAAGGCGGAAGAATGCTTTATTAAAACATTTCAAAAGAAAGAAACGCCTGACGAGGTGGCCGAGAAAACCATCAAGTCGAAAATTCTTGTCGATGCTTTGGTCGAGGTCGGCTTTGCTTCGTCAAAGACCGACGCCCGCCGGACGGTCGAACAGGGCGGGGTTAAGATCGATGGCATTGTCGCCGAGGACCCGCTCCTTGCGATCCGCCCCGGCATGTTGATCCAAAAAGGCAAGAGATTTTTTGTCAGGATTGTCTGAGTAAAAGGGGACAGACCCCTTATCATAATGAAAAGGGGTCTGTCCCCGTAGGCACCATGTCCCCATTAAGCAAGATCAAAAATCAAATTATCAAAGCAATTTCCGAGGTTTATCCAAATTCGACCTTGGCAGCTTCGGATATCGTGCCGACGCCTGACCCGAGGCTCGGCGACATGGCCGTTCCGATGTTCAAACTCGCGAAAGTCGCGGGTCGCTCCCCGAGCATGGTCGCCGAAGAATTGCGCGAGAAAATGCCGGCGCTTAAAACCGTTGAAAGCGCCGAAGTGGCCGGTCCGTATCTTAATTTGCGCCTCAAAAAAACGGTTGTGGTCAAAGAGGTGATGGCGGCTGTTGCCAAGGATAAGACCAAATACGGCAACGGAAAAGCGACCAAAGATAAAGTGATGGTCGAATTCGTTTCTCCCAACACCAATAAACCCCTCCACCTCGGGCATTTAAGGAATGCCGCGACCGGGGACGCGATCGCGCGCATTCTTGAGGCGGCCGGATTTAAAGTCGTCCGCGCCAACTTGTTGAACGATCGAGGCATCGGCATTACAAAAGCCATGGTCGCCTATGATCGCTGGGGCGATAGCGAAACGCCGGCGAGTACGGGCATGAAAGGCGACCACTTCGTCGGCAAATATTATGTGATGTTCGAGAAAATGAAGGTCCAGCATCCCGAGATCGAGACGGAGGTCTCTGAAACGCTTAGGAAATGGGAAGCCGGGGACAAGACCGCGCGGGCGCTCTGGCGGACGATGACGAAGTGGTGCGTCGACGGCCAGAATGCGACGTTAAAATTACTGGGCGTCAAACATGACAAAGTATATCGCGAGAGCGCGATCTATAAAGAAGGGCAAAAAATGGTTCTCGAGGCCTTGGCCAAAGGGATTTTCACCAAGGATGAAAAAGGCAATGTTATCGCCAAACTCCCCGGCGAGCCGGACAAGGTCGTTCTGCGCGCCGACGGCACGGCGGTTTATATCACGACCGATATCATCCTTACGGTTAAGAAAATGGCGGAGTTTAAGTTGAGCAAGAATCTTTGGATCGTCGGCGCCGAACAAGACCTGCATTTGCGCCAGTTGTTCGGGATCATGCGCCTTTTGGGCTATAAATGGGTCGATGCGCTTGAGCATGTTTCTTGCGGCCATGTGGCGTTGCCAGAAGGCCGGATGAAATCGCGCGAAGGCACGGTCGTCGATATTGACGATCTGGTTCAGCATCTTTCCGACCTGGCCGCCGCGGAAATAAAAGAACGGCACGATTTCTTGAATCAAAGGGAGATCGACAAGCGCAGCCAAGAGATCGCGCTCGGCGCGGTCAAATTCTACCTGCTCTCGGTTTCCGCGCCTAACGGCATGACCTTTGATCCCAAAGAATCGCTCGCTTTCACCGGTAAGACCGGACCGTACTTGCAATACACCAACGCGCGGATCCAATCGATCCTAAGAAAGGCGGCCGACGGGAAAACGGGCGGCGGGCGCGTTGACGTTTCCGTTCTTATCGCGCCGTCCGAGTGGCGGCTCATCATGCGGCTTGCCGAGTTCGCCGATGTCGTTTCATCGGCGGCGTTCGCGCGCGACCCTTCGATCGTGGCGCGTTATTGCTACGACCTTTCAAAATCATTCGCCGAATTTTACGAACAGGTACCGGTCTTGAAAGCCGACGTTTCGGTCCGACGCGCCCGTCTCTCTCTCTTGCGCGCCGTCGGCTTGGTGTTGGGGCGCGGTTTGCACTTGCTCGGCATTCCGGCGCCGAAAGAAATGTAGCGCCTGCGGGAATATTCAACAACGAACTACTAAATTCCAAGGAAATGATCAAGCGCCAATAATAAGATCCCAAATTTTAAAATTGAGTATTTTGATTATTAATAGTTGAATATTGGAACTTTCCTTGGATTTTAGTTGTTAGTGGTTAGCTGTTAAAGCAGTGCATACAAAAAGTATTCAGTTAAGCGGTTTTCTCCACTGGTCATTCGCGGGTATGTACTGTACATTAGACATTAGTCATTCGATATTAGTCATTAAGTCAATAAAACCCTATGTTCAAAAAAGAAGACGGGGCCGACGGCAATGAGACGATCATCGCGCGCGGCGTAAAAGTCGAAGGCGATTTCACCTCGCCCGGGAACGTTCGGATCGAAGGCGTCGTGATCGGCTCGGTCAAAGCCGAGGGCGACCTTATCGTTACGGACACCGCCATGATCCAAGCCGACGTGTCGGCGGCGAACGCGGTCGTGGCCGGCGAGATAAAAGGCGACCTGACCGCCGGCGAAAAACTCGAACTGTTGGGCACCGCCAAGATCCACGGCAACATCAATTGCCACATTTTAACGGTTGAAGCCGGCGCCACGATCGCCGGGAACTGCCAAGTGGCGCAAGAAAAGGCCGCATCTCGCGAACGGGTCCGCGAAAACAAAGCCGAGGTCGGAGCCGAGGCCTAAAACTTTCCGATGTATCATTACATTTACGAAGCATTTTTAACCGACCCTAAATTCGCCAAACAGCTTTCGACGATCGAAAACCGGCTGACCGACCTGGGCATCTACGGAAGCGTTCATCGTTTGGCGCTCTTTAAGACCATGAAAGGAACGGTCCAGGACGCGGTGCGTCGCGGGGCGAAAACCGTGGTCGTGGTGGGGGACGATGGCTCTGTCGCGCGCGCCATCGACGCGATCGCCGAATTTCCCGGCGTTGCTTTCGGCATCATCCCGATCGGCGACAAGAACACCATTGCGAAACTTTTGGGCATTGACGATGCCATGTCGGCCTGCGATATTCTTTCCGCCCGTTTGGTCGAAGAATTGGATCTGGGCAAGGTGAACAAACATTATTTTTTGACATCGCTCAATATTTCCGGCGCGGTCAAGGCCGAGTGCGACGGCCGTTATACGGTTTCGCCGGTGAACGGCGGCGAAATTTGCGTCAGCAATTTTTCTTTTGATGAAAAAGGCCCGGGCGATCCGCGCGACGGCCGCCTCGAGACCATGGTGAAGACCGCCTCGCGGGGGTTTTTCCGGTCGATCTTCGCGCCGGCTTATGCCACGGCGGGGCTCAGCGTTTTTCCGACCACCCGCGTGGTGGTGCGCTCGCCCGACAACGTGCAAATGACGGCGGTGGCCGACGGCCAGAGCTACCAGGACGCCGAATTTCGCGTCGAAGTGGCGCCGCACCGCCTCACCGTGATCGTCGGCAAAGACCGCATGATAACTTGATATGACGCTGGTCGATCTGCACAGCCATACGACATATTCCGACGGCCATGATACGCCGTCGGCGCTTGTTAAAATGGCGGCGGAAAACAAAGTCGCCGTTCTGGGCGTCACCGACCATGACAATTTGGGCGGTCTTCCCGAAGCGCTCGCGGCCGGTGAAAAACACGGCGTGAAGATCGTTTGCGGGGTCGAGATCACCACCGGTTTTCATGGACATACGATTCATATGCTGGGCTACGGCCTGCCTCTCGATAATGCCGGCCTGAATGATTTTTTATTAAAGATATACCGGCATCGGAAAACAACGATGACCGAGGTCGTTAAAAAGTTGAATACCGAGTTCAAAGCCGTCGGCCGCAAGACGGTAGACATCGATGATTTTGTAAGATCGCAGGGCCGATATTTTAACAATGAAAAAACGGCGCAATATTTGGTGGTGAACGGATTTTTGCCGGAGTTCGAGCCGGCCATTTCGACGCTCTTCTCTCTCTCAAGAAGCGAAGTAAGCGGTATCGCCAAACATATGGCCTCCTCGGCTGAGGCCGTCGCCGCGATCCACAAGGCGGGCGGCTTGGCGATCCTCTCACACCCGTTTGCGAGCGGAACATCGCTCCGCAAGATCGATCCTACCATGGAGGGCCAAGAAACGCTGCTTAAAGAAATGATCGCCGCCGGCATCGACGGGCTTGAATGTTATCAATCGGAGTACGGCCACGAAGAAACATCTTTTGCTTTGTCGCTCGCGAAAAAATACGGACTGCTGGTTTCCTCCGGGAGCGATTGGCACGGGGCTATTTGCGACGTTCCCGGGGATATTAAGGGCAGGAAAAATTTTTATCCCGAGCATATAGGCGGCCTTGGCACGACGACCGAAATGGTCGCCCCGCTTTTGGAACGGATGGGCCTGCCCCGCGAAGCCGAAGCGAAGTGGGGGATTGGCAAACGGCGCGATATCTGATAATATTTATTTTCGCAGTTAGCAATTAACTGCGGGTTTGCGCAGTAGGCGGTCGATTCGCGATCGCCATATGCGCTTAGGACCGAAACTAAAAACCGCTTGGGAACCGATCTGGACACCGAGATTGGCGTACCTTGTCGGATTGATCGCGACCGATGGTTGTTTGTCGGGCGACGGGCGGCACATTGACATCACATCGAAAGATGTTCAGTTGTTGGAAACAGTTAACGAGATATTGCCTCGACGGCAAAAAATCGCTTCCAAGCGGAACGGTCACGGGCAAACAGCGCATTGCATTCAGATAGGCGACGTCGCAATGTATCGTTGGCTGCTGCAGTTAGGTTTGACGCCAAGAAAGTCAAAGACGATCGGGCGATTGAATATTCCTGATAAATTATTCCGAGATTTCTTTCGCGGTGTGTTCGATGGCGATGGTTCGGCTTATTGTTATCGCGATCGTCGTTGGGCGGCGAGCACAACAGTGTGTTTATCGGTCGCGTCCGCAAGCATCGAGTTCATTGCTTTCTTGAGAAATGTGTTATCGACAGAATTGGGTATAATGGGGTCTGTTTCAGGATTTTATCACAGGGTCTTTCAGTTGCGATATGCGAAGCGCGAATCAGGGACGCTGGCCGCTTGGATATATTATTCGGATGATATACCCTGTTTGTTGAGGAAAAGAGAAAAAGTGAAAAATATTTTGCGCGGGTGGTGAAATGGCAAACACGTCAGCTTGAGGTGCTGATGCCCTTACCGGCTTGGAGGTTCGAGTCCTCTCCCGCGCATAAAAAAGATCCACGAAAGTGGATTTTTTTTAATGCGCCCGACAAACATACAACCGTTAAAGTACACCATTAAAGTCTTGACTTTTTGCCGATTTTATGATATTATTAAGCGGTAAATGATAAAAATAATTTTTTTTAACCATCAAAATTATGCCAGAGACATCAAAGGGATCAATCCAAGAACGAGGAGAAGAGTGGACGCCCGACGATCAAAAATCAACATGGTCGGAGGATCCAAAAATGGATAAGTTAAAAAAGGAAATGGCCGGCATGACGGTGGACGAACTTCTGAATAAAGCGGAAGAATACGTTCCCAACGCCGACCCTTTTCTTTTGCGTGATACATTGTCAAGCGAACATTTCCACTGGGCATCGGAGGCGTTCATCAAGGAAGCGCGCAAGCGAATGGAAAATATGATTCCGGGTCCGGAATACGATCGGCTTGTTGAAAGGGTCGACAGGATTCAAAAGGATTTTCATAACGAAGAATTGCGATTCTTGGAATGACAGCGCCCGCCGCTCCCGGCGGCCCGCACGCTTAGCTCAGCGGTAGAGCAACTCCTTTACACGGAGAAGGCCGTAGGTTCGATCCCTACAGCGTGCACCAAAAACGATCCCGCATGGGGTCTTTTTTGATTTATTTTTTCCGTTAGGTTAAGCTCTGGCCAGGCCTTTTGACAAAGGGGAAACGCATGGAAAAGGAAAATGTTTCGGTTTTGGATCTGCGGCCGATCAAATTCGGCTGGCTCATCGCCCTGTTTCTTTTTGCCGGGATCATCGTTGTCTCGAGAGGAGGCGCGTATTTGATCGAGCGGATGTTCGAGACCGGAAGCCTGGAGTATTTTGCGCCGGTTGCGATCATGGTCGTTGTGCTCGCCGCGTTCATGCTCGTTACGATCAGGTTCGCGCCCGCCTACTGGCGCCGCAACGGACGAGGCCGCACAGCAATGGTGTTCAAGTTCCGCCGATCGGCCGATGCAACGGGATATGTCTTGCCTTTGGACATGGATCCGTACGAATTCGCCGCCTCGATCTTCGGCGGAATTTCGCAAGACTGTTCTTTTTTGACCTATTGGCTCGGCGGTTGGTTCAAGCCGCCCGGCCGGTTCGTTCGCGTCCTCGGCGGCATGTTCTTCGACCAGGAATGCATGATCCATCCGGTCGGCTGGCGCACGAATGATCCGTCGCAACAGCAGATTATGGTAAGGGACGGACTTGGCAATATCGTGAAAGTTCAGGCAAGCAACTTGATCAAGGATGCCGAGGCCGCCGACGACACCTGTTTTGATTGGAGCAACGGCCCGACGCGGATCCGCGAGCGGTTGTGCGCCTTGGACAAACCGGCTTCCGCAAAGACCGGTCAATGGGCGACAAATAATTGAGTTGCGCCGTTATGGCGCTCCGACATCCGTCGGGGCGCTTCTTTTTTACGTCGCGGAAACCTGTTATAATACCCTTCGGGTAAGAACTAACAACTAACAACTAAAATCCAAAAAAGCGGTATTTTTGGATCTTGGAAATTAGTTGCTGGGACTTTCCTTGGAATTTAGCCTGCCCAGCGAAGCCGAAGCGTAGTTGGGTTCTTAGTTGTTAGCATTTACCGAAGTTGTTATGCAATATTTCATCGGGCTGTTGGGGACGGTCGCCGGGTTCATGCTGGTTTGGAAGACGACGCCGATCCTTAGTTTCACCGGCCGGATCGATTTCGCCGAAAAATATTTGGGAACCGAGGGCGGCTCGCGGCTTTTTATCAAGCTTGTCGGCGTCGTCATAATTTTCATCTCTTGGCTTTACATGTTCAACCTGGGCGGATGGATACTTACTTGGCTTTTCCTTCCCGGCCACTCCAATCCTTCATAAACATATGCCGATCCCTTCAAACAGCATTTTGCTCGATGCATCCTCTGTTTTGGCCAAAGCGGGCGTGCGCTCCGGCACCGTCGTCGCCGACCTCGGCTGCGGCACGAGCGGGCATTTTGTCATTCCCGCTTCGCGTTTGGTGGGTTCCGCCGGGCGCGTCTACGCCGTCGATATTCTCAAGTCGGTCTTGGCCGCGGTTCAAAGCCGCGCCAAGCTCGAGGGCGCCAACTCGATCGAAACCGTTTGGGGAAATTGCGAGATGCTGAACGGCGTGAAGATCGCGGACAAAACCGTCGATACAACGCTTGTCATCAACAATCTTTATATGGCGAAGAATCGGCAGGTTTTCTTGCGCGAGGCCGCCCGGCTCACCAAGGTCGGCGGAAAGATAGTTATCATTGATTGGAAGCCAATAGCAAGCCCGTTGGGACCGACGGCCGAAAGCCGGGTGAGCGCGGGCGCGGTGAGGAACGACGCCGACGCGATCGGCCTCAAGTTCGTGGAAGCTTGGGATCCGGCGCCTTATTTTTGGGGTCTCGTCTTCAGCAAGTTGCCTTAGCATGGTTCCGCTCGGCGGGACTTTTAAGTTTGTCAAAATTCAGAGTATCGGGTAAGCTCTTTTCTTAATGAACTATGAACAATGAACGATGAACAATTCGAATTGAATTAATGCGGAGCTTTAATCGTTCATAGTTCATCGTTTATCGTTCAAAAAATATGCAATATCTCAAACCCCTCATCACTCTAAATTACTGGTTCAATACCGCCCCGCCGCCGTTCGTTGCCCCGGTCTTTATCGGTTTGGGGATATTTCTCGCCGTTGTTTTCGCCGCCGGCATCGTCGTCAAATGGTTCGCCTACAACAAGCGCGGCAATCCGCCCTTGCATCGCGTGCTCTCGCGGCAGGGCCGCTCGCTTATTTCGGTCGCGCTTGTCGGCGCCTTCTTTTATTTTGTTTCCTACGAACAGACCCCGTTCGTTTCGGCGCGTTTTTGGTGGATACTGTTGCTCGTCGCCGCGGTCGTCTGGAAGATCTTTATTCTTCTCGATATCCTGAAGCGCTACCCCGTCGAAAAGAAAGCGCGTCTAGAACGGCTGGAAAGAGAAAAATATCTACCCAAGTAACCTTCGGGTAAGGGTCAACAACTAACAACTAAATTCCAAGGAAATTTCCAAGGAATAATTTTAATAATCAAAAGTAAATTTTTTGGATTTTAGTCGTTAGCGGTTAGTTCTTACCCGCAGGTATGTATGTCCAACCAATCGTTCGGCAAGATAGGCGAAGCGGCGGCGGCGGAATATTTAAAGAATCTCGGCTATAAAATTTTGGCGCGTAATTTCCGAACCCGCTGGGGCGAGATCGATATTGTCGCTCGCGACGAGGATTGCTTGGTGTTCGCCGAGGTCAAGACGCGCGCCGACGACAGTTACGGCGCGCCGGAAGAAGCGGTGACGCGGACGAAACAGGAACACCTCGTCAAAGCCGCGCAAATATATTTATCGAAAACAAAGCAGGCGCATGCCCTTTGGCGCATTGATGTGCTGGCTTTGTTAAAACAAAATGACGGATTCAATATCCGTCATTTGCAGAACGCGGTTACGGGTTAGCTGTCGTCGGCCGGACGTAAATTTATATTTTTCGGACTGCGGAACTCGCTAGGCAAAGGCGCAGCGGTTCCTACGCTCAAACAGTCCTCGTCTCGAAAAATATAAATTTACGTCCGGCCTAATTTTTTGTGAAGATTTTATTCGCAAGAGCCGCGGCGTCGGCGGTGGTTTCTTTGATGCTGCGATCGCAGTCGATGTAATGGAGTTGCGTGCCGCGCTCGGTCCACATATTTTTGAACCAATCGGATTCGTACTCGCGCGCGGCGCGGGCGAGAAAATCCTCTTTTTCGAAAATTGCATTGTCGTCTTTTCCGGTGCGTCCGCCGAGCCGCGCCATCGCGGTTTTTGCAGAAAGCTTGGCAATGACCAAGTGTCCGGGCGCGTTCTCGATCGCGATCTTGTTGCCGGGGATGGCGCCCACTTCTTCGATTGACATGGGATTTTTTTGAAGCGGCTGATAGACGAGTGACGAGGGAACCCCGCGTTCTTGAATGACGAACTTGCCGGAGAGAAGCGCCGGAATGACCAGGCGTTTGTAGAGGATCATGCGGTCGAGCGCGTAGCCGTGGGCGATCGAGAAGGCGTCGTGCTCTTGGCCCTTTCTGATGAGTTCTTGGCGTATGGCGATCCCGATCCATGCCCAGGTCGGTTCGGTGGTCATGAGGATCTCTTCGGGAACCTCTTCAACAAGAGGAATGCGCTTTTCTTTGGTGCACCAGTGCACCAAGTTAAAAATGCCAAGCCCGCGGCTTGCAAGCTCGTTGGCAAAGGCGTACGCCAGCGTGCGTTTGCCGCTGCCATCGATGCCTTCGAACATGATGAATTGCGGATATGCGGGCATGATTTTCTCCTGTTGATAACCTGCGCCCACTATAACAAATTATCCCCTTAGCGCAACCGTTGCGCATCCCCGAGGGGTTGTGTTAAGGTCAACGCAATATGGAAAACACTACGCAAACGCACACCTTTGATCATGCCGACGACCGCGCCGCGGTCATTATTGATCAGGCCACCGGCGAACGGTTCGTCACCTACGGCGACGGCATAACTTTGCCGTACGGGGCTTTCATCAAGGAAGAGCTCTTCAAACTCGCGGCGGGATACCTCACCTCGCCGAATTCGAATGTCACGGCCGTTGACGGCAAGCAGCTCGCCGGATTGGTTGGCGCGCTCCTCGCGCGGCAAAGCCGGGCAGCCGGGTCGGTCATCGACATTTTGGCCAAAGAATTCTTGCGGCCCGATGGTACGGTTGACC
>Ga0265330_10000876_pt1 | contig 18777 bp, 15 predicted proteins | sample 41919metaG_FD_202083 | JGI IMG/M metagenome (GOLD analysis project Ga0265330, IMG submission 202083) | Rhizosphere microbial communities from Carex aquatilis grown in University of Washington, Seatle, WA, United States - 4-19-19 metaG | ecosystem: Host-associated > Plants > Roots > Rhizosphere... | reverse complement strand
TACTTTGCCCGGGCGGTCGGCCCCCACATGATGCGGCAGAAGAAGGGAAAGGTTGTATTCACCAGCTCCACGGCCGGCGACGAGGGCCAGAGCACCCTTGCCGCCTACTGCGTGAGCAAGGGAGGGCTGAACTCGCTGACCCGCGTTTTGTGCTCGGAGTGGGGTCCGTACAACATCACGGTGAACGCCATCGCCCCGGGTATGGTGCGCACAGACATGATCAAACAGTTCGAGGCCGACCCGGCGGTCATCAATCATTCCATCAGCCTCGTTCCGCTCGGGAGGCTCGGCACTCCGCGCGAGGTGGCGCTCCTGGTCCTCTTCCTTTCCTCCGATGCCTCGAGCTACCTCACGGGGCAGGTTTTCACGATTGACGGTGGGGCGCGAGGCAGAGGGACCGGCATATGAAAAGCATGAAGCTGCTCCCCCTGACGGACCCGAGCTTCAGGGCGGTGGGAACCTGTCACGACATGTTTCACCCCGAGTGGGAAAAGATCGGCGACGCTCCCGTCGAGTTCTTCCGGGACATGCTCTCGTTGAAGCTGGGCAAGGACGCTACGGCATCCTTTTCTCTCTGCCGCGCCCAGGCTCGGGAACCTCTGGTCGACGCCGTCGAATACCATACGTTCACCGAGGAGGCGATCATCCCCCTCGATGCCGACATCGCCATGGCATTCGCACCCGCCACCGCCACGGGTACTGTCCCGCTGGAAAAGATGAACGCGTACCGTATCCCCCGCGGGACCTTGATCGTGCTGAAGACGGGTGCATGGCACAGCGGTCCCTATGTCATCGGGAAGGGGCCAGCGCACATTCTCGTGGCATTGCCCGAGCGTACATACGCGAACGATTGCATCGTGAAGGTGCTGAGCGAAGCCGAGAAGCTCTCGATCACGGGACTATGACCCATGCCGAATGCGAGGAGACCGCTGTGAAATACAGAAAGCTCGGGAACACGGATCTGAACATAAGCCCCATCATCATGGGCGCGTGGCAATACGGATGCGAACGGTACTGGGGAGATGTTCCGACGAAAGACGCGTGCGACGTGATCGCGAAGGCGGTCGACAATGGCATCAACACGATCGACACGGCCATAGGCTACGACGGTTCTGAGGAAATTGTCGGTAAGGCGATAAAGAACATCCGGGACAAGGTGATCGTCATCTCAAAAGGCGGTGCCGATCCGAGAAAGATGGAGAGGAATGTCGACATCAGCCTCTCACGGATGGGCCTGGATGTCATCGATCTCTATCTCGTTCATTACGCCGACACAGCCATCCCTATTGCGGAAACTATCGGGGGCATGGTGCGGCTGAAGCAGAAGGGAAAAATCAGGCACTTGGGCGTCTCGAACTTCTCCCGCGAGCAGGTCCTGCAGGCCCTGGCTGTCACCGATATCGCCTGCTGTGAGCAGGCCTACAATCTGCTGTGGCGGGAGATCGAGGACAGGGGCACCCTGAAGGCCTGTATCGATCACAACGTCGGGATTCTCGCTTATTCGGCACTGGGGCAGGGGCTTTTTTCTGGGAAGATCCGGTCCGAGGCGGACATACCCAAGAGGGAGGGGGACATTCGTCACCTCACCCTTTTCTTTCAAGGTGAAGCATTCAAGGCGGGGCTCTCCATGGTGAAAAACCTGGATGCATTGGCCGCAAAGTACAAGAGGACTCAGGCGCAGATCGCCATCAACTGGGTCGTCAACCAGAAAGGCATCACCTCCGCCATCGTGGGAAGCAAAACGGTGAAGCAGCTGGACGACAATCTCGGCGCTCTGGGTTGGGAAATGGACAAGAAGGACTACGAGCTCCTCAGCACCGAGGGGAGCAAATCCTCGAAGCTTTTCGACTACGACTACAGCATGTTCGGAATGAAGTACGACGGGATCAAGGTCGACGAGATGATCGATTCGTCCCTCTAGCGGACGAGTTTCAGCGCGCTATCACGGGAGGCAGGGATTGGCGGAACATGTGCTCGAGCTGGAGAAGATCGGCAAGACATTCGCGGGCGTGACAGTTCTGCGCAACATCAATCTCACACTGGAGAAGGGAGAAGTTCACGCCCTTCTCGGTGAAAACGGCGCGGGGAAGTCGACCCTGATCAAGATCCTGAGCGGCTACTACATGCCGGACCGTGGCGGGACAATCCGGGTGAACGGCACGCCCGTCGTCTTCTCCAATCCGAAAGACGCCATGGATGCTTCGATACACACCATCTATCAGGAGCTCACTCTCTGCCCTCTGATGAGCGTCGCGGAAAACATCGTCCTTGACAAGCAGCATTCCTTCCCCGGCTTTATTCAGAAGACACGCGGCTTCCACGACATGTCGGTGAAGGCACTGGAGAAGCTCGGACAAAACGACATCAATCCAAACGCGATCGTCAAGGACCTGTCCATTGCCCAGCGGCAGGTCGTCGAGATCGCGAAGGCGATCACCGCGAATGCGCAGATCGTCCTCATGGATGAGCCGACATCCTCCATTTCGCAGTCCGATGCCGACAAGCTCATGAACATCATCCGGGGATTGAGGGATGACGGGGTCACCATCATCTACATCTCCCATCGCCTGCACGAGATTGACGGCATCGCCGACAGGATCACGATCCTGAGGGACGGGAACCTCGTCGGCACGGTCAACAAGACGGACGTCACGGAACGCGACCTGATTAGCATGATGGTCGGCAGGGAGCTCACCAACATGTACCCGAAAACGGAGGTTCCGATCGGAGAGCCCGCGCTTCGCGTCGAAGACCTCGCCAGCGAAGGCGCTTTCCGGGGCGTATCGTTCGAGGTGCGCAAGGGGGAGATTTTCGGCATCGGGGGTCTCGTCGGCGCGAAACGAACAGAGGTCCTGGAGACGATCTTCGGGCTCCGCCCGATCACGACCGGGAGGATACTCCTGAAAGGAAAGGCGTTCACGCCGAAGAATCCCCTGAACGCGATACGAAATGGGATCTCCTTCGTGACCGAGGACAGGAAGAAGTCCGGCCTGGTGCTCTGTCTGCCCGTCTTCGAGAACATCAACCTTGTCAACGCGCGAAAGAAGGCTCGCTTCGGCTGGCTCGACTGGCGGCAGCTCATGCGGATCGCTGAAAACCAGAAGAAGGCCCTGAATATCCGCCTGAACAGGATCGAGCAGACAGCGGGGACGCTCTCTGGGGGAAACCAGCAGAAAGTCGCGCTCGCGAAATGGCTCGAGTTCGCCCCGGACGTTCTGCTCTTCGACGAGCCGACGCGGGGAATCGACATCGGCGCGAAGACGGAGATCTATTCGATCATGGGAGCCCTTGCCGCGAAAGGCACGGCAATCATCATGGTGTCCTCCGAGCTTCCCGAGCTCTTGAGCGTCGCGGACAGGATCATGGTCCTGCGCGAGGGGGAAATGCAGGGCATCGTCGGACGGGAGGAAGCGACGCAGGAGATGATCATGTCGCTTGCCGCCCTGGAACACACTGAAACAATCAGCGGCCAGCAGGAGAGGACCCAGGTATGAGCACGATTGCACCACGCATCAAAAGGCGAATGACGGTTGCCGATGTCCTCATCAAGTACAGGACCGTTGTCATTCTCCTGATACTCGTCGGGACGTTCACGATTCTCCAGAGCGTCTTCATCAACCCGGCGAATCTCCTGAACATGCTGAAGCGGATGAGCTTTGTCGCGATCTCGGCATTCGGCATGACCTTCGTCATCACCCTTGGCGGGCTCGACCTTTCCGTTGGAGGGACGGCCGCGATCGTGGGCGTCGCCCTCGCGCTGATGCTCGGAGCGGGTATTCCCCTTCTCGTCGCCCTGCTGCTGTGCCTGCTCATCGCCGCGGCGCTAGGAGCCATCAACGGAGTCATCATCGTCAAGGGAAGGATCGAGCCGTTCCTGGTCACTCTCGCGACGATGAATATTTTCCGTGGCATTGCCCTCATGGCGACGGGGGGAAGGCCCGTCCCGATCGTCAGCGAGGCGTTGATCAACTTCTTCGGCAACGGCTTCCTGTTCGGGGTCATCCCCATCCCCGTTCTCATTACGGCGGTGTTCTTCGTGGTCTCCTGGTTCCTGTACAAGAAAACGAAGTTCGGGTTCTACACCCGCGCTATCGGGGGAAACCTCGAGGCGGCGAGGGTGGCGGGAATCGGCATTCAATCGGTCAAGTTCCTGACCTATGTCATCAACGGGGTGTTCGCATTCTTCGCGGGGCTCATTCTTTCGGCCCTCATGGGGAGTGGCATTCCGAGTATCGCCTCGGACCTTCCTTTGGACGCAATCTCCGCGGTCATTCTCGGGGGAACCGCCATCGCCGGAGGCTTCGGGAACATCCTGGGAACCCTGGGTGGCGCACTGATCATGTCGACGCTCAATAGCGGCATGTCCATCCTGGGTGCGCAGTACCCGGTGCAGATATTCGTGAAGGGTGTCGTGATCATATTTGCGGTGCTCCTGGACAACGTGGTCAGGCCGAGAAACTGAGCAATCATGATGGTTGAAAAGGAGGGATGTGCAGAAAAGCGATCAGGTTCATGTGCGAAGTACTTGCATGCTGATCTAGGTCTTCATAGTCGAAACGGAAAAGGAGAGGAAGCGCGATGAAAAGAATGATTCTCGGGCTCGTTGTTCTCTGCATGATCATGGTCCCCACGCTTGTGATGGCGGGAGGGACCAAAGAGGGAACCGGGAGCACCACCGCGGCGGTGGCAGGCTCGAAAGTTGACTCGAACGCAAGCGAGTTCACCTACATTCAGAAGGCGGGCACCAAGGTCGATCTGACCAGCTACTACGCCCAGTACAAGGTGGACAGCAAGAGCATCATCACGTCGATGGGCGGTGTCGTAAGCGTGGCGGGTCTGCCGAAGAAGCTGCCCACGCCGAACAGAAGGTACAAGATCGGTCTCGCCCTTTATTTCACCGTGGACGAGGTCGGCGCGTTCGTCCTGGACGGGACGAAGAAGGCCGCGGAGAAGATGGGGGTCGACCTGCTGGTGAACGACGCCAACTACGACCAGAACATCCAGGACCAGGCCATCGAGCAGTGGATACTGCAGAAGGTCGACGGCGTCATCTTCTACCCCGCGAACTTCAACGCCTGCGAAGGAATCCTCAAGAAGCTGAAGGACGCGAATATTCCCGTCATGGCGGGAAATCCTCCCTTGGTCGGTGAGGTCAACAGCGTCATGACCATCGACAACGTGGAAATCGGCAGGCAGTCGGCGCAGTTCATCGTGAACGCCCTGAAGGCCAAAGGCAAGGTTGCAGGTACGGTCGTTTTCCAGACCCTTCCGTTCCTCCATCCGAACGCGGAAACCCGCGAGGCCGGCTTCCGGGAAGTCCTCGGAAAGTACCCTGACATCAAGATCATCAAGCTGACCGGTATCACCCCCGAAGAGCACTATGCTGCCTTCGAAGGGGCCATGCAGGCGAACCCGGACATGGTGGCGGCATGGGGTCTGTATAGCTCGGCGGTCATCGGCATGGCCAACGCGCGCAAGGCCGCGGGCAAGAGCAACATCGTCCTGGTCGGCGTGGACAACGACCGCCCCATCCTGGCGGGCATCGCCAAGGGCGAGATTGCCGGAAGCGTGGGCTACAGCGCCTACAACCACGCGGAGTGGACCCTGTCCAACCTGGTCAACCTGCTGAACGGTGTGGAAGTGCCCGGGCAGATCATCGGACCCATTGAGGTGATCAACAAGGACAACGTTTCCAACCTGTTCAAGATGTATTACGGCGGGAAGACTCTCGAAGATTACATGGCGGGCAAGTAGAGCCCGTGCACTCATCCACGTGCGAACGGCCGGGAATCGGCTGTTCGCACGCGGGCTAACGCTGATTGGCGGTACAATGCAGGAAATAGGACAGCAGAGGGACATCCAGCTCCCCTTCCTCACCCATGGCGTCACGCAGGTCGCCTGGGTCGTTGAGGATCTCGAGCAGGCAGTGCAGATGCAGTATCGCCTTTTCGGCATCGCTCCCTGGCACTTCTACCTCTACGATCACGAGCTCCTCTCGATGATGCGAATACACGGCAAGGATGCCGCGTTTGCAATGGATACCGCGGTGGCCAATGCGGGGCCGACGAGACTGGAAATCATTCAGCCTCTCTCGGGTGATACGATCTACCACGAGTTCGTGAAGAAAAACGGGTACGGCAAGATCCACCACTTCGGGCTTGCCGTGGACAACATGGCGGAATCTTTGGAGCTCGCCCGGCGTGCAGGCATCGATGTCATCATGGAAGGCAGCGGCTATGGCCTCGACGGGGACGGGCACTTTGCCTACCTGGATACCGAGGGAATCTACGGCATTACCCTGGAGCTGATGGAAAGACCCGCCAGACGCCGCACGCCGAGGAAGATCTTCCCCGCGCCCTAGAACCGGTACCCCCGCCGTTTGCGCCTCCCGTGGCATTCCTGTATCTTATGGTGATGCGCATACGAACCCCGCGCGCGCCGATTCGACGAATGATCCTTTTGACCGCTATTTGTGCGTCGCTCATGACGGCGTTTGTCGTTCCTGTGGCGGCCCGGGAATTGGCGGCCGACTCTGGGGCCGTCATAGACATGCCCGCCGGGTTCACGCCGGGCGAGGGCGACGGCAAGACACGCTTTGCCTATTTTGACGCCAACAATGGAATGGAGCTCGATATCCGGATCTATGAGCCGGGTTACTACCCCAGCGCGCAAAGCATGGCGGCGGACATTCTCGGGCAGATCGGATCGAAGGGGGACGTCTCGAGCTTCACCTACCAGGGCCACGATGCCGTCATCGCTGATATGGCTTTCGCCCTGGACGGAGTGGCGCAGAAGGGATACGCCCTGTTCATCGCGGGCACGGTGAGCGGGTCCGACGATGCCTCCACGGGGCCCGGCTATGCTTTGATTGCCTCTACTGCGGCGTCGCGCTTCGATTCGTATTCCGAGCTTCTCATTTCCTCCTTGGATTCCTTTTCCATTGATCGTGTGGCGCGGCGGTTTCCCGGGCCGGTGAGTCAGTTCCTGTTTCCCTGGCCGGCGGTCCGCTCCGAAAAAAAGGAAACGGCGCTCCCGTCGGGGCGGGTTTCACTCGCCTGGTCCACGGACGAAGAGAAGCAGACCCTCTCCATTGCGCAAAGAGAATATCACGTCATGACGATGTACCTGAAAAGCGAAACCCTGTGGCAGGAAGCCTGGGCCCGTTACTACCGCATGATCTACAAGGAGTCGGCGGCGCGGCTGGACAGCTTCACGGAAGCACTCTCCGCGTCCCTGCCGGCAAATGATCCAACGGAAACCGCCCGCCGGGTCCTTGCCTGGATCCAGGGATTCCTGTACGAGCGCGACTTCGCGGGAATCGATTTCGTGCCGCCGCTCACGGCCGCCTTCGAACGGCGTGGGGATTGCGACTCGCGCGCCATGGTCATGGCGATCGTCCTGGAAAGACTCGGCATCGATTCGGTATTGATGGTGTCCCGCGAGTACTCGCACGCGATGCTCGCCGTTGACGTGCCGGGCGGTGGGCAGCGCTTTCCGTTCAACGGCAAGAGCTATCTTGTCGCCGAAACGACGGCCAAGGTGGGAATCGGGCAGATCGATGCTTCCCAGACCGATATATCAAAATGGCTGGGAGTTGATCTCGGCAATTAGCGGCCATGAGGCGGTTCACGGCCACCGTGTCCCCGTCTTTTCCTACTTTTTCCCTTTCTTTTGCCCTGGTTTTGCTTGCGCAAAACGAGACGCCTTGCCTAAAAGACCGCCGCTCCCTGCCTCTGATCCGCTCGCCTTTGTCGGCTTCTCTTTTTCCGGCAAGAGCTGGACACTTGTAACGGCTTTTGTCGTTAGCTTGAGACCTCGAGCGGTCAAACCGCAGATGGGGATGCTTCCCAGCTCCACCGTGACGGCCTTCACCTTCTGGCGTTTGAAGGGCGCCATGTTCAGCTGGAGCGTGCCGGGGTTCCTTTTTTGCGAAAGGAAGTCGATGCCTACCGATCCCTCTTTGACCAGCGAGTAGACCTTGTTGTTGATGAAGCGCTCAATGTGCACGCGCTTTCCCCAGGCCACTTTGTTGGCGTCCCGATAGACGAGCACGAAATGCTCGCCTTTCTGGGCGTCCCAAACGGCGGCGTAGAGCAGCGCGCCGGGCATCCAGGCCTTCTCCGGTGGCGGCCCGATCCGATATGTGCCGTCAGCGGTCACCGTGAGGATCTTGTCGTATTCTGTCACGTTCATGACGAACTCGGAGCCGCGCTGCGTGGAGCCGAAGTATCCTGCTTCGCGGTCATAGCTCACGCGGATGTTCGCCTTTGCCACGGCCATCTTGTCCACCGTATGGAACGTCTCGATCTCCGTGCGACGCGGATAACGCTCCCCGTATTTGTCGATGAGGCCGGAAAGCCATCCGATGGTGGTCTTGGTGAGATTCTTCAGCTTGATGTTGCACTGCTTGATGGCGGCGACGATGTCGTCGATCTCACCGCGGTTCTTCTTGATGTCGTAGGCGGAGATGCGGCGGATCTTCAAATCCAGAAGACGCGTCACGTCCTCATCCACCATGGGGCGAACGAAAAGCTTCTTGAAGGGCTTCATGCCCTCGAAGACCTGCTTCTTCACCGCCTCTTCCGTAGTGGCTTTTTCGATGTTCTTGTAGACGCGATTCTCGATGAAGATCTGTTCCAGCGTGAGCCAGTGGCGTCTGTTCTCCAGGAGCTCCAGCTCGTGCTCCAGCTCCGCCTTGATCTGTTTCTTGAGGATGCCGGTGAACTCTTTCAGATACTCCGAGACGGTCACTTCCACCGGGCGATTGTTGCGGATGACGACCATGTTGGAGCTGATGGAAACTTCGCAGTCCGTGTGGGCGTAGAGCTGGTCCATGACCGCTTCCGCCTCCGCGCCGCGCGACATGTGCAGCTCGATCTCCACCTTGTCCGTGGTGAAGTCGCTGATGGTGCTGACGCTCACCTTGCCTTTTTGGGCCGCCGCTTCTATAGAAGCGATGAGGCTGGTCGTCGTGGTGGAATAGGCCACGTCGCGGATGACGAGCTTCTGCGCGCCGCTCACCTTCTCGATCTTTGCCCTGACGCGGATCTTGCCGCGGCCGTCATCGTACTCCGACACGTCGATGAGCCCGCCCTGGATGAAGTCCGGGGCCAGCGTGTAGTCCTCATCGCGGAGGATATGGATCTGCGCTTCCAGCAGCTCGATGAAGTTGTGCGGGAGGATTGTGGTGGACATGCCCACCGCGATTCCATCCGCCCCGAGCATGAGAAGCACCGGCACCTTTGCCGGAAGCTCTCTCGGCTCCTGACGTCTGCCGTCATAGCTGGCGACCGTCTCGGTGAGCGCGGGATTGAAAAGCGTCTCCACGGCAAGGGGGGTCAGCCGGCACTCAGTATACCGCGGAGCAGCGGCCTGATGTCCGGTGAGGATGTTGCCGAAATTCCCCTGCCGCTCGATGAAGTAATCCTTGTTGGCGAGCACAACGAGGGCATCCCCGATTGAGGCATCTCCATGGGGATGGAGCTTCATGGACTCGCCGATCACGTTGGCGACCTTGTGGAATTTGCCGTCGTGCATCTCGAACAGGGTGTGCAGGATGCGCCGCTGTACGGGTTTGCACCCGTCGCGCAGGTCAGGGATAGCTCGGTCCATGATGACATAGCTGGCGTACTCGAGGAAGTTCTTCTCCATCAATGGCTTGAGCTGACCCATTCCCTATGCCCCTTCCAACACGTCGGCGATGAGATTGTTCACGATGAACTTCTTGCGCTCCGGAGTGTTTTTGCCCATGAGGAACTCCAGGGTCTTGTGCACGTTGCCCATGGACTGGATCTGGACCTCCGTCAGTCTGATGTCGGGCCCGATGAATTGCTTGAACTCGTTGGGGCTGATTTCTCCCAGCCCTTTGAAACGCGTCACCTCGTTACCTTTCATGCGCGCCATGGCCGCGTCCCGTTCCTGCTCGCTGTAGCAATACGCCGTTTCATTTTTCGTGCGTACGCGGAAGAGCGGCGTTTCCAGGATGAAGACATGACCTTTGAGCACGAGCTGCTCGAAGTAGTGGAGGAAATAGGTGAGAAGGAGGTTGCGGATGTGCATGCCGTCCACGTCCGCGTCCGTAGCGATGATCACCTTGTTGTAACGCAGGCCTTCCAGGTCATCCTCGATGCCAAGGGCGCGCATGACATTGTACAGCTCCTCGTTCTTGTAGACCGTGTCGCGCTTCAGCCCATAGACGTTCAGCGGCTTTCCGCGCAGGGAGAAGATGGCCTGCGTATAGACGTCCCGCGATTGGATCATGGGCCCGCCGGCCGAGTCTCCTTCCGTCAGGAACAGGCTCGTTTCTTCACGGCGCTTGTCCTTCAGGTCGTCGTAGTGAATCTTGCAGTCGGTGAGCTTGGGAATGTGGATCTCCACCTTGCGGGCCATTTCCCGCGCCTGCTTCTTGATGGTGGAGAGCTCCTTGCGGATCCGCTCATTGGATTTGATCTTTTCGACGAGCTTCTTCGCCTCACCCTCGTTCTTGTGCAGCCACGTGAGGGTCTGCTGCTTCACCTCGTCGGCGATCCATCCGCGTATCTCGTTGTTTCCCAGCTTGTGCTTCGTCTGGCTTTCGAACACCGGGTCCTTGATCTTGATGGCCACCGCGCCGATCATGCCTTCCCGCACGTCTTCCCCGGCGAAGTTCTGTCCCGCGTATTCGTCAATGGCCTTGAGCACACCGAGGCGGAACGCGGTCTGATGCGTTCCGCCGTCCACCGTGAATTGGCCGTTGACGAAGCTGAAGTAGCTTTCCCCGTAATTGGCCGTGTGGGTGAAGGCGAACTCGAGACGCTGACCGTGGAAGTGCGCGATCTCGTAGTGCATGGTCTCTTCCCCGATCTCTTCCCGCAGGAGATCGAGCAGCCCATTGTCGCTCACGACCGTTTCCCCGTTGTAGAGAAAGCGCAGACCCGCGTTCAGGTACGCGTAATAGCGGAGGCGCTTCAGGATGAACTCGTCGTTCCATTCGTAGGCGGAGAAGATCTTGGGATCCGGGGTGAAGCGCAAAAGGGTTCCGGTCTTGGCTTTGGGATCCTTGCCGTCCTTCTGGCTGATGAGCTTCCCTTCGCGGAACAGACCCGATGCGAACTTGCCGTCCCGATAGCTTATCACCTCGAACTCGGAGGACAGGGCGTTCACTGCTTTGGTTCCCACACCGTTGAGGCCCACGGAGAACTGGAAAACGTCGTCGTTGAACTTGCCGCCCGTGTTCACTTTGCTCACGCAGTCGATGACCTTGCCCAAGGGGATGCCACGACCATAGTCGCGCACAGTCACCGAGCTCTTCTGGCGCGTGATGTGGATGACCTTGCCCGCGCCCATGATGAACTCGTCCACGCTGTTGTCGACGATCTCCTTCAACAGGATGTATATGCCGTCCATGGAATTGGAGCCGTCGCCGAGTCTCCCGATGTACATGCCGGTTCGCAGGCGTATGTGCTCCAGGGCGTCGAGGGTCTGGATTGCTTTTTCGTCATAGGTGACAGCGGTCTTCGACATAGTCGTCCTTATCGTGATCTACGGGGAGATTGCATCTGCTGCTTTCGGTGAGCCGATGAGCATGATCCGTATTTCCTTTGATAGTAAGGACAATCGGCGGGACGCGTCAAGTCGGAGCGGGTGCCTGACACGTTGACCGGAGCCCGTCGATGACGTAGCGTACCAGCCATGAAACGGGTGCTGGCTCTGTTCGGTCTGCTTCTGCTCCTCGGCTCGTGCGCGACGACCCCGCCGAGTCTGTCACGCCAATTCAGCGGCTCGGCATTCCTTGCCCGAAGCCCGGCCGACTACGCACGGCTTGGAATTCTTCCCGGCGCCCCGTCGGCGCGGGAGGATGGAATGCGCACCAACGGCGGCGCGGGCAGTTATGAGTGGTGGTACACGGACATCGATCTTGCCGACGGCACCACCGTGGTCGTCGTGTTCTTCACGAAGGAGGGTTTCGATGTCACGGGGCCGTCGCATCCCACCGTCACGTTCGACGCTACCTACCCCGACGGAACGAAGCTCAGCCGCTCGGTGCAGTTGCCGCGGGGGACGCTCATCACCTCCGCGACGGACCGCTGCGACGTTTCTCTCGGCGATTCATTCCTGCGTGCAACGGATGCCGGCTACGAGCTGCGCTTCGTCGACAAGGACCTACAGTTCGACGCGGTGATGAAATCGACCCTTCCGATGTGGCGACCCGCCACGGGGCACTGGTACTTCGGCGAGCAGGGAAAGGACTCTTTCGCCTGGTTCGTCGCCCAACCGGCGAGCACGGTGGAGGGAAGCTTCAGCGTTGGGGGCGCCGCCAAGGACGTCTCAGGGACCGGCTATCACGATCACAACTGGGGAAACATCCCTATGAACACGGTGCTCAATCATTGGTACTGGGGACGCGCGCGGATCGGAGACTACACGGTGATCGCCTGCGACCTCGTCGCCGAGAAGGCGTACGGCTCCACGCGTCTGCCGGTATTCATGATCGCCCGTGACGGGAAGATCATCACCGACGATCAGCAACGGACCGTCGTTACACGCTCCGACACGCACCAGCATCCGGTGACGGGAAAGTTCATGGACGACACCCTCACCTACGATCAGCCAATGGACAACGGTGATCGGTTTGTCATCACTTTCCACCGCAAGGAAGACATCCTCGCCACGAGTCTCCTCATCCAACTGCCCCCCGCGGAGCGATTCTTTGCGCGCCTGGTAGGCATGAATCCCACGTATGTTCGAATACGGGGTGACGTCACGCTCGTGGTCACTTCCGACGGAACGCAGACCACCTATAAGAACCAGGGCCTGTGGGAGCAGATGTTCTTCGGCAGCAATCGGGAAGCGACTATAAACGACACGCGCGGCCCGTGAGTCGCCCCAACCCTCTGGCAAGAAGCTTCTCCGCTGCTATACTGGTCTCGTGAGCACGAGCGAGCATTGGACCGTCAGATTCGACGACGAGGCGGACGAGGTGATCCTGCTGGACCAGACACGTCTGCCCGCCGAGGTTGTCTACCTCAGGCTTTCCCGGCCGGAAGAAGTCCGGGAGGCGATCCTCACCCTAACGGTCCGCGGCGCGCCGGCCATAGGGATAGCCGCAGCCTATGGCGCCTACCTGGCCGTGTCGCACAGCGCGGCGGAAGATCACCTCGCCCTTCGTCGCGATTTTGAAACGGCGCGGCAGCTCCTGGTCTCCGCGCGACCCACGGCCGTAAACCTCGCCTGGGCTCTGGATCGCATGGGACGTCGTTTGGCCGCCGCGACGGATCGTTCGGTTTCCGCCTTGCGCGCCGCGCTCAAGGACGAGGCGGATCTGATCCGCGCCGAGGACGAGGATGTCTGTCGGCGTATCGGAGAAAACGGTCTGGCGCTGCTGGACCGGGGCTGGGGCCTTCTCACGCACTGCAACGCCGGGGCTTTGGCCACGGCCCGCTACGGCACCGCGCTCTCACCGATTTTTCGCGGGACGGAGCAGGGATATGCATTTCGGGTTTTTGCCGACGAGACGCGCCCCCTCCTCCAGGGAGCCCGATTGACGGCATGGGAGCTGTCCCAGGCCGGGATCGACGTGACGCTGATCTGCGACAACATGGCCGCAAGCGTCATGAAACGGGGCTGGATCAACGCGGTGCTCGTCGGGTGCGACCGTGTGGCGGCAAACGGCGACACGGCGAACAAAATCGGGACATCCGCCGTGGCGATTCTCGCCAACCACTACGGGATTCCCTTTTATGTCTGCGCGCCGCTTTCGACCATCGACATGGCCTGTGCCACAGGCGATTCCATCCCCATCGAGGAACGTCAGCCGAGCGAAGTGACCGAGAAATGGTACACGCGGCGCATGGCCCCGGAGGGAGTGAAGGTCTTCAACCCCGCCTTCGACGTGACGAGCGCTGATCTGGTGACGGCCATCGTCACCGAGCGCGGCGTGGTACGCCCGCCATTCTCCGACGGCCTGCGCAGAATCACCGGCTGAACCCGCGTCTCAGGAGCTCTTCATCATCGCCAAGAGCTTGCCTTTGACCATCATGTACAGACGGCGCACGTCGTCGTCCGTGGTGTGGTAGCCGGTGCCCGAAGTCCGCTGTCGGACCACCACGTAACCGTACTCCTTGTCGCCTCCCGGTTCGGCGATGTAGTCGCCGAATTTTTCCTGGCTCAGCTCCTGATACGTGCGTCCCTTTCCTTTGCAGAGAAATACGGAATACATGTACGGTACGTTGCCATTGGGGCCTTTGTTCACGGCCACCTGCAGCTGCACGCCCATGAAGTCGCTCGGTTTGCGCCGCGGTTCCACCATGAGCCGGATGTCCTCGGGTATCTGGTGGCCCTCTTTGTCCTTGTCGAGCTTCAGGTACGGCGTGATGACGACATCTCCGCCCTCGGGCTGTTCGCTTCCGAGAATAGGCTCGAAGACGCGCATACGGAATGAAAGCTCCTGCGGCGTCCAGAGGGAGACATTGCCGCTGAAGAGAAACGGCAACAGGAGGACAAGGGCATCGGCGCACAGGAACGTGGCCAGCCTCCTGTCCGCGGAGGAAAAGATGAACGTGAAGACCAGAAGAACGATTGCGATGAACCAGCCGAACCCGGGTCGATAGATGACGGAGAAGGTCTTCTGGCGCGTTTGCTGGATATTGCTCTTGATACGGTCGAACTCCCTGACTGAAGCGGGCTGCCAGTCATCCTGCCCGATATCCATCGGCTTGTTGCGGAAATTGCGCGCCCACTGGAAGACGATACCCGGGACCATGACAATGATACCCGGCAGAAATCCATAACCGCCGGGTATCAGAATCTGCAAGGCAAGCCCGAGGGCGGCGCATCCAGCGAAGATGAACAGTCGGATGGGGAAAACGACCTTGGGGATCACGTACTTCATTTCCATTCCTGTTTCTCCTTCATGTCGCGCGGGCCTGCCGCACGGGTGCGTTCGGGTTTCGGATTTCGGCGGTGCCCGCGTAGCGCCAGTACAGAGGGCACGCGGCCTGACACGCGGTGAAGCTCTCGCACCCCGAGCATTCCGCGGGTGCGTATTCCTTGTTCTTGAAGTGGAGGGCGCGGGCTGAAAACCAAATCTCCCTGAATCCCCGGGTGAGCACGTTGCCCATCGGCTCAGGATAGGAAGAGCAGGGCAGCACGTCCCCGGAAGGCGAGACCGAGATCAGCCCGTCCATGGCCGCACACGATTTGTTGCCCAGGCCGTGCGCGATGGTGTTGTAGTGGCAGTGAGGAATGGGTGAGTACCAGTAGAAGGTCATGCCGGCCGAGCGCGCGGCGGCACGAACCTCCTCGATGATCGCTCCCGCGCGCGTGTAGGGCACGAACAGCAGCGCCGCATGCTCGGCGGCCATCGCGGGATCGCTTCCCGACGGCGGGAGAAAAAGGTTCATTGCGAATCGACTCACCCCGAGGCTCTTGAGAAACACGGGCATGCGGGGCACGGCGGGGGCGTTGATGGCGTTGACGGTCGTATTTGTCTGCACGGAAATTCCCGCCGCCTGGAGACACGCGATCCCTTTCAATGTCGCCTCATAGGAGCCGGGGCGGGCGGTGAGCATGTCGTGCGTCTCGGCGTCCGTGCTTTCCAGGCTCACCTGTGCCGTCCTCAGGCCAGCGCGGTACAATGAGCGGGCGCGTTTCTTATCGATCAACGTGGCATTGGTGATGAGGTTCACCTGGAGACCCTGGCGTCGCGCAAAGACGATCATGTCTTCCAGATCCTGACGCAGGAGCGGCTCTCCGCCCGTGAACGAGAAGAAGGGGATCTTCGCTTCGTTCTTGAAGACGAGTATGACGCGTTTGATTTCCGCGAGGCTCATCTCCGTAGCGCCGGTGACCGCATTGGGCATGCGAGCGCCGGATCCAGCTGGGGCTGACCCGCACCCGGCGTAGCAGAAGAGGCAGGCATTATTGCAGCGATAGGTGACGGCGATCTCACCGAGAATGGGAAGCGTTGTGTAGGTGAAATCGTAGGTTACGCTTTCCAATGAGGATGAGCCGTTCTCCGCGGCTTCGCCTAGGTAGAGGGAGCGAAGATCGGAAACGAAGCCCGCTACCTGGCGGGCTCGTTCCTCCTGCTCGATGCCGGGGATGTCCGCGACCTTTCCGCCGGCGAGCATGTGCCGCACGATGGCGATGCCCGTGGCATTGGCCTTGTAGACCTGGTTGGGCGGGAGGATGACCACGCCATCCTCCTCGCGAGCATGGATGTGATTGCGCGCCTCGTGGAAGAAATCATCGATCCAGGAAAGCGGACCGTTGCGTCTCAATGAGCGCTCCCCGAAACACACGCGGAATGGCACGCGGAATGGCACGCCGAGTGGCATGCGGAGTGGCATGCCTGGTGACAGGCCGAGTGGCAGGCATTGTGGCACGCCGAGTAGCAGGCGCCGACCCCGCCGGTGCTCACTTGGGGCGGAGCGAAGCAGCCCTTGAAGCACGAGGCCGAAGACATGAAGGACTGATAGCTTCCGGAGAAGTCGTGGGGGAGATGGACGCTGGAATAGACGGCAGTATTCCAATAGATCCAGCGGTATGAGGACCAGTAATAGTAGTAAGGCGCCGCTTTGTCGGCCGGAGTGTCCTCTTTTTGCTCAAGTTTCTTTCTATAGTATTCCCGGGTTGCATCGATGTCGCAGTCCCAGATTTTTTCCTGGAGCTTTGCTAGGACCTTTTCGAAGAAATCGGCCATGAGCCCAGAGAGAACAAGACCTTTCGTGTCGAAAGCCTGGAGGAACATCTCCTCGTAATCGCTTTCGGCCTTGCGCGCCGTGAGGATTTTGATCTGCAGCGGGTCTTCCTTTTCCACCTCGAGGATGCCCTGGCGCTTCAGCCCTTCAAGCATGATCGCCACCACACGCTGAAGAGGCATTTCCAGGAGCAGAGCGACCTCGACCGGGTGGAGGTCCTCGACGATTTTCCCTTTCACCTGGTAGGTGCCCGCAAAGAGCTTGGGTGGAATCCAATTGTCACCCGCCCATTTGATGCCTTCCACCTTTTTCATGGTACGGTCGTACCCGCGCGACTTTGCCCAGTACAGCAACAGGATAAGCGCCAGGAGAATCGCGAATGCTACGACCATGGCGGCAGCTCCGGCCTGGGTGCGAGGCGGCGCCGTCTGTTCTTCCGTTACAGGGGCAGTGGTATCACTCGGAGCGGCGGATTGCCCCAGGGGTTGTTCCGCGGTGGCGCTCGGCCCCGCGCTCGTGCTCTCCGTGAGGGCGCCGGCGGCAATGGGAAGAGAGGCAGCACTCAGATAGAACTGGAGGCGCTGGGTCTGTTCGTTGGCGACACCGTCCTCATTGAATCGGATCGTGAGGTAGTACTTGCCGTCACTGCCTTTCGAGCCGTACTGGTCGATGCTGTTTTCCTGGTTCACGTATTGCTCGGTGCGGAACCCGAGCTTGGCCAGGTCGTCATCGCTCACGGTCTCTCCGGCCACCACAATGGGAAGCTCGATCCTGATGGTGCGGTGCTCCATGGGGTAATCCCACTGTTCGGCGGCCCAGTCGAAGTAGAAAAGCTTTCCGAACTGCGACGAGGTGGTCCATCCGATCTTGCCCGTTGCCGAGAGGTCACCGCCGTAGTTGAGGAAGTAGAGGGCCGAACCGCTGAATGCCCGACCATTGGCGAGAACGACATCGTATTTGTTCGAGCCGAGATTCTTGATGCTCAACCGGACGCGCACGTTGTTGGCGAGATCCGCGTAACATTGATCGGGATTGAAGACCGGCGTGACCGCCGTTCCTTGCAGATAAAAACCGTGCATCTGGCCGCTTGCGACCTCCCAATCGATGCTCTCGTAGAAATCGGCCTTCCCGTCCGTGCGGACGACCACGTCCTCCTCGACGGATTTCAGCGTCACATCCGCGCCGAATCCGTACCCGGCGGCCACGAGCAGAATCATGCATCCGACCAGGATTGTTCTTTTCATTTCTTTTCTTCCAATTCCTTCATGATGTTCAGTCGTTCCTCACCGCTTTGGCCGATGAGATCTTCCACGATACGTTTCTTGATTTCCGCGGCGCACTCGGCGATGTCCTTTGCGTACTGCGCACCAGGATCCACACGGGGCTCCGTGGTGGCTGCCGGCGAATCCACGCCATAGACGCGCGCCGTCGCGCTCTCGTCGCGCGCTCCGAGGAAGACCTGGCAGATCTCTTGGACGCGCTCGATGCGCTCATTTGCAAGCGGGGAGTAGAGAGACAGCTCTCGGCACTTTTCCAGATACGTGCCGGACTCTTGGAGAAAGTACTCCACGGCTCGAGCCATGCGCTCATCCCCGAGGCGCATCACGCCGATCTGTTCGCGGATGGTAGCGTACTTTTGGATCTTGTCACGCGTTTTTTTCGCACGGTCCTCGTCCTCCTCGCTGACCACCACGCGCGCTCCCCGACGCGAGTAGAAGAGGACACCGGTGACGGCGGCATACGCCACGAGCGTGACGAGCACCGGCGCCAGCGCTAAGGGCCGCAGGAACGCCAGGAAAAGGACGATGAGCGCTCCAGCCGCCGCGGACACGCCGAGATGCAACCTCGAGCGGAGGTAAAGAAGAAACGGTCTCTTTGCGGGCATGTTCTTCCTTTGTATACCATGACCGCATTTTGTCAATCGGTTTGTGGCTTGTTATTCGCCGACGCTCGGGGATGCCTGTTCTGGTGTATTGGAAAAAGAATTGTCGAAGGAGCTTCGCTGTGCCTCACGCATCTCTTTTTGATGCTCGAGCACCTTGTACATGACGAGGGGTTCCATCAAGACGAGGAAGACCAGCGAGAGGAGAACGATTCT
>Ga0265330_10000874_pt1 | contig 18808 bp, 16 predicted proteins | sample 41919metaG_FD_202083 | JGI IMG/M metagenome (GOLD analysis project Ga0265330, IMG submission 202083) | Rhizosphere microbial communities from Carex aquatilis grown in University of Washington, Seatle, WA, United States - 4-19-19 metaG | ecosystem: Host-associated > Plants > Roots > Rhizosphere... | reverse complement strand
ACGATCTCCACCTGCACGTCGAGAGTGCCGACGATCTCGGCCAGGTTCTCGGCCAGCCCGGCGTCGTCATCGACCACCAGGACCCGGGGTTTGCCGAGGGGCATGGGCATCACGGCCGGTGGGGCGCCCCTGGCTCCGGGTCCGGAATGGTGAGCAGGAACGAAGCTCCGCCGGTGGCTCCCGGAGCGGCCGGCTCGAGCGCGATGGAGCCGCCGTGGGCCTCGACGATGCGCCGGCACAGCGCCAGGCCGAGCCCGGTCCCCTTCGAGCGGGTGGTGAAGAGCGCCTCGAAGACCCGTGGACGGACGTCGTCCGGAATGCCGGGGCCGTCATCGCTCACCCGCACGCGGGTGGCGTTCCCCACCCGCGTCGCCTCCACGGTAATGTGGCCCTCACCGGGCATGGCCTGAGCCGCGTTGATGAAGAGGTTCGACAGCACCCGGGCCACCTGGTCGCGATCGACCTCGAGCGTGAGGTCGGACGCCGGATCGTTGATGGTCCGGACCTCCACCCGCGGCGGCAGGTGGGCGACCTGGGTCGCGGTCGCCACCAGCTCGCGCACGCGGATCGGCTGCCGCTTGGGCGAGCGGTTGCGGGCGAGCTCGAGCAGCTCGGTGATGGTCTCGGTCGAGCGCTGGACCTCGGCGGCGATCTTGTCGAGGTGGCGGCCCACCCGCGGGTCGGCGGGATCGCGCGCGACGTGTTGCCGGAGCAGGTAGACCGAGGACTCGATGACCCCGAGCGGGTTGCGCAGCTCGTGTCCGATCCCGGCGGCGAACTGCCCGATGGTGGCCAGCCGCTCCGCGGTGCGGTTCTTGACCAGCATGTCGTCGCGGTACGTCTCGAGCATGATGGCGAGCTCGAGATCCATGATCTGGTGCATGGCGCGGGTGGTGGCCGTCAGGCGTGGCGGGTCGCTCTCGAGCTGGATCTGCGCCACCTCGGCCATCTGCACCCGAATCCGGTTCATGGCCGTCATCATGTAGGCCTGGGGGAGCTCGATGCGCACGTGCACCCGCCCGATGCGGGCATGCTTCTGGAAGTACTTCTCGTCGTGCGGGCCGAGCAGCATGTCGTGCAGCCACCCCACCAGGGTCTGCTTGAGGCGCGCGATCTGATCCTCACCGCCGGTGATGGCCGCGCGGGCGCCCGGGTGGCGCTGGATGCTGGCGTAGAAGTCCTCGATGATGCGGGGGAACTCGGCCTCGGCCAGGGGGTGGAACCCGCGGAGCAGCGCGGTCGCCGCCCCGTCGAACCCGACGTAACCCTTGATGGCCTCGAAGAACGTCTGACCGGGCACGAGCGCCGTTTCTATCACACTGGCCTTGCTCCAGGGCCAGGTCGAGCCCGCGGCTGCGGAAGCCCCTCCGGCGGCGCCGGAGGTACCGTCGCCCCCAGTCCGGGCGAAGGGAATCCCGTCTCCAGCGGTCATTTGGGTTCCCGCTTTGCATCGGTCATGCCACCACCGACGCACAGGCCCCGCGCCAGGGCGGCCCCGGCCGCCCGGCAGGGTCTGCGGCGAGCGTGGCGCCGATCGCACGATTTGCGCGGTGGGGCCCGAGCTGCTCGTGCCTGGGTGCGAGCCCACGCGTCTCCGACCTGGTCGGGTGTTTGCAGCCTGCAGGGTTGGTACGTGCTAGAGGTGCTCCGGGTGGGAATGAAGGGGGCAGGGCGCTCTGCCCTCGCTCGCGCGACAGGAGGACGGAAGACATGTCGACCGGAGAATCGATCGAGCTCGTGATGCTGGCGTTCGCGCTCGGGCTCGGGGTGCCGCTCGTCTTGCAGGCCTTCGTCACGCTGCGGGCGGTGCACAAGATCGTGACCTCGACGCAGGCGCGGCTCGACCGGGCCCTCGAGGGGCTCGAGGGGCTGGTGGCCCGGGCGCCCGGCGCGACCGCCGCCTCGCCACCCACGACGCAGGCGCTGTCCGTGCTCGGGGCCGCGCTGGTTCCGGCGGCGCTGACGGCATTCAAGGTGTGGAAAGAGGCCTCGGCGGGAGCCGGGGCCGCGGCGGTCGGCGCGACGAGCACGGCGCAGGGCCCGACGGATGTTCCGCCGGACGCGAGCCCGTCGTCGTCGATGGCGACATCGGAAAGGGAGAACGGTCATGCGCGAACGTGAAGTCATTCAGGTCCAGGGGTTCACCGGAGGTCAGGTGCTGCTCGCTCTGCTCGGTGGAGTGGCGGCGGGAGCGGCCATCATGTACTTGAACGCCCCACGCTCAGGGGCGCAGAGTCGCTCCAGGTTGCAGAACGCCGTCGACACGGCTCGGGGCCGGGTGACGACCGCCCCGCACGCGCTGCGCGAGGCCGCGCAGGCGGCCCAGAAGGTCTTTGCCGAGAAGCTGGCCGAAGAGCTCGAGAAGAGCGCCTGAGGGAAGGAGCCCCGACATGAACCAGATGGCTGTTTGGATTGATCACCACGAAGCCCGGATCTTTCACATCGACGCCGAGAAGGCGGACGAGCGGATCGTCGACTCGGTCACCCACCACGTGCACCGCCACGAGAAGGCCGCCGAGGTGAAGACCCGGAACCACCCCGACGACGAGGTGCGGTTCTTCCGTGAGGTTGCTCACCTGCTCGAAGGGGCCGCGCAGGTGCTGGTGCTCGGGCCCTCGGTGACCAAGCTGCACTTCGTGAAGTTCGCCCACGAGCACAACCGTGCCCTGTCGGATCACATCGTGGGGGTCGAGACCGCCGATCACCCGACCGACAAGCAGATCGTCGCCCACGTGCGCGCGTACTTCCACGTCGTCACCCCCCGCATCGGGGTGTGAGCGCGCGGGAGCGGGGAGGCGCCGCGGAATCCGCGCCTCGCCCGCCCCCGCCCGTCCCCGCCCGTCCCAACCCGCTCCGCCCGCCGCTCCTCCAGCTCAGCTGGTGGGGGAGCGGACCACCAGGACGGGGCGGGAGGCTTCGTGGAGGACGCGGGCGGCGACCGAGCCCAGCACCAGGTTGCTGACGCCGCCGCGGCCGCGCGAGCCGACGGAGATGGCGTCGACGTCGAGACGCTCGGCGGTCTGGCAGATCACCTCCGCCGCCATCCCGCCGTCCACGACCATCACGTCGGTGGAGATGCCGAGGCCCGAGGCCTCCGCCGGGATGAGCGCGGTCAGCCGCTCGCGCAGCTCCTTGGTCTCGTCCGGCCTCAGGGAGCCGCTCGACTCGGGCGGGTACGCGTAGGCGGGCGTCGGCAGCATCCGCTCGTGGACATACAAGATGTGGACGATCCCGCCGCCCGCTCCTCCCTCCCCGCGGGCCAGCGCGAAGGCGTGCGCGATCGACCGGTTCCCGCCCTCCGAGAGATCGGTCGCCGCCAGGATGCTCCGGAGCCGTGGAATCCGACGCGCGGCCGCCGGGCGAGGCTGTGGCGAGACGCAGACGATGGGTAAGCCGCCCGCGTGGAGGGCCGGAGGAACCGTGCTGCCCTTGAGGAGCCGCGAGAAGCCGTGGCGGTGGTGCGTGCCGAGGACCAGGAGATCGGCCTTGGCCGCCATGGCCTCGTCGACCAGGCGCTGTCCCGGAGGCCCCCAGCTCGGGAGGATGCGCAGGTTGACTTCGCCCCGCCCGGGCAGGGGCCCGATGGTGGCCGCCAGCGACTTCTCGAGCAGCCCCACCACCTCGCGGTCCGCCTCGAAGAGGTTGCGTGGCCCGGTCAGGCCGAAGCGCGCGTATTCGGAGACCGGCCAGTACAGGTGCACGAAGGTGACGTCGCAGTCCGCCCGCTGGCGCAGCTCGCGCACCCAGTCGACGGCGGCGGCGCTGGTGTTGGACTGGTCGAGACCGACGGTGATGCGCCAGGGCCGCCCATCGGAGCCCGGGGCGCGCCACGGGGGCACCCCGGCCCCCTGGGGGACCACCACCACGGGTTGCTGGATGCGAAGGAGGGCGGCCTCGGCGACGCTGCCCATGAGCAGGCGCGGCAGGGGACGGCGCCCGTGACTGCCGAGCACGACCAGGCTGGGCGCGAGCTCCGCGGCCACGTCGCCGATCACCGACGCGGCCGGCGAGCCGATCGCCAGGCGTTCATCGACGCCGAGGCCGCGCGCGCGCAACCCGTTTGCGGCCCTGGCGAGCTGGGCCTCGGCGCGTTGCCGCAGCTCGAGCTCGAGGCCGGGATCGAGCCCCAGCTCGGGCACCGTGATGCTCGGTGGCTCGAAGACATGAACCAGGCAGGCGCGGGCGCCACGCAGCGCGGCGAGCGCCGCGCCGATCTCCATCGCCCGCTCTCCAGACGCAGAGAAATCGGTCGCGATGAGGACGATCTCGCGACGGCCGAGCGTCGGATCGTGTTTGTCCAGGTCGGTGGTCATGGTGATGCCTCGCTTGTGGGTTGCTAGACACGACACAGCAGTGCAGTCGTCGTGCCACCCGCGCTGCTTTCCGTGGTACCTTTCAGGCGAGCTGGCCCGCGACGGGTCGGGAGAGGGGAGACCGGGTGCGCGTTCTCATCGTCGACGACAACCTGGGCCTGGCCGAGAACATCGCCGAGATTCTCGACGGTGAAGGCTATGCTACGGAGATCGCCGGGAGCGCCGAGGAGGCCCTGCGCCTGGCGCAGTCGAGGATCTTCGCGGTGCTGGTCACGGACTTTCGCCTCCCCGGGATAACCGGGGTCGATCTGATCGAGTCGCTGCGGCGAGAGGGCCAGCATCCGAAGGCGGTGGTCATCAGCGCGTTCTCGGACGAGCTCACCGTGGGAGCCGCCGAGGCGGTGGGTGCCTCGTTCCTCAGCAAGCCGGTGGACGTGGGCCTGCTGAACCGGGTCCTGCGCACGGCCCGGCCCTGCGCCTGACGGGCGCCTCGCCGAGAGCGCCTGGCCGGGACGATAGCCGGCGAAGGGTTTGCGCCCCCGTCGTGAAGGAGGTGCACGGTTTGCGCGGGCGGCCTCCACTCAACAGCCGGGTGGGCGGTCTGTTACGCTCGCGGGGATGACGAACGACACCCGAGACGACACCCGAGGCGACACCCGCGACACCGACGACACGGAGCTCGCGCCCGCGAAGAGCGCCGCGCTTCCCCAGGCCCGGTTGATTCGATGGGCGGTCGCCCTGCCTGGGCTCGCGCTGCTGGTGGCGGTGGCCGTGCGATCGGCGGGACATGCCGCCGCGGCCGAGCCTGCCTCGCGCCACCTCCCGCCGCCCGAGCACGTCAGCTCGGAGACCCTGCGCGACCTCAAGGGCCGCATGGGACGCCATGGAAATGGCATGTCGAACCTGGTCGGGGCGGTGGTACTCCTCGATCGCCCGGCCATCGCGCGGCTGGCGCGCAACATCGCCGACGAGGAGATCGTCGCCGCCACCACCATGGCCGCCGAATCTGGTCAGCGGGCCCCGAGCGGGGCCGGCAAGGCAGTTGGCAAGCCCGCCGAGAAGACGCGGCCGGCGCTGGCGCTGCCGCGCGGGTTCTTCGCCGAGCAGGACGCCTTGCGCGTGGCGGCGCAGCGGCTGGCGCTGGCGGCGGCGGGCACCGACGACAAGGCGCTGGCCGATGCCTTCGCGACCGTGACCCGGACCTGCGTCGCCTGCCACAGCTCGTACCTCCACGGCGACATCGAGCCGCTCCCCGCCTCCGGAGGCCCCCCCAAACCCTGAAGCACTGGCGCGCGCGCGCATTCCATGTTTATGCTCGGGCGGTCCAAATTGCTGGCCTGGTCGGGGGGCGGTGCCGGTGGGAAGGGATACGCATGGCCGGGGATGTCCATGTTTCGGCGAGAGCCCAGCTCGCGGAGTTGCTCATCGATGAGAGCCGCGATGCGCTGATCGCGGCTCGGCTCGACGGAGGCCTGCTCTCGTGGAGCCGCGGGGCCGAGGTCATCTTCGGGTACACGACCGAGGAGGCCGTCGGCCAGTCGTTGAGCGCCTTTCTCGTCCCTGAAAGCGAGCAGGCCGAGGCCCGCCGGGCGCTGGCCCGCGCGATCGAAGTCGGCGCGACGGTCATCGAGACGGTCCGCCGGCGCAAGGATGGCGCGCTGGTTCACGTCGATCTCTCCATGCGGCGGATGAAGGTCCCCGGCCACGGCGGGGTCATTGTCGTCAGCATGAAGGATCTGACCCAGCTCAAGAGCCTGCGCGATCAGCGGGCCCTCGAGGCGCGGTTCCGTGGCCTGCTCGAGGCGGCCCCGGACGCCATGGTGATCGTGGGTCGCGACGGCCGCATCGAGCTGGTCAACGGCCAGGTCGAGAAGCTCTTTGGCTACGCGCGCTCCGAGCTGCTCGGGCAGCCGGTCGACCTGCTCATCCCCGAGCGCTTCCGCACGCAGCACCCGCAGCACCGCGCCGAATACTTTCGCGATCCGCGGGCGCGGCCCATGGGCGCCGGGCTCGACCTGCTCGGGGTGCGCAAGGACGGCTCGGAGTTCCCCGCCGAGATCAGCCTCGCGCCCATGCACACCTCGGAGGGCGTGCTGGTGACCGCCGCGATTCGCGACGTCACCGAGCGCCGCCGGCTCGAGCAGCGGATGCAGGAGGCCAACCGCCTCAAGAGCGAGTTCCTGGCCAACATGTCGCACGAGCTGCGCACCCCCCTCAACGCCATCATCGGGTTCGCCGAGCTCATGCACCGGGGCAAGGTCGGTCCGGTGTCGCCGGCGCACAAAGAGTACCTCGGAGACATCCTCACCAGCTCGAAGCACCTGCTCCAGCTCATCAACGACGTGCTCGATCTGGCCAAGGTCGAGTCCGGGAAGATGGAGTTCCGGCCGGAGACCGTCGAGCTCGACCGGCTGGTGGCCGAGGTGCGCGACATCCTGCGCGGCCTGGCGGCGGGCAAGCACCTGCAGATGGAGACCGAGGTCGACCCCGGTCTGGGCTCCGTCGTGGTGGATCCGGCGCGGGTCAAGCAGGTCCTCTACAACTACCTGTCGAACGCCATCAAGTTCACGCCCGACGGCGGGTGCATCACCATCCGGGGGACGGCCGAGGGCGATCGGCTCTTCCGGATCGACGTCGAGGACAGCGGGATCGGCATCTCGACCGCGGATCTCGACAAGCTCTTCATCGAGTTTCAGCAACTCGACGGGAGCGCCGCCAAGAAGTACCAGGGCACCGGGCTCGGGCTCGCGCTCACCAAGCGCATCGTGGAGGCGCACGGGGGGCGCATCGAGGTCAAGAGCGCCCCGGGGCACGGCAGCACCTTCTCGGCCATCCTTCCGCGCAAGACCGTGCTCGCGGCGGGGGAGGACGCGGTGGAGGGCGACCGGCTATCCATCCCGGTGGCGAGCCTGGCGGGGAGGCAGCGCGCGATCCTGGTCGTCGACGACGATCCCGCCACGCTCAAGGTCGTCCAGGCCAGCCTCGCCGAGCTCGGCCTGCGCACGGTCTGTCGGGAAGGAGCCGCGGCCGCCCTGGCCGCGCTGGCGGACGATCCTCCGGGGCTGGTGGTGCTCGATCTGATGATGCCAGGGATGGATGGCTTCGAGTTCATCGCCCGCTTCCGAGATGGCCCGGACGGGCGGGACGTCCCCATCGTCGTGTGGACGGTCAAGGACCTCGGGATCGAGGAGCGCTCGCGCCTCCACGCCGCCGGCTGCGCGGTGGTCTCGAAGCGCTCTGGCGGGGCCTCGGCCCTGGTCGCGGCCTTGCGCCCACTCCTGCTCCCGCGCGCAGGGGGCGAGGGCTCGGGTCCCGTCGTCCCCGAGCCTCACCGGGCCTCCGGCGGAGACTCCCATGCGCGGTGAGCCCATCCTGGTGGTGGACGACAATCCCCACAACCTCAAGCTGGCGCGGGTGCTGCTGTCGGGCGAGGGCTACGACGTGCGCACGGCGGCCGACGCCGAGGAGGCCCTCGCGGTCCTCGGGTCCTTCGCGCCCCGCCTCGTGCTGATGGATCTGCAGCTCCCGGGCATGGATGGCCTCGAGCTCACGCGCCGTCTCAAGAGGGATCCCGCGCGCAGGGACATCGTGGTCATCGCCCTCACCGCCTACGCCATGAAGGGGGACGAGGCCAAGGCCCTGGCGGCCGGGTGCGACGGCTACATCGCCAAGCCCATCGACACCGAGGCCCTGACCGATCTGGTGGCGCGCCATCTCGACGGGGAGGCGGCCTCGTGAACCCTGTACCTTCCGCCCCGACCATCCTGGTGGTCGAGGACAACCCGGTCACCCGCAAGATGCTTCGCACCGCGCTCGAGTGCGAGGGGTATCAGGTCCTCGAGGCCGGGGACGGTCGTTCCGCGCTGGCCATCGCCGAGGCGCGTCTGCCGGATCTGGTCATGCAAGATCTCGTGCTCCCGGACTTCGACGGGTTCGACCTGGCGGCCTGCCTGCGGGCTCTGCCGGACGGAGGCGCCACGATGCCGATCATCGCGCTCTCCGGGTTCACGGGACACATCGAAGAGGCCAAGGTGGCCCGCGCCGGGTTCAGCGCGATGCTGGTCAAGCCGATCGAGCCGAGCCGCATCATCGAGACGGTCATTCCATTCTTTCCGAGAAAGGGCGAGCTCGTGCCCATCGGCAACGAGCGGAGCGTCCTGGTGGTGGACGACGACGCCGTCCAGCTCAAGCTGATGCGCATCCACCTGCGCGAGCTCGGCTTCAAGGTGACGGTAGCGGCGAGCGCGACCGAGGCTTTGCGGCTGGCCCACCGGAATCCACCCGAGGTGATCGTCAGCGACATCCTCATGCCCGATGTCGACGGCTTCCAGCTCTGCTTCGAGGTGCGACGGTCGCCCAGGCTCGGGCGGGTGCCGGTCCTGCTGCTCTCGGCCTACTACCAGACCGAGGCCGACCGGGAGCTGGCGCGTCGGGTCGGTGCCAGCGCCTTCATCCTGCGCACGCCCACCCTCGACGAGATCGGGCCTGCCATCCTGCGGGCGCTCGAGGGGGACACGGTGCCACTCGGCGAGGAGCCGAGCGACGCCGTGAAGCTCGCCCATGCCAAGGCGGTCGTGCGCCAGCTCGAGCGGCAGGTGGCCGTGACCGCGGGGTTGGCGCGGCGAAGCATGCTGCAGGCGGCCCAGCTCTCGTTGCTCGGGGGGATCGCGGGTGCGCTGGCGCGAAACGGGGGATTCGACGTGGCCTTGCGCGACGTCCTGGCGGCGACCCTGGACGCGGCGGCCATCTCCAAAGGGGCGTTGCTGCTGGCCGTGGGGGCCGATGGGGAGCTTCATCTCGGCAGCGGCGACACCCCCGCTTCACACCTGGTCGTCCGTCATGCGATCGGCTTCTCGGAAGGCGAGGCGGCGGCCCTGCGGGGATTCTTCGGGGAGATGGCCTGGATCGAGCATGCCGTCGCGCAGCGGAGCCCGGTGTCGATTCCGTCTCCGGAGGTGCCGAGCGCCATCGCGGAGCGGGTCCTCGACGGGGCCGGCATCACCTTCGCCGAGCTGGTCCCGCTCGTGTCGGGGAGCCGCGGGGTGGGGGCCATCGTCCTCGGTGCCCGGCGGACCGACGTCACCAGCGAGGACTCGGTGACCTTCGCGCGCGCCATCGGCAACCACATCGTCCAGTCGCTGGAGCTCGAGCAGTCGTTCCGCCGGTTGAGCGAATCCGAGCAACGCTACCGCGCGCTCATGGAGCAAGCCAACGATGGGATCTTCATCCTCAGCCCCGATGGGATCATCCGCGAGGTCAACCGTCGGTCCGAGGAGCTCCTCGGCCTTACCAAGGAGGCCATCGTCGGCCGTTCGATCGACGACTTCATCCCGGCGGTGCGTGACCGTTCGGCTCCGGTCAAGGTGACCAAGCCGGACGGCTCGGTCGCCCTGATCGAGTTCTCCGATACGGTGGTGGAGGTCGGGGCGGGGCGGCTGGTCTTCTCGATCGCCCGGGACGTGAGCGACCAGGTGCGCGCCAACGCCCAGCTGATGGTCTCCGATCGCATGGCCTCGATCGGGATCCTGGCGGCGGGCGTGGCCCACGAGATCAACAATCCGCTGGCCGTGGTGATCGGGAACCTGGACATCGCCACCTCGATGGTCGAACACATGGCCAAGCGGCTGCGCCCGTCGCCCGAGCTCGGGGAGCTCGGGGACATCTTCCGGGACGGGCAGGAGGCGGCGGGGCGGGTGCGGGCCATCGTCCAGGATCTGAGGTTGTTCTCGCGGGCCGAGGAGGACCGGCGCGCCGCCGTCGACATCCATCGGGTGCTGGACTCATCCTTGCGGATGGCCCACGCGGAGATCCGCCACCGCGCCCGCCTGGTGACCGACTATGGCCGGCTGCCGCGGGTGCTGGCCAACGAGTCCCGGCTCGGTCAGGTGTTCCTGAACCTGATCGTCAACGCCGCCCAGGCCATCCCCGAGGGACACGCCGATCTCAACGAGATCCGAATCCGGACCTATCCGAGCGACGGCGATCGGGCGGTGGTGGTGGAGATCTCGGACACCGGCTCGGGGATCGAGCCGGAGGTCATGTCCCGGCTCTTCACGCCCTTCTTCACGACCAAGCCCCAGGGGATCGGCACCGGTCTCGGGCTGACGATCTGCCAGCGCATCGTCACGGCGCTCGGCGGAGAGATATCGGTGACGAGCGAGCGAGGGAAAGGAACGCTGTTCGAGGTGAGGATACCATCCGGCCAGATCCCAGAAGAAGAGCCGCGCGTCGCGCCGAGCGTCCAGATGTCGAGACGGGGACGCATCCTGGTGGTGGACGACGAAGAGCCCGTGGCGGCGGTGATCCGGCGAGCCTTGAGCCGCGACCACGAGGTTCAGGTGTTGACCAGCGCCACCGAGGCGTTTCGACGGGTCGATGGCGGCGAGCGCTACGATCTCATCCTGTGCGACCTCATGATGCCGGTGATGACCGGCATGGAGCTGCACGCCGAGCTCAGCCGCGCCGCGCCCGATCAGGCGGAGCGCATCATCTTCCTCACCGGGGGGGCCTTCACCCCGGGCGCGCGGCTCTTCCTCGATCAGGTCCCGAACCCACGTCTCGACAAGCCCTTCCAGATCCAGGCCCTGCGGAGCCTGGTGAGCGAGCGCCTGCACTGAGGACGCCGGCCGAAGGTCGCAGCGCGCGTTCTCTCGCACGATCCCGGGCGTCCGTGAGAAGCTCGGGCGATGACCGCTTCCTTCGCCGATGCGTGGGTCACCCGGCGAGGCGCCGAGCTCTTGCTCGGTGGCCGGCCCTTCCGCTTCGTGGGGTTCAACGCCTACGATCTGCCCTTCAAGGCCAAAGCGGCGGAGGTGGATGCCGTGCTGCGCGCGGCGAGCGGGCTCGGGCTGCGGGTGGTGCGGACCTGGGCCTTCAACGGCAATCCGGGGAGCGCCTACGCGTTCTACGGGGCGGACGGCACGCCCAACGAGGAGCAGTTCCGGCGGGTGGATGGCATCCTCGAGAGCGCGCGGCGGCACGGGCTCAAGGTCATCCTGGTCCTCGAGAACTACTGGCCCGACTACGGGGGCATCGCCGCGACGGCGGCGCGCTTCGGCGTCGCCAAGCTGGAGTTCTTCAGCGATCCGCGTTGCCGCGCCGCCTACCAGGATCACGTGGCGAACCTGGTGACGCGGGTGAACGCCATCAGCGGACGCCCGTACCTGGACGACCCGACCCTCTTCGCCTGGGAGCTGATGAACGAGCCGCGGATCGACGCGCGCGAGGACCCGACGCCCGATGGGCGGCTCGGCGACCCCACCGGGGCGCGGCTCGGCGCCTGGCTGGCGGACATGAGCCGCCACGTGAAGTCGCTCGACCCGCGCCACCTGGTCGGTCCCGGGGCAGAGGGGCACGGCTTTCGGGGCTGGGGCGGCACCACCGAAGGGTGGGGGGCCGACCCGCTCGGGGTCATGGACCAGCCCGACGTGGACTTCTTCACGTTCCATCCGTACCTGAACGAGTCCTGGGCGCGCCACACCGCGGCCGATGCGCGCCGGCTGGTGTCGGAGCTCGTCGCGGCTGGGCATGCGCGCGGCAAGCCCGTGCTCATGGAAGAGTGGGGGATCAACCAGACCGAGCCGCTGTTCGATCCGGCGGTGCCCGGCGTGACGGGGGTGCCGCCGGCAGAGGGCCGACTGATCCAGCCAGGTGCGGCGAGCTTCGCGCGGGCGCGCCGCGACTGGTATCGGCTGCTGCTGGAGGCGTTCCGGCGGGCCGGCGGCGACGGCAGCCTGGTGTGGATGCTCGAGACCGGGCTTAGGGAGCCGCACTTCGGGATCAGGCTCGACACCGAGCTCGGGCCGGGGGCCGGGGTGGGCGCGTCACCCACCGATCTCGACATCCTCGAGGTGCTGGCCGCGGAGGCGCTGGCGATCGGCGGTGGCGGCGGAGCAGGTGATCGGTCGGAATGAGCGGGCGGCGACTCGACGGCGCGGGGCAATCGGGATATGTGAAGAACGATGAACCGAGCCATCATCCTCTTCGGGTATCCGGGCAGTGGCAAGGGAACGCAGGGGCGCATCCTGAGCGCGCTGCCGGGGTTCCACCACGTGGCGGTGGGCGACATCCTGCGCGGCCTCACGGCGGCGCATCCGCTGCACGCCACCGTGCAGGGCTACGTCCGCCAGGGCGACCTGGTCCCCGACGAGCTGGTGGTCGAGCTCTTCGGCGGGCACATTGCGGGTCTCAATTTGCCCGCCAGCGACTTCATCATCGTCGACGGGATCCCCCGCAACCGCAAGCAGGTGGATCTGCTGAACCGGCTGGTGCAGGTGATCAAGATCTTCAAGCTGTCGGTCTACGATGAGACCATCGTCATCGATCGCATGCGGCGGCGGGCCGCCGCCCAGAATCGCCCCGACGACGCCTCGGACGCGGTGATCCAGCATCGATTGACCGTGTATCGTCGGGAGACCGAGTCGTGCATCACGACCTATCCAGGCACCATCCTCACGCGCATCCAGGCCAACCAGCCGGTGTTCGACGTGCACCTCGACATCATCAGCGCGCTCGGCAAGATGCGCCAGATCCAGTTCCCCTGAGCCCGAACCCGAGAGACTGAGAACCCGCACCCCAAGGAGCAACCCGATGACCAAGACCATCCTGGCCGCCGTCGCGGCCGCCGCGCTGTCGATCGCCATGCCCGCCCGTGCCCGTGCCGAAGAGGGCGCCGGCGCCGGCGCCGGCGCTGACGCCAAGACCGACAGCACAGAAAAGCCCGCCAAGCCCGAGAAGAAGGTCAAGGGCGACAAGAAGGCCAAAGGCGACAAGAAGGACGACAAGTCCGCGAGCTGGTAGCGGCCCGCGGGTGAGGGCGAGGTCGAAACCAGGCCCTCGCCCCCTCTCTCATCCCCTCGCCCCGCGCAAGCGGGGAGAGGGTGAGGCGGAGGGGCCCGACTTCAATTGCGGAGCGACGGAGTTGGCTGTTGCTCGGAGCCGTTGCGGTCCTGAGTCTGCCACCTGCTGGCTTGGCTCATTCACTTCGGTGCTGAAGCGCAAAGGCGGTGCATGAGGCCAACCGGTACGCAGGATGGGAACCCGGAATTCCTGGCCAGGCTCGCCCACACCGAGCTTCGAGAGTCATCGTGAGGCCTCCCGCGTGAAGCCACTCCGTGCACGGGTGAGGTTGCCCAGCGCGCGTCCACGCTTGCGCTGGCCCTGGGCGGCCCTCCGCGCTCTCTGGCTCGCACCAACTGCGATCCTCGGACACATCGCAGGTCTTCTGGTGTCGCGCCGCCGTCCCGCGCGCGTGAGCGGCCCGGCGGCCTTCGCGTGGCTCTACGAGATCCGTCCTGGGCTCGGCCTCGACTGGGTCGGCGCCGTGACCATCGGTCACGTGATCCTGCATCGCCCGCGGCTCTTCGAGGGGCTCGAGGGCCAGCTCATCTTGGCCCACGAGCTCGCGCACACGAGGCAGCACGACTGGCTGGGACCGCTCTACCTGCCCCTGCACATCCTGGCGCAGGCGACGAGCGCGATCCTCTCGCTCGCGGGTCGGCCCGCACACAGCCGCGTGCACGACCACAACCCCCTCGAGCAGACCTTCATCTGCCTCGGTGCCTCCGCCTACGCTCCGCTCGCGCGTGGTGCCCGGTTCGGTGGTAGCGGTACCGACGATGAGCGGCCGTCCGTCAGCGCTGCGACCATGCTGGCGGCCTTCGGGCTTCCGCAGGAGCCGCGCGAACACGGCCTTCCGGACGGGCGTGGGTGAGACCGCGAGATGCAGTCGACGTGTCGTCGAAGCGACCGATCCGTGACCAGCCGGCGGGTGTGGCCGGGAACGGCCGATAATCGTAGTCTTTTTGCCATGAGGCCACGAACGACGTCGGCAGATCGGTGCGCGCGAGGCTTCGGTGCGTGATAGAAGGGCGGGCCAGAGAGCAATCGCGTTGTGAGTGGGGAGTAAAGGGCATCCATGGGGTTTCGCGTCTTCGTTGGTACTTGGCCATTCTCGTCGCTGCCGGACAGGCCGATCCCGTGGAACAGGCAGCACGGGATCCGAAGTGAATGTCCAAATGTTCCAGTCCCGTGATATGAGGCGGAAGATGTATGGGGGCTGGGAAAGGTCCAGGTGGTGGATTGTCTGCCTTTTCGGGATGGTGGTCTTAGTAGCCCTCAACAGCCGCGCTTCCGCCGAGGGCGAAGAGGAAGAACTGATCCGGAGTGGGGTCGATCTCCGTCGACATGGAGAGGATGCTCGGGCTTTGGAACTGTTCCAGCGAGCTTACAGTGTGCGGCGCTCGCCGCGAGCCGTTGCACAGATGGGCCTGGCGGAGCAAGCGCTGGGAAGATGGGTGGCTGCGTTTGGTCACTTGCGGGAAGGTCTGGCTGCCAAGGACGACCCCTGGATCGCCAGGAACCGCAGCACACTGAACGATGCTGCCGCACGGGTCGCCGAGCACGTCGGCTGGTTGGAGATCGTGGGCGGCTCGCCGGGGGCCGAGGTTCGCCTCGACGGAATCGGGCGCGGGCGCTTGCCCCTCGACCATTCCCTGATGGTCACCACCGGAAGCGTAGCAATCGAGATCGCCGTTCCCGGACGGCTGCCGGTCCAGAGAACCACCGTGGTGAGGGCCGGCGAGACCACGCGGGAGTCGTTCGAAGCTCCCGCCGGCGAGTTGCCGAGGTTCACAGCGCAACCGGTGGCTCCTCGTGACGTGCCCCTCTCAGCGCCGCCGAATGATGCGCGAGTCGCGGATAGGCCGACCTCGGACCTGGGGGACCGGGAGGCGTTACCCGTGGTCTCGGCGCGGCCAGCCAAAGAACCCGACCCAGTGGTCGACGATGGAGTCACCTCTCCAAGGGTCCCATGGATGGTGACGACTGGGGTTCTTGCGGTGGCCTCGCTGACGTTCGGGATTGTCGAGCATCGCTCCTGGTATTCGAAGATTGACGCGTTCGACAACATGTTCGGGTGCGATCCAAAGGCAAGCGATCGCGGAGGAAGGGCCTGCGCCGCACTGTACGACGACGGCAACCGCGCGAAAGTTCTGACGTTCATCGGCTATGGCGGCGCGTTTGCTTTCGCTTCGACCGCCGCGGCGTTGTGGTTCTTCGGGCTCAATCGAAGCGGCTCAACTGATTCAACCGTCGCGTGTTCAGCCCTGCCAGGACGGACGGGGGTGTCTTGTGCAACACTCTTTTGACCGCGTCGCGGGCGAAAAGGCACGGCGGAATGTGGAAGGTGACGGCGACGGACCCACGAGCCGCCCGTGTCCCGAGTTCCTCCTGCGTATGCTGGTGATCGCGACAATGGTGGCATCCTGCCGCGATTTTCAGGGAAGGCCCATTGCGTCCGGAGCAAACGGAAGCGATGGCGGCTCGCTCTCCGGTAGCTCCCACGGCGGCGGGATGTTTGATAGGGCGGTTCTCGATTCGGGCTTGGACGGGATCAAGACGATCGCCGTCGGGACTGGCGCCGATGCGCTTGACGGGGCTGGGAGGACAACCAATGGAGGACCGACCGTGGCCGACGGCGCTTCGAGTGCCCCAGGCTCTCCGGGCGCCGGAACGAACCCGGGGGGATTGGTGGGGGGAAGTGGCGGTATGCCCGCGTCCGGTGGCACGACCGGATCAGGGGGTGCGGGACCGACTGCGACCGGGGTAAACGCTACGTCGGGTTCGGGGGTGGCGAATGCCGGTGGCGAAACCATCGGCCGGTCGGGAGGGTCTGGTAGTGGCGGCCAGGTGGGTACGGGGGGAGCGCCACAGTTCAACAGCGGAAGCGGTGGGTCTGGGAGCGGAGGTCGCATGGGTACGGGGGGGGCGCCCTCGATCAATGGAAGCGGTGGTTCTGGCAGTGGCGGAGCCACGGTCGACCCGTGTGTCAACAATGGCGGATGCGACATCAACGCGACCTGCCAGGCATCTGCCGGGACAAGAGTCTGCAAGTGCAAGCCGGGATACGTCGGGGACGGGGCCGCGTGCGCCGATGTCAATGAATGCCTCGCCAACAATGGGGGCTGTGACGTGAACGCGACGTGCACCAACACGGCCGGGGGCAAAAGCTGCGCGTGCAAGGCTGGATTCACTGGAGACGGGTCGACCTGTACCGACGTCAACGAATGCTTGGCCAACAACGGGGGCTGTGACGTGAACGCGACGTGCACCAACACGGCCGGGGGCAAGAGCTGCGCGTGCAAGGCTGGATTCACTGGAGACGGGTCGACCTGCGCCGACGTCAACGAGTGCCTGGCCAACAACGGCGGATGTGACGTGAACGCAACGTGCACCAACACGCCCGGTGCAAAGAGCTGCGCGTGCAAGGCTGGATTCACTGGAGACGGGTCGACCTGCGCCGACGTCAACGAGTGCTTGGTGGCCAACGGTGGTTGCAGTGTCAACGCGACGTGCGTCAACACGGTTGGAGCGCGAACTTGCTCCTGCAAGGTTGGCTATTCCGGCGACGGGCTGACGTGCAGCGACATCAACGAATGTGCCACTGGCAACGGTGGCTGTGATACCAACGCCACCTGCACGAACACCTCCGGTGGAAGAACCTGTGCTTGCAAGTCGGGTTTCTCTGGAGACGGGCTCACCTGCAACGACATCAATGAATGCTTGACCGGAAACGGAGGCTGCAACGCCAACGCCACCTGCACCAACACCACCGGCGGACGCACCTGCAAGTGCGGGGCTGGGTTCACAGGGGACGGCCTGACGTGTTCGCTGATTCCCCCGCCTGCGCCGATCGACCAGTGGAAGTTCGAGCTACAGAGCCAGCCGAGCACGATCTTGGACAGCGCGGGGGCGAACAACGGCAACGTCGTCTCCACGAACGCTCTTTCCCCGCCCCCAATTGCGAATCCCACCTTCACGACGGATCGGAATGGCCGCGCGAACGGCGCCCTGTCGTTGATTGCGCCGGCCCAGAACTGGGTGCTCGTTCCCAACTCCTCCAGCTTGGACATCCCCTGGGAGAAGGGGGCGATAACCGTCACGGCGTGGGTCCGGATGCACACCGTTCCGGCGTCAGGTGGGGTTGTGATCTTCGACCGAGGTACCATCTCTGACCCAACGGGGATCGAGCTCCAGTTGTTCAATGGAGCCCCGTACGTCTCCGTTGCACTCTACGAGGCGAGCTCCGCGAGCCCAATGCCGGTCGGAAAGTGGACCTTTCTCTGCCTAACCTATGACGGTATCAGTCTCTACCTGTACGTTGACGGTGTTCAGGCAGGATCCTTTGAAAACATCAACGTTCCGCTTGCGCGCGGCGTGGCGGTCCTTGCGATGGGCGCGGGCCTGAACACCCGGGACGGTTACAGCGGCGGGAATCTCGACGGAGACCTGGATGAGATCCGAATCTACAGCGCGGCGCTGACTGCCGCCCAGGTCAAGAGCGTGATGCAGGAGTAGCTGCATGAGACTGACGGATCGGGGAACTGACGGGGTACGTGGCGGTAAGCCGCGACGACAACGCTCGGAAGGGAGGTCCCGAGTGTCGGCGGCTTCGATCGTTGCTTCGTCAAAAATCCGAGAGCGGTTCCCTCAGACGTTGGTACTCGCAGCACTGCTGATGGCGTGCCGCGATTTCAAGGGAATGCCGGTCGCGGTGGTGGGAACTGGACGCGACGCGGGCGCGGGCTCCGCGGGTTCAGGCGAAGGTGGAATGCTGCCCAGCGGCGGGGCGAGTGGGGGAAGCCCAGTCGCTGCCGCTGCATCTGGAGGTGCGGCCCCACCGAGTGCGGGAACCGGCACAGGCGGCGGCGGAAGTGGGGGAATTCAGGGCATGGACGCATCCGGTGGCGTGAAGACTTCCGTCGGTGGGGAGTTGGCGGCGAGCCCCACTTTCGGCGGGTTCTCAGGATCGTACGGATTGGGGAGCGGCCAGGCGAGCGGAGGGAATGGGTCAGTTGGGAGCGGAGGCCGACCAGGCAGTGGAGGGGCCGCACCTCTCAGCGCCGGGAGCGGTGGGACCGGCTCTGGTGGGGCTGGAGCGGACCCCTGCGCCAACAACGGCGGCTGTGATCTGAACGCGACTTGCCAATCCCAGGCGTCGGGGACGAGGACGTGCACATGCAAGTCGGGATACTCGGGCGATGGACTCGCCTGCGCCGACAACAACGAGTGTCTGGTCGGAAACGGTGGATGCGACCACAACGCCACATGCACGAACACGACTGGCGGTAGGCTCTGCGCTTGCGCCGCAGGGTATATCGGAGACGGCATGTCGTGTGCCCCAGTTCCCCCTCCCGTCGATTCGGGTGCCGGTGGATCGGGAGGGCAGGCGGCGGTGACCGTCTCCGATATCGCCGGGATTCCCAACCAGTTCAGCGAGACGATGGCCAGTTCCTATTTCCTGGTGCCCTGCTACGCGACATTGGTTCAGGATTGTTCCACCATCCCGACTGGTATGGTCTGCGGAAATCAGAACGCCCCGTTCGAGCAGCAGGGGTGGACCCAGACCGAGGTTTTCCGGATCGGAGGCCAGACCGGAAGCTCCTACGGCATCACCCTCAACGTGAATGGAATTGTGGGAGCCAAGTACTACGCGG
>Ga0265330_10000872_pt1 | contig 18847 bp, 19 predicted proteins | sample 41919metaG_FD_202083 | JGI IMG/M metagenome (GOLD analysis project Ga0265330, IMG submission 202083) | Rhizosphere microbial communities from Carex aquatilis grown in University of Washington, Seatle, WA, United States - 4-19-19 metaG | ecosystem: Host-associated > Plants > Roots > Rhizosphere... | reverse complement strand
AGGTCGCCGTTTTGGGCAAGCCAATCAGCAGAATATATTTCTTGGGCGTGCATATAATATGAATCGTAGTATAAGCCATAATCGTCGAGTGATAATGGCGCCCTGCCTCCGCCGGTAAGCTGTGGGAAAAAGCCCGACAAGACGACGTAGAAGAACAGAAGGAAGCCCGCACAGAGCAACAACTGCTTTTTATGGTTCCGGGTGACGAGAGCGCTGACAAGCAAAAAGCCCAGCATGATGGGCAATGCCAAAAATATGAGGTTTTGCTGAAAGAGCCGCAGAAGTCCGTAATCAATAGCGCTTGCGGGCAAGACGGTTTGCCCTATCATGACGGCTACTCCGGAGATTGAGAGAGCAAGATATTCTACGGGAACGTTCCGCAGGATATTTTTTTTGAAACTGTATCCGAAGATCAGTCCGGTGAGGCCGATCAGCAATAATAGTTGCAGTATTTTTGCATATGATTGTTTGAGACCATCTAAAATACTTGTTAAATCAATGTGTGAGATTGTCTGTAGTTTCGTTCCAAACGAGGTCAAGGGGGCGGATGCTTCAGGGACCGCGACGGTTGGATAATTTTCCGTTACCGATAAAGGGTAGAAGGAGGATTGATTTTGAAGAACGTTCGCCTGCTGAATACCCTGTTGGACGAATTGATCCAATAATTCTTTGGGCGTCGGCTGTTGTGACGCTACTAAGCTGTATTTTGCGGGTCCCGTTGATTCGTTAAAATTGAAAGGATGTTCCACGCTTGCGACGATCTGCTGGACAGTGTCAACGAAGCTCGTCGACGTCTTCGTGATCACGTTCGACCATAAGAACATGAAGGCAGCCAACCCAACGACGAATGGCAATGTAAGAAGGATGGATTTCGCGTACATTTCTTTATTGCCAAGCTTATCGGTTAATCGGGAAAGCCATCGTGGCCATGCCGATGTTGCCAATACGCGGAGCAATCGGTTCGCCACATAAGCGCCGAGCAGTAGGGCAATCATGATATACGCCGTCGAATAATGGGATACGATCACGCCTATCCCCAATAGGAAAAGAGCGAGATGCCGCTTCCACCCGATAAAGTGTTCCGTGGTGAGTAAAACGAATAGCATCGCGCCGAAGAAGAGAAAAGCGATGCCCTGGCGATTGAGGAATGCCATGTCCACCATGAACGTAGGAAACGCGATGTACAAAAAGCCGACCAAGAAAGCAACTTTTTCCGACACGTATTCTTTGGCCAGATAATAGAGCGCCACGATGGGCAGCGCTCCGATAAATTGCGTAAAGAATTTGAATATATATGCTGGGCTGACGTGGAGAAGATTTACAAGATAGGTGGGTAAGATGGTCAAGCTGAGGCATGCCATGTAGGGATCCTGATAGAGCGCCATGCTCCAACGGTGGGCATCGTTCACCAGCGTGAAAACGTGATATTCAAGCAAAATGTCATGGCCGGTGATAAACCAGCCACGCATGGAGTTCATCAGCAAGAAGGAAAGAGCCATCAGGTAGAGTGTGATGGGCGGGGTTGAGGGGCTTATTTTGTCTTTGGTGAATACGATCACGGGGACGAGAATCGCTGCGAGCGCAAGCGCCACCATCGTGAGGAAATTAGATCCGCCATTATTGAGAATGATCGCGCCGAGGCATGCAAGGACGGGCAGAAGGAATGATGCGCCGGTGATCGCCCAATTGAGGAAATTAAATTCATGAAATTCGAACGGCGAATTCTTTTTATAGAGAAAATTAAAAACTAACAATAGATAGACGAGCCCGTCGAAAGCGATAAGGAGCGGAGCCATGGTTAATGGCTGGCTCATCCCCATGAAGGGGAGCAGTGTGTTCAGCCCGAGGCCCACGAGCATGAGCATCAGAATGCTGAGGGCGGCGCTGAATGCGACGCCAAGCATCGGCGCAAGTTTCTTTTCCGTAAGGAATGGCAGTAGCAGAAATCCCGGGATGATGATGATGTAAATAAAAGCAAAAAATGCTCCAACGTAGTATGGATCGAATTGGAAGATGGCCACAGTATTGACCACAATAAGGCCCAAGAGGAAAAACAAGGGCAATGGCTTAACTAAATAGGACGTTTCGGATTTATCGAAGTTCATGATGGTATATATTCGCCAGGTTCTTCCCTATCGCGCTCCAATCGTAGTTTTCTAAAACGAAATTTCGACCGTTCTGTGCGATCTCTTCACGATAGGCGTGATCATTGAAAAACTTCACAATTGCCATTGCAAACTCTTCGGGGTCATCAGTCATGATGATGTCGTGGTCGTTGGTATATGCAACACCTTCGGCGCCTTTTTTTGTTGAAACCACGGGGAGACCGGCAGCCATATAGGTCAATATCTTGATCCGGGTTCCTGATCCGCGCCGTACGGGGCAGATGCCGATGTCGGCTTGGCTGAGATATGGCCGTACATCATCCACGAATCCAAGCGGTTTAACCGATGGGTCGGTTACCCCGATACTGCCCAGCCATTTTGCGTTTGTCCCGATCGCCAGGAGTTGCGTGTCCGGTACGCGCGCTTTCACTTTTGGATGTATGGTTTTGAGGTAGAATTCCATTGCGTCGCCATTGGGAGGATATCCCACCCCGCCCATGAAGATAAGCGTTGGGCGCTGGCCTTGTTTTCTTGAGATTGAGCGGAAATCTGCGCAGTCAACCCCGTTGGGGATAACATAGGTTTTGTCGTTGTATGGTTTGAAGAAATTGGCATCGAGTGTTGAGCAGGTAAAAATAATGTCACACCGTTTCGTCGCCTCGATCTCTAAATTTTTAAGATGCGGCAATAAAAATTTGCCGACCAGCTTTTTGGGCACCGAAAACAATGCCAATGAGTCATTGAACGCTTGAAATTCAACGTTGTGGCAGCTGAAAACAATTTTTACGCCCTGGCGTTTGAGCCATGATAGATAGGGGCGAATACAATAGTACGCGGTGAGTTGTTCGATCTGAATAATATCAGGCAGAGATTTTTTACAAGCATTGAGAACGCTCTCTCCCAAGCCACTTGATTTGAAGTCGTCCATATAGGGCGGAACGCGTTCCAGGAAGAGCGCCTTCATTGTGGTGGCGATTGTTCGCGGCCGCGCGGGAACAATATGACATCGCACATCAATCTTCGATTCAAATTCTTTGCGTGCCACAACCGGATCTTTTGGCGAAATACAAAAAATCTCAATATCCATATCGCGTTGCTTCGATAATTGCTTTATGAAGTTATAATTCCGTATTTCTCCGCCGCCCACATCGCCGGGAACCGTCGTCGCCACGAGATATATTTTTTTTCTCTGGGAATTTTCTTGCGGGATGAGCCATTGGTGGAATACAACCGCGAGCCGATCCCAATTGAATTTCTCAAGTGCAAAAATACCGGCGCGTTCAGCCCTCTTGATTCTGTCCGGGTCGCGCAGGGCATGGAGCAGTGTGGTTTCCAATGCGTGGAGATCGTTTGCTTTTGCAACATATCCCACCTTCCCAAAGTCAGGCGAAGTGGATAGGTCGCTCACGGTGCTCACGAGCGGCAACACTCCGCGCGCCATATATTGCGGAGTTTTCATATTATTTGAAGCTTTTATCGTTGGCTCGTCGGGCATATAATTGTAGCCGATATCTCCTTTATGGAAATGCTTCCGGGCTTCCGAAAGCTCCAGCCAGCCAGTAAAAGTAACGCTTTCGCTGAGATTCAGCTGTCCACTTTTTTGCTTAAGGTAGGGCAAATCTTTCCCGTCGCCAATGACGAGAAGTTTTGTTTCCGGAATTTGCTTGAGGATATTCGGCATGACATCAAAGAGCGGTTCCAGGATGCTTTTTCTATTGATTGCGCCCATGAAAACGATTTGCATATTTGTTGGCGGATCGCTCTGCGGCGTAAACCATTCGGCGTCGACGCCGTTCGTCATGAGATGGATCGGTTTGTCCGGGAACTGCCGCTGATAGAGATCAACAAGGTGGTTCGAGGCGACGACGAGCCGATCGGCTTGGCTCACTGCCACGTGCTCTGACCATTCGACGAGTTTTCGCTGGTACCAAGGATGTCCCTCGATCTTCATGACCTCGCTCCCAAAATCGTCGATGTCAACGATTACCGGAGTTTTTCGAAGTAGCTTTGCGATCAAACCAACGATTGATATCGGCGTCGGTTTGTAGACATAGACGATGTCGGGTTTTTCCTGCAGGAGTGCCCTGGCCGCGCCGAATAAATAGGGAAGGAGGTTGATCTCCAGCCGCTTCGTGGCGAATTGGAACGGCTGCACAATTTTCACGCCGTCAATGGCTGTAATTTTTTCCGCGACGAAGTTGTTGTATTTGTCCGCGCTTGGAGCGATGATGGATGTTTCGTACCCCATGGCGTGCAAAGCTTTCGCGAGAGCCACGATGCGGTAGGTGAAATTGCTGCGCACGGTTCCTGATGCCAAAAAAGTGATCTTCATATCAGTGTGCTAAGTTTTTTCTCGAGAACCATCGTGAGGAGGGCTGCATATTTTTTCGTTTGGATTTCCCAAGCAAAACCTTGCGCCCATTCTGCGCCGAAGTCAGCCAGCTGGATTGCAAGTTTTTTGTCGCCGAGAACTCGTTCTATCGCATGAGCCAGTTTTTCGGGATCTTTCGGGGGGACCAAGAGTCCGTTCTTCCCGTCGATAATGACCTGCGGTGTTCCTCCGATATTCGTTCCGATGATTGGCCGTCCCGCCGCCATGGCTTCGATAAGGGTAACACTAAAAGCTTCCGAATCAGATGTTGACGGCAGGACTACGACGCTTGATCTCTGATACGCCTCAACCAAGTTTTGGCCACGTTGCGGCCCCGAGAGAATAACCGATGAACCAATGCCCAGCACTTCGGCACGCTTGCGGTAGTATTCGACGGCATCGCCGCCTCCAACGAGTTCAAGTTTCGCACGGGGGCGGTGCTCGATCACGAGCACCATGGCTTGCAAGAGGTATTCGATGCCCTTCCAGCCCGATGAATGTTCGATGCGTCCGACGAACGTTATGACCTCGGTTCCCTGGGGCAATGGAGTTTTTTTGAACCTCTGGAGATCAACTCCCGTGGGGATGAAATAGATCTTGTCCATGAACTGCGGGAATCTGCGTTTGGCAAAATCTTGCGAAATCGCCACGATTGCATTGGCTCGTCGGAAAAGCATAGATAAAAATATATTTTCATAAAGGCCGATAATAATATCAACTGGCCATGTACCCTTCAACATGCTGCCGGAGTGGTAGGTGAGCACAACGGGCCGGTCTTTCGCCGCCCACGCAGCCACGTCCGACATGAACGGTAGTGGCGCGTGGACGTGGACGATGTCCGGTTGTTCGGCGGCGAAGATCTTTTTTATCTGCCAATACCAAAATCCATTTATGGGAGTATTTGATACTTTGAGCCATATGGGCAGGCGATGGACCGTCATGCCGTCGATCACTTCTTTTTTATAGCCGTTGCCGTCATAGTTACTGGTTATAATACTCACGGTATACGCTCCGCTCCCGTGAAGTTCTTTAGCAAGAAGATAAGCGTAATTTTCAAGGCCACCGATTTTGGGATAAAAATAGGAAGCAACAACCGTGATGTGGGGGATAGCTCGTGGTTCCATGGGATTTTATAGAGCGTACACTTCTTGTATAGTCGAAAGAATATTCGTCCAATCGTATTTCTCGGCATACGTGCGGTACGTGGCTCGATCTGTTTTCGAATCCAGCATCTTTTCGATGGCATTCGCGATGGGTTCCTCATCCAGCTTTGTCGTCATGCCATTTTCACCATTAATAATCAGATCCCTGGCGGCATTCTGTTCCTCATTTATCGTAACAACGGGCATCCCACAAGCGTTCGCTTCGAGTACCGCAATGCCAAAACCTTCGCGCGTAGAAGGCAGGACAAAAACCCGCGATGCCAGCATGATCCGATAGAGTTCGTTGTGGTCCTCGAGAAAACCGAGAAATGAAACATTTTTTTCGATGCATAACTCTTTGGCGAGTATTTCGAGATTTGCTTTCGCCGGTCCGTCGCCGATGATAGAAAGCGATATTTTTGGATTTCGCTCCGCGAGAATCTTTGTCGCACGCAGTAAAACGTCAACATTTTTATGCGACAATAAACGTCCCGCAAAAACGGCGTCCGTGCCGGTTTGCGCGGGGGAGTTGCCCGTGATGCCAGCCATATCCAACCCATTGGGAATGGTCAGTATTTCCCTTTTTGTCCTGAGGACATTCCGCAAGTTCAACGTCGTGCGGCTGGAAACCGATATGATCATGTCGGGCAATTGCGCGCTGATCTTTTCAACCCAATAAGCGAAAGTTCCGCCCGTCTTCAAATAGGTTTTCCAATATTCCTTGCCCCAAACCTCATGCCATGTGGCGATCATCTTTTTACGCCTTAATACGCAGACTATTTTCATACTGAAAAGTACGGGATGTGGCATGTGGTCAACATCAACGACGTCGAAGTTTTTATTGATGAGCTTGAAGCAGTGAAGGGCAAAAAAAGCCGCTTCCTTTATTGAGCGGCGATTGCCGGCATAAAGAGGGTAGTAAGGGCTTATCGCGTGGAGCGTAACGCCGTTTTGGACGATCGTTTTTTGGCCTTTCCACCATTGCATGCAATAGATGGTCACGTCATGTCCCTCACGCGCCAAGCGCGTCGTGATGTCATAGATCCGCTTTTCCTTCCCTCCTTTACTGAAAGGATAAACGGCATCTGATATGATCGCGATTTTTTTCTTGACGAGTAAGCTGTCGTATATTTTTTCGAGTTGGGATATGGCGCGCTGCCAGCTGAAATTGGTTTGCGCATAGCGTGTTGAATATTCGCTCATGGCCGCCAAAAGATTATTACCTTGGATAATCTCACGTATCGCTTGTTGCAAGGATGTTCCCGTAGGGTTATCGAGGAAATAAATCAGTTTTTTATCAAAATCATAGTGCTCGTAGCCGGGGTCATTTGTTGCAACGATAGGCAGACCCGATGCCATGGCCTCTTGTATGGAAAGCGGGAATCCTTCACTCTCTGACGGCAATAAAAAGATATCCGCCGCTTGATATGCCTGCAGCAAGGTTTTTTGGTTTAATTTTCCCAAAAAGAGAACGTCGCGAGAGGTCTCCTTGAGGTTCTCTCCCCCGGCGCAGGCGATTTGGTACTCGTCGCTGCGTATTGCGAGAACCTTATCGAGGCCTTTTTTGGGCACGAATCTTCCTACGAACAAAATTGTTTTTTTCTTCGGATCGAAGCCAAATTTTTTGCGCAGCACTTCTTTCTCCGGTGTCGTTGCAGGACGGAAGAATTCCGTATCAACCCCATTGTGGAGCGTTGATAATTTTCTCTTGTCTACGCCGCGAGATAGAAGGAATTTCTCGACGCGTTCGTTATAGGTGAGTATTTGTTTACTGAAGCGAAATATCATCGCGCCGGTCGTTGCGTAAACAATCTTTTCTATGGCTACGATGGACGTGCTGGGATGGGCGATCATTGCAACATGCTGGGTGAGGAGGACTGGTTTTTGATACGCCCAGGCGAAGAGCGCCGCAAAGAATGAGCTCATATAGAATGCGTCGTGAACGTGGACAATGTCCGAACGGCGAACCGAGCTGAAAACGATTGGCACGAGCATCGGGGAAAAAATCGGAAACGGAGCACCCCATTTTTCAGAAAAATTGAACGCCTTAATGCGGATCACGGTAACTCCATCAGCGCAATAGCTTTTTTCATCTGAGCTTGTCCGGCTCGTAATAACTGTCACGACATATCCAAGCGCCGCGAGCCGCTTCGCGTGATTGTGCGCGACCATTCCTACTCCGGAAATATGCGGGGGATAATGGTGGGCTACAATAAGGACATGCTTCGGACTTTTTCCCATCGCATTAAGAGATGGACGTTGTTTTTTTACCTGCTTTAGCATAAGCTGTCGCTTTCGATTCCTCTGGTTTCCAATATAAGTTTCGAAAGAACATCACCATGATTCGTGTCCCGTCGTAGATCAAGTTGAGTTTGGTTTCTCCTTCGCGTGGGTAATAGCTGATGGGGACGCAGGTAATCTCTTCGCCGAGCCGCGCCATCTTCGTCACCATTTCCATCTCGATGGCGAATCCTTCGGACGTGATGTGCGGCCGCAGGCGTTCGAGCGCCTCTCGTTTCCATGCAAAATAGCCCGTAAGCACATCCGTCATGTTGACGCGATAGAAATAGCGCACGAGGTGGGAATATATCCAGTTGCCTAAGCGGCTGGATGCGCTCATTGATCCGTCGAAAATACGGCCACCGAGGCGCGAACCAATCACGACATCCGCGAAATTGGTATCAATCGGTTCGATGAGACGCAAGAGTTCTTCGGGGCGGTACGTCGTGTCTCCGTCAATCATAACGACGTAGTCGGTGTCTTTGGTAATGGCATTAAACCCGCGGCGCATCGCATTTCCTTTGCCCTTTTCCGGTTCGAAGAGCACGGTTGCGCCCAGTGATTGCGCGATCTTTGCCGTGTCGTCGGTTGAATTGTTGTCAATAATAATGATTTCAAGCGTGTATCCCTGTTCGCGGATGCTCTTGACCGGAAAACTGGTGATGACATCGCGAATACCGCCCTCTTCGTTATAGCAGGGGATCAGGACGGTTATTTTTTTTGAAAGTTTCTTTCTCATGTTATGGATTGGTATTTGGCACTATGAAATCGATATGTTGGTTCAACGGCGTAAGATTCACAACGACCATGCCGGTAAGGTTGGATGTTCGGAATGTGTGATTGATGGTGATCGATGTTGAGGCATTATCGGCGAGCGTTACGCTGCTGCTCGTGAATAGGTTGTGTGAGCCGTTCGGATATTCAAAATATACGGAATAGGGGTAGGTGGTTGTTACGCCCTCAACGTTGTGGATGATAAACGAGAACGAGATGGGTTGTTTCGCGACAGTGTTCTTGGGAAGCGAAAGGTGGTCATTGAAGTAGAGTTCGGTGAAATGTTCCGGCTGGGGGATGAGCTTGAGATTGTTCAGCTCGCCATGGATAGAACCCCGATTCATATAGAGAATGAGCGCCGCAAGTGCGGCGATGAGAACGATAATAGAGAATTTTCCGCTGCGTTTTCTCATGACCTTGATATATTTGCCAGTTTATGTTTTGATTAAGCCCAAGCTCAGATTTGGTCGGGATTTTAATGTTGCGCCTACTGTAACACTATTCAAATGATTAGTCCAGAGAACCCCAAAAAATTCAAAAACGAATCAGCCATATTTTTTACCACGCTCGTCATAGTTGCGGTGACGTTTGTCGTGGGGATTGCTTACATGAGTGGCATCGGAAGTGCAAATCATGCGAATCTTCTTGCTGATGTTTCGAGCGTGGCTTCGCCACAAGCCGTTACTTTGTCAACGACAGGTGCAGCGACATCAACGGCGAGCAGTACATTGGGTACAACTGGTGTCACGAGCACGAAAACTAAGTACCCTGTTTTAAAAAACAATACAACCACGGTTGCGACTGTAGCTGCGCCACAAAACAGTAAATCGGCTGCCCCGACACCTGCTGCGTCAGAGCCAGCATCTCCATCCACCACGCCAACACTATCCACCATGCCCAAACCATCTATAATAGCTGCGCTAACCCTGCCCTACTCGATTGGCACGTTCAGCAATAATTTCGTGAATGGCGATGGCTGGAATAATTGGTGGGGAAATTCTTCGCAGGCAAACGGAGTTCTTGTGGTTGGAGCGAATGCATCAAGCACGGGCGGCGGAGTGCTCCTTCAAGGAAGCGCCGGATGGGGCGACTATACGTTTCAGACGACTGTTGATTGGAATAAGGGGGAGACATTTGGCCTTATCGCTCGGTACGTTGATAACAAGAACTACGTCGTGTGTGAATTCGACGAGCGGTTCATGGGAGATGTCCAAATGAGTATCCAACAGTTTGTAAATGGAAAGAAAACCGATTTGGCGCGTGGCGATATTAAAAATTACAACCAGATGGGTGGAGCGAATGTCATCGCTGGGATTGAGGTACAGGGGGATCAGGCGTTATGCGCGTTCAGGGGTCATACGATATCAACGCTTTTTGCAAACACCGCCTTGAACCCAGTTCAGGACGGTGAGATTGGCTTTACCACATGGAATCCGGCAACCGGCAACAGCCAACTCGTTGTCCATAGCGTTGGCGTAGTGAGTCAGGCCTATAGTTTGGGACTAAACGACGTACAAGACTAGCTCAGATTAAAAGTTTAAGGATGGAGCATCCCCCCGTGCTACAATAAATCTCATGATGTGCGGGAAGGGAATAATAGGCGGGAAACAGGGCCAGGCATTCTTGTCGCTTGTGCTTCTCGCGGGCGGGGCCATGGTGATCATTGGCCTCACGCTTGCGTTTATTGCAACTTCGTTTATTGACACCGGATATGGCTATCAGGCGCTCACTCAGGCGCAGGCCGTTGCGGCTTCGGGGGCGCAAGACGCCCTGCTCCAGCTCGACCGCAATACCGGCTTTGGCAATGCGGGCGGATATGTCTACGCCGTGCCCGTAGGATCAAGCACGGCAACGGTGACCGTAACCCAGAGCGCTCCGTCAGCGGGATTCGTCACCATACACTCCACGGCGACCATCGCCAATCGCACGAGAAACATGACCGTGGTTGCGTCGGTCAATGCAAACACCGGCCAGGTGTCGGTCGTATCCTCGGGAATTACGCAATGACACAGACGGGTCGCTAGATCTTTGCGGCGTGCTTTTTGATGTGTTTCCAGGAGCGCTTCGCTTCTGCGGTGAGTATTTTTTCTTCCGCGCGCGAAAGCCGTTTTACCTTTGCGTAGCTTTTTGCTTTTTCGGCAACGAGCGTCTTGTATTGCGCCTCGCTCACCCGTTTCAACTTCTTTATGTGCGGGACCATATAGTCATAGAAGCCCCCGGAGAGCTTCTTGATGTCCGTGCGCATTTTTTTTCCCGACTCCGGTGCAAGGAGCAGGCCAGCCGCCGCGCCGAGCATCGCCCCGATGATGGTACCTTCCAAGAATTTCCCTCCATTTTTTTTCTTCATGATAGTATTATTTTTTTGATGATTTTTCCCGACCTTTCCGGTCATGCGCTGCCGCGCGTCGTTTCAGGAAGTAGGAAAGTATTGGCATCTCCGAAAGCCGGTCAATGATGTCGTTGATCCGCTCACCGGCTTCGGTGGTTGCCTGGTTGAGGTTGCGGGAAAGTTCCTCGAGCTCCCGGGCTATGCCTATCAGATAATATGCGACGATCGCACACAAGACGCCGACCGCGATGATCCCGACGGATACCGTGAGGTAGAAGATGATTTCTGAAACGATGAGTGTGGTTTCCATATGCTTTTATAATACCACGTTCAAGGCGTGGTAGAATAAACCTATGGATGCCCGCCGGACAGAAACATGGTTTTTCGCAGCGTTGGTTGCTGTGGCCCTTTTCCTCACATGGCTGATCCTTGCGCCCTATGTGGGCGCGCTGATCATTGCGGGCACGCTTGCGTTTCTCTTCCAGCCGCTCTACCAGAAGCTCGTGCGCGTAGTGCGCTATCACGCGATCGCCGCCGCGTGCGTTGTTATCATCGTCGCGCTTATCGTTTTTGTGCCGCTGGGATTTTTCGGCGCGAGCGTGCTGGGGGATGCGACCGCGCTCTATAGTTCGCTCACGTCCCACGGAAGTTTTAATTTTGAAGCGACCACGGCCAGTTTTCTGGGGTCGCACTTCAAGAATCTCGACACGTCGGGAATCGTTTCCGCCGTGAATGATTACGCCCAGCAAGGGCTGACGTGGCTCATCCAGCATCTTGGATCGTTCTTCTCCGGGATTGCCCAGCTTTTCTTCATGGCATTTGTGAGCCTCCTCGGCCTCTTCTATTTTTTGAAAGACGGTGCGGCGCTGAAAAAATGGCTGGTTGAGGTCGTCCCGCTCGCTCCGGAATACAGCGAGGACATCGTACGGGAAGCGGAAGCCGTCGGAAGCGCCGTGATCAAGGGGACGCTTGTGGTCGCGATCGTACAGGGCGTTGTCATGGGCCTCGGCTTCTTTCTCTTCCGCATTCCCGATCCTACGTTCTGGGGTACCCTTGTTGCGCTTGCCTCCATTATTCCCATTGTCGGAACGTGGATTGTGGTTGTACCCGCCATCGCATATCTCTTCTTTGCCGGTCAAGGCGCTCTTGGCGTCGGCCTTGCGATATGGAGCATCGTCCTCGTAAACCTGATCTATAACGTGCTTTCGCCGCAGCTCATGCACCGCGGCGCGAACATTCATCCATACCTGATCCTGCTCAGCGTCCTCGGCGGCCTCGCCCTCTTTGGTCCCATCGGTTTCCTTGCCGGGCCGCTTGCGATCGCCTTCTTGCTTTCCTTGCTCAAGATCTATCCGAAGCTCACGGCTACGAAGAGCTGATCTGGACTTTCGTTACCCCGAAAATATCCTTCATGGGATAGTTGGCGGAGAAGCTGATGTCTTTGCCGTTCGCAATATAGGGATCGCGCATGAGGTAGTTGCCGCGGCTGCCGCTTACGAAGACAACGAAATGCGTGCCGCCGTAGGCGTGCAGGCCGACGACCACCGGATTGCCGGTCGCAAGCGTCGCGTCAATGGCTGCGGTTTTGCGCGTGACGGTCATGCCGTCAACATTGATGGTCGTGAGTAAGTATGCCGGATAATATGCGGCAAAGTTGTTTGGATTGGTGTTGATGGTGATCGGCGTCACGTCGCGATAGCCGTAATGTGTCATCACCATCGCCATGGCTGTAACAAGGCAGCCGTCGCTCGCAAGATTATATTTGGTGCCGTTCAGCGCATCGTTGCCCCAGGCCGCATCGCGCTGGTTATAGTAGCAGCCCCATGCATCGCAATTCGTCTGGTTCACGAGCAGCTTGGAACCGCCGGCATTTTGCGCGAACGTTGAGAAGCTCGCAAGCTCCGCTTCTGCGGCGGCGAGCAGTTTCTCGTACGTTGACTCCTGTGCCTTCGTTTGGACGAGTAGTTGACTCTTGGATTGTTCCGTCGCGACAAGCGACTGCTGTTGCGCCGTGAGCGACTGCTGTTGTGATGTAAGCGTCTGCTGTTTTTGTTTGGAGGCGGTTTGCGAATCGGCAAGATTATTTTCCTGCTCTTGGAGTATTTGCATATTGTCCTGGATGGCGGCCTGCATCTGTATAGTGGCATTGATGTCGCTCCACGTCTGGGTGAGCGTGCCCGATGAGAGCACCTGCATAATGAGCGGCTGTCCGTCAGCCTTCTGGATGTTCCGGAGCTGGTCTGCGAGCGTCGCCTGATCCGCGGCGATTGTCTGCTGCGTATCCATGATCTCTCCTCCCAGTTGCTGGATCTGCAGCTGGGTTATGCTGATCTGCTGTTCCGTGACGGCAACCTGCGCTTTCACTTTGCTGCGCTGCAAATCGAGAGCATTGATGGCCGCCTGGAGCGTTTTTTTGTTGGCGCCGACCTGCTGGAGCTCGGCCTGATACGTGGCGATCTGCTGGTTGAGCTGGGTGATCTGATCGTTATTCGCGTCAATTTGCTGCTGCAGGGAACTGCTGCTCGTTGTCGCTGTCGGTGTGGCCACCGCATGGGCGGCGGGGATGCTTTGTATCGTTGCGGCAACAATAAATACGGCGAAGAGTTTTTTTACGATATTCATAGCGTGCGAATGTGTTTAAAATAATTATACTTCATCCTGAACTTCGTTGTTTTCCTTGACGATATTGCCTGTGTTGATAGACTATAGCCAGATCTTACCGACTGAGGAGGGTTTATGGAAACAAGAGCAAAAGTAAAGATGAGTTATTATGAGCCGCACGACTTCCATGTCCTGAGGAAAGCTAAAAAGGTGCGGAAAGTAGTAGGCGTGCTTCTCGCGGTGCTCGACCGCATGCCTGAGCCGAGATATTTAGTGATCGGGCCCGTTACATCGGGCCGGAAAACCGAGGAAGAAAACCGGAAGAGGTTGCATGATGGTATCTTGTACTACAAAAGGCAGGGAATTGCTACTCTCAATTATCTTCCCGCACTGAAACGCGCAATGGAGATCCTGACTCGGGAATCCGGGATGCTTCCGCTCTCAAGGGGCGAGGAGTATAAGCTGCAGGAGCGCCTGCGCGCTGAATTCTATGAACCGATTTTCCGATCGGGCAAGATAGGCGCATTGTGCATCATGTCGGGTTCGGAAAAGTCGCTCAATGTGCGATGGATGTTCAGGTTTGCCCGTGAACATGGCATTGTGAGAAGGAGACTTAAAGAAAAACTGCCGGCGCGATAGTCACCGGCCAAATAAAAAGGGCTCAGCACAGATATTGTGCCGAGCCGTTTTTTTTAGCTCTTGATCATGGCCTCGCCCTGGCGGTTTTTGTGGGCTCATCGGCCGTAAAAAACCGCAGCTCGTTCATCACCGTCGCGAGGCCTGCAATCGCGGGTGACCGGCGCCGTTCGCCATCATAGCCCATCAGGGATTTTCCAACCTCTTTCTGGACCGTGACATCAATCGTCCGTCGTTCGAATATAGCATCGAGCGACGGGGTGTGCGCGATTATTGGCAGTTCATTATCGGTGAAGACAACCAGGACGACGCCTCCCGTATCGCCGGCATGCGTGCCGACGCCCCACGCGGCAAGAAGATCCCGTGCGTAGTTGTCTGCGAGGTCCGGACAGTTTTTCATCTCCTTTGTCGGGTCTACAATGACAACGGCGATATCAATGCCGTGGAGTTTGTGATATTCCTCAAGAGACGCTTCGAGATTTTTGACCGTCCCTTCGGAAAGAGATCTCGCGAAATCCATGACGCTGCCTGTCTGCGAGGGGCAGGGAGCAGCCATGAGAAGCGTGGGGAAGAAAACAAGAAACAACAGCGCTGAGAAGAACGTACGGTTGGTTTGCACGATGGACTCCCTTCCTGTTGTGAAGATCCTACTGTTCTCCTTATACTATGCGCGGCTCTATTTTTCAAATTGCCTCCCTCCGCACCGAAGAAAACAAGAATAATATCAGGCCAGCGATAACCATCGCACCGGAAGCAAGGAATGCTGCAGCCGGACCGTATGCCTGCCACAGGTATCCGCCGCCGATGCCCGCGATCAAGGCGCCGATGCCGACTCCGGCGTTCAAGAGGCCAAGCGCGCCGCCGCGAAGTTCTGCGGTGGACAATTGGGATGCAAGCGAACGCTGGACGCCGTCAGTCAGTGCGGGGAATAATCCGAGCAGGAGAAAACTTCCCGTGAGCGTCCACGGCGACTGCGCACCGTTCAGGAAGAAATATCCCACGAGCAAAATGATGTATCCGATGACAATGATCGTGCGCGCGCCGAACCTGTCGCTCATCTTCCCGGCGGTCATGGAAAATCCCGCGTAGGAAAGATTGTAGATCATATAGAAGAGCGGAATATCGGCGATGATGAGCCCGATCGATTCGGTTTTGAGCAGCATGACCGCGATGGGTAAGCTCCCGATGGATAGTACAACAATGGAAAAGATAAATAATTTGAACCGCCACGACAGATTTTTGAAGGCGGATGCGATGCGAGCTTTTTCCGCCCCGTGGGCAAGCGCGACATCCGAAATGAAAAATAACGTCAGGATCGTGATCAGCCCGACGACGAACGCCGTAAGAAACACCGCATTGAAGTGCAAGGGAAAAGATTTCAGGATGAGATAGGCGACGAGCGGACCGAGGATGGACCCCGTTGTGTCCATCGCCCGATGGTAACCGAACGATCTGCCGAGTTCTTCCTGTGGGGACGATAGGGAAATGATGGCATCTCGGGGAGGATCGCGGAATCCCTTTCCGACCCTGTCGAGCACCCGCAGCCCGAGCGCGCCGCTCACGGTCGAGAAAAAGATATAAAAAGGACGCGTGAGCACCGAAAGCACATAGCCGAAAACGACAAGCGGTTTCCGGCTTTGCAGTTTATCCGAGAGATTGCCGGAATAGACCTTGAAGAAATTTGATAACCCCTCGGCAACGCCGTCAACCAGCCCGAGCGATGCCGCCCCGGCCTTGAGGACCGAAGTGAAAAACGCCGGGAAAACCGAAAAAACCATTTCCGATGAGAAGTCGTTGAACAAGCTCGTCAGCCCGAGAAAGAAGATGTTTCTCGGCAAGCTCAATATTCGTGGTACTTTTTTGGAATCTTGATCAGAGTCCATAGAGAAAGTGTAGCAAAATGAAGATCATTCGTTTTCGTGAAATGAAAATCCCGTTCTTGCCGACATGGCAAGAACGGGGCATTTTGCGGACTCTTCTATTCGTCGGCGTGGATGGTAAGCTCGCCAGGGAATCCATAGGGGACAACAAGTCTCATCTTGGCCAGGTCATAATTCGGCCTCATTGTCGCTGACTCGATGATTTGGGCCAGACTGCGATACGAGGGGAGTTTGCACTCCGTATCCGTTAGGAAAAACGTGGTCTCCCGTAGTCCCACGAAGAGGAATCCGTTCGGATCCGAACCGGAAGGCCCCTGAACCACGATGCGTTCGTAGATCATGTCTTGGAAGCCGGGTTTGTCGCGGGAACCATCTATGAATTTAAAGTTGACAAGATTGACGATATCCTGGATACTCGCTTCCTTTTCGGGAATTACAATACGATCGCGTGTATCTAGTTTCATCTGCATAGTACCTCCTCGCACAAACTGTGCTGGCGGTACTATACGGTATGTTCGCTTAGATGTCAATTTTTGCTCCGGCGGTTTGATATAAAAAATTGATTTATCTTTTACGATAGGTGTATGATAGGCAATAGCAAAAACATTTTTCTAAGGAGGACTATAGATGCCCGTTATCGCTGAAATCGGGAATGCACATCCGGTGCACCAGTTCGTGGTGTCAGCGGAGGCGTGTCTTCATGAGGCGAAAGACGAAGCGAGCTATCAAGAAATACGGGGTCACGTGATGTCGGAAGCTGCGACGATGCACCCTGAATCAATAACAGAGATCCGCGATTCGTGGCCGAACAACTATGCCGCGTTTCGCCGCATCCATCCCGCTGAGGATATGAGTTAGGAGGGATGGAGAAATTAACTACCGTGGGCCTCGACAGCAATGTCGGGGCTTTTTTCTATCTGCAATAACCTTGCCGCAGGAACGGCAGGTTATATCATGTCCACCCTCAAGTTAAGAAAGAATCTACTCCTACCCCATGGTCTTAGGCCCGCTCGATATATTCGGATTTACGCATCCATCGTGGGTGTTGCCATCGTGCTTTTACTTGCGAATTTCGAAGTCCTGCCGCTTGCGATACAGAGCCATGTTACGCTCGTCGACCCGGTCTTGCCGCAAGCCGAACCCGGTCCCGCCACGGCTAAGCTGCTCATGGAACTCAACGCCCAAAACCCTGGCGTTACGCTGTTGGATTATGTGACCCATCCCTACCTTACGGGCCGCGGCACGCTCGTGGGTTTTGCGGGGGATAACATCCAGGTCTTCGAATATCCCACAAGCGAACTAGCGCGCAGTGAGGCGGCGGCGATTTTTGGGCGAGCATCGCGAACCGCCGCTAAAAGTTATTTCCATTTGTTTCTCAAAGAAAATTTGATCGTGTTGTATTTTGGGTATAACGCGGCAGTATTGAAAGCTACGGAGGATATCGTGGGTCCTCCCATAGCAAATACCATTCTCCTACAAAAGACATAAAAAACCTCTCAATCCATGGCACGTAATAAGATATCGGTCCAAACGGCTATTCTCATATGGATTCATACAATTCTCCCTCTACAAAGCCCCTGTTCCGCGGAACCCAGGTCGTCTGGTATCTTTTCACCCTACTTGAAATCTTGCTTCTCTTCCGCCTAGGTTTGAAGTTCGCCGGTGCGAATCCGGGCGCCGGCTTCACGAGTTTTATCTATGCCGTGACGTGGCCATTTGCCGAACCCTTCATTGCTGTTTTTCGGGCAACCGTCGTCCAGGGCAGTATCTTTGAATGGACGACAATTCTCGCAATGGTTGTGTATCTCCTCCTCGCGTGGGGTATTGCGAGCTTGCTCACGATGAGCAAGACCGTTTCCACTCCCGAGGCCGCTGCGAAGCTCGACGAAAAGAAGACAACATGATTTCTTGGGATAGCCCCAGCCGTCGGACCACGGCATATGTGTTGTCGATGGTTGCGTCGTATGTTCCCGGGTTTCCGAACAATGGAATAGATCCCAATACCAGCCCGAATACGATGTACGTGGTATGGGGGATTCTGGGGGGGATTCTTGTGACACTCATCATTATTTTCTTCTTGACCCGAAAAAAATAATGAAAAAAAGAACCGTAGTCACGTTACTCGTAATCGTAATTTTCCTGGCGATAGCAGCAGGAGCCGGATATTTTTTATTATTACCCCGGCTCAATCAGAATACTTCGGTAAGAACGGTACCCGACTCGTTGGTATGGAAATTTCCAAAATCGTTCCTCAAGCTTCCCATAGCCGGAGCGGGAGTACCTGTTTCCTCGGCGTACTCCAGTATCCCGGCATCAGGAAGCGTGCCTTCGGGGCTCCCCGTCCGTCTCGAAATTCCCATCATCGGCGTGGATTCATTTATTGAAGATGCGTATATTACGTCTGATGGGGCGATGGAAGTGCCGTCGGGCACGGTGGACGTTGCTTGGTTTGCACTCGGCCCTCACCCCGGACAAGTGGGGAGTGCGGTTATCGGCGGACACTTTGGCATCGAGAATGGCGTGCCGTTTGTTTTCTATAACTTAAACAAACTCAAAGCAGGCGACAAAATATACATATTGGACGATGAGAGCAATACCATTATCTTTGTTGTCAGTTCAAGCGTCCTCTATGGTGCCAATGCTGATGCAACAACGGTGTTTACTTCACACGACGGCGTGGCGCATTTAAATCTTATTACCTGTGAGGGCATCTGGAATGAAATTTCCGG